>JABAOH010002993.1_pt3 | contig 75179 bp, 76 predicted proteins | sample 7062181 | NCBI WGS metagenome assembly JABAOH01 (sample SAMN14538630, study PRJNA623070) | marine sediment metagenome | biome: marine biome [ENVO:00000428]; feature: marine pelagic biome [ENVO:01000023]; material: deep marine sediment [ENVO:00002113]; isolation source: pool of 5 deep marine... | reverse complement strand
ATGAAGATATCGAAAGAGCATTGTTTTCTTCAGTCAATATGAAAACTGCAAAAGTTTTGTAATATAAAAAATAGAAATGAATTTTTTATGTAACATTTTTTCTGATAAATTTTAGTTTAATTTCTAAACTTACCCATTAATAAATTATCCAAATTCTATATGGAATATATGTAACAAAAATTATTTATATAATTAACGCATAATTATATAATTGGGGTCTGGTTCGGATAAGAAAGGTTAGATTTTTAGGATTATCCCAATTTTCATATCCTTTCCTCCCTCCCAGAACTGGGCCCCATACAATTCCTTTTTATTTTACATTGCAATCTTATTACATCAATTGCACCAAAATATTTTTAATCCTTTAACCATAGTTAAAACTATGACTAAAAATAAAAAACAAAGTAATTATCATCTATTTTATATTCATGGATATTTATCTGATCCAAATAGCACAAAAGGCACTCTTTTTAAGGAAAAATTAAAAGCAAAAGCAATTAAATATAGAGATTGTGAACCAGAAGAATTGATAATTTCTGATTGCCTTAAGAAAATAAAGGAAACCATTTCAATGACTGATAATCCCATTCTTATTGGTTCATCTTTTGGAGGACTTCTTGCTGCCAAAACTGCCTTAGAAAACTCTTTTGTAAAACAAATTATCCTTCTAAATCCTGCAATAATCCCGCTCTCCTTTGATATTACAAAAATTAAAGATATACCAATAAGAATTCTATCTGAGATGAAGGATTCTTTACTTTTTAATCAAAAAATTTCTTCAAATATAGTTATTTTATTAGGAACAAAAGATGAAGTAATTCCAAATAATTGGGGGCTAAAGTTTGCAAAAGCGCAAGAGGCAACTGTTAAATTTTTAGATGATGATCATAAGTTTTCTTATAATATGAACCAGCTTCCCAAAATAATTGGTAAATTTTTAAACAAAAAGCATTAATTAAAATAAATATATTACCTAAGGAATTACTATGTATGATCTCTGGGTTGAAAAATACAGACCAAAAATTCTTGACGAAGTAGTAGGTCAAGATGAAATAATCGAACGATTAAAGGCATATGCAAAAACAAAAAATGTGCCACATCTACTATTTGCAGGCCCAGCAGGAACTGGAAAAACTACATGTGCCCTTGCACTCGCTAGAGAACTTTTTGAAGAAGCATGGAAACAAAATTTTATTGAATTAAATGCAAGTGACGAACGTGGAATAGGAATAATAAGAGGTAAAATTAAGGATTTTGCAAGAACCGCACCTATTGGGAAATCTCGATTTAAAATAATTTTTTTAGATGAAGCAGATTCATTAACCTCTGATGCTCAATCAGCTCTGAGAAGAACAATTGAAAAATATACAAGAATCTGTCGTTTTATTTTATCTGTTAATTTTTCATCAAGAGTAATAGAACCTATACAATCCAGATGTACAGTTTTTAGATTTTCTCCAATTAAAGAAGCTGATATTAAAGAATATATGAATAAAATTGCAAAAAATGAAAAATTGGAAATAAGCCAAGATGGACTTGAAACTCTTGTGTTTATTTCAAAAGGAGATCTTAGAAAAGCAATAAACGTACTTCAAGTAGGAGCCTCAGTTAATAAAAAAATAACTGCAGAAATTCTCTATGAAACAAGTGCTACTGCAAAACCAGAAGATGTAAAAGCATTAATTAATACTGCTCTTGGCGGAAATTTCATGGCAGCAAGAAACCAGCTTTATGATTTATTGATAAAAAATGGATTATCTGGAGAAGACATAATTAAACAGATACATCAAAATATTTTTGATCTTGCAATACCAGATGATTCAAAGGTAAAGCTAATTGAAAAAGCAGGAGAAACAGAGTTCAGGTTAATAGAAGGTTCAAATGCTCATATTCAATTAGAAGCCCTTCTTGCACAGTTTGTTTTAGAGGGAAGTAAACTAAGATAGAAATTTTGTTATAAAACCTTCAATTATTTTTTCTAGTTCTTCCCCTGTTTTTTCCCCAACACCATATCTAACTCTAACAATAGGTTTATAAGTTTTTAACACACGAGTTATATCAATAGGTGTGCCACTTACAACGATATCACAATCACAATTATTTATCGTTTGTTCAAGCTCTTGAATCTGTTTTTTACCATAGCCCATCGCTGGTAAAACATTTGATAGATGTGTGTATTTATTGAATATGTCAATGATAGAGCCTACTGCAAAATTCCTTGGGTCAATTATCTCCTTTGCACCCCATCTTTCAGAAGCTATTTTTCCAGCACCGAAACTCATACCTCCATGAGTTAAAGTTGGTCCATCTTCTAATACAAGAACCTTTTTATCTTTAATTTTTTCTTTTTCATCTACAATAATTTCTGAAATCCCTTCAATTATTTGAGCATCAGGATTTACCTTTTTTATATTATTTCTAACAGTTACAATATCCTCAGGATTAGCTGTATTTACCTTATTTATAATTATTATATCTGCCTGTCTTGCATTTAGCTCACCAGGATAATAAGATAGTTCATGACCAGCTCTAAAAGGATCTGCAAGAGTAATAAGTAAATCAGGTTTAATCAAAGAAAAATCATTGTTGCCGCCATCCCAAACAATTACATCTGACTCAATTTCAGCATTTCTTAATATTTTTTCATAATCAACGCCAGAAAATATCATTCCTCCCATGTCAATATAGGGCTCATACTCCTCACGTTCCTCAATTGTACAGTTATATTTATCAAGATCTTCGTAACTAGCAAAACGTTGTACAATTTGCATTGTCAAATCTTTATCATATGGCATTGGATGACGGATAGAGGCGACTTTATACCCCTTTTTTCTTAAAATTTCAAATATTTTTCTTGAAACTTGTGACTTGCCACTACCAGTTCGCACAGCACATACAGCAATTACTGGTTTTGTTGATTTTAATTGAGTTTTATCAGTCCCCATTAAAACAAAATCTGCACCAGCAGCATTTACTATTGCAGATTTATTCATAACATAAGAATTTGGTATATCAGAATAAGCAAAAACCACTTCATCAACATTTTTTTCTTTAATAAGCCTGGTTAAATCTTTTTCAGAATAAATGTAGATTCCATTCGGATAAAGTTTACCTGAAAGCTCAGATGGATATTTTCTTTCATAGATACCTGGTATCTGAGTTGCAGTAAAAGCTACAACATCATAGTTTTCATTATCTCTAAAAAAGGTGTTAAAATTATGAAAGTCACGGCCTGCAGCTCCCATGATAATAACTTTCTTTTTATCTGTCATATAAAACTGACCTTGGTTGGTCACTGTTAATCAAATATCAATTTATAGATTTTGTTGTATATTATCAAAAAATCTTTATTGAGATTATTAAATTAAAATAAAAATAGATTAATGAAGAAAAAAGTTGATTGTTAATAATAATAAAGCAATAATTATTAGAGAACCTGTGAAGAAACGGTGACTTAAAATAAATATATTTTCATTTTTTATATTCATCCCTTTCACCTACCTGTGGAAATTTATTAATTATATCTCTAATCTTGATGATATATATATCCATCGTGTAAAAATGTCAAACTGGAATATTTTTTATTTTGATTACATATTATATTTTACGAAAATAAAAAAAATGAGATGAGCTTTGATTATTTAGGGGTGCAACGCAATTAAAAAGTCCGTTTTTAAGTAATTAATTTATTGAATTTTAGTAAACCAAGTAAAGATTGAACCAATGGAAATCTATGTAATCTAGTATGAATATTTCTGGATTTTTTCTCAACAATTGCACCGCCAGTACCAATATCAAATCTATAGAATACCGGATCGCTATTAATATAAAAGGCAGCTGCTTCAACAGTTAACACATTTAGATTTTTAAGTAGTACATCTGTAATTACAATGTCGCCACTTTCAATTTCATCTGCAAGTACAACATTGTCTCCTCTGCTTTCAAAATTTACCTGAGCCAATAGAATAACAATTCCAATATCCTTGTCTGCATCACATTGTAAAGAGTATGACATTTGTAGATCAACGTATTCCTCAGGTGGTTCGATTTTAACCTCATTTAGTTCAATCGAAACTTCAACAATCGTATTTTCCTCTATACCATCACCATAAACAGTTGCTGAACCTAGAGGAATTACTCTATTTTGAGTAGTTGTTTTCTCTATTTTTGAGTATTGTTTGCTCATGCTCATTCTTGCATCTGACACAGTGGTTACTCCTAATAATATTAAAATCATTACCACTGTTATCGAAAAAATTTTTTTCTTCATTTTTTTATAACCTTCCCTTATAATAACTCCATTTTGTTATTGAACTTGCATACTTAAATCTTACTAAATATTATTTTTTATATCATATAATTATTCTTCTAGATTTTAATTTAATAAAATTAAAAAAAATGAGTTTTTTAACATATAATTTTTATTATTTTTATCTTAAAAATAACATTTTTAATATAGGGAATAGATATATATAACGACCAAATAAAGAAATCAGGTGTTGGTTTTTTATTTTTGCCCGAATCAAACTTATATGTGTTGTTTCTGACCATTCACTTTCTATATTATATATATCTTTTGCTTTAACTTTTATTTTATAATCACCATTTTCATTCCAACTATGAGAAGTACAAAATGTTTCTCCAGAATTATATGGTCCTAACCAATTGCTATTTGTTCCATCCCCCCAATCCCACCAGTACCAGATCTGATCTCCGTCAGGATCATTGGTTTTTGTACAAAATGTAAGGCTTTTTGGAGCCCTTGTTTTTTTCCAGGGGGTTTCTGGTTTTTCAGGTGGATGATTTCCAATTATAATTGTTATTCCATTTGACCATTTACTAGTAACGCCCTTTTCGTCTCTTGCTATTGATTTTACCACATACGTTCCTGCTTTATTCCAGGAATGTTCCACACAAATTTTAGTTCCGGAAGAAACAAAATTTGTCCAATAACTATAAACATGAGAGTCTTCTGCATCCCAATCAAACCTATATTGTACTTTAATTCCATCTGGATGAGATGTTTGAGTACAAAAATTTCCAGGTTTATTAACGTCTAAATTTAAAGGCCCTTCTGGTAAACTCGGTATATTTGGTGGTTTTGACTGTGTATAAAAGATATAATATCTTCTTCTGGTTTTACCGCTACCAATTGGGTCAGTTGCCTCTACCTTCCAGATATATGTTTTTTCATACTCTAGACCAGATATACTACATGTCTTTATTCCATCATGCTCCCAATTTCCACTACTATTACCAATATTAGGACTAGTTTCAATATTCCAATTAAATCTGTCATACTCAGGATCTTCAATAGTAACATTCAACTCAGAAAGTGTAATAGGTATTAAGGTAGCACTATTAGGTGGATTTGGATCTGAAAAAACTGGGCGATCATTTCCTTCTGATTCTGTAGTAAATGTATAAATCTCCCCGGTTATTTGTCCACTACCAGATTCTGAAGCGTTTACAAACCATGTATAAGTTGTATTATAATTAAGACCAGAGACACTACATGTTTTTACTCCATTGTATTCATTATAAGCACCACTGTTACCAATATCAGGGCTGGTTTCAATTGTCCAATCAAAGCTATCGCCCTCAGGATCCTCAATAGTAACACTCAGCTCAGAAAGTGAAATAGAAACACCAATGATACCATCATCAGGATCTGGATCAGAAATTACCAGAGGATTATTAGTAATTGTAGTAAATGTATAAATCTCTACTATTGATTCTCCGCTACCACCAACGTCATTTGCAGTTACAGTCCAAGTATAAGTTGTTGAATATAATAGTCCAGAAACATCACATGTTTTTGTACCATTACTTTCCCCAGAGCCACTTGCACTACCTATATTAGGATCGGTTACAATACTCCAATCAAAGTTATCCCCTTCAGGATCTTCAATAGTCACACTTATCTCAGTCAGATTAATAGCTACTTCAGAAGATCCATTAAATGGATCTGGATTAGAAATCACCGGAGGATTGCTAGAAATGGTAGTAAAAGAATAAACAAACTGTGTAGTATTACCACTACCACCTATATCCGAAGCATTAACATACCAGTTATAAGTTGTACTATATTCTAAGCCAGAAATAATACAGGTTTTAGTACCATTAACTTCACCTGTACCACTGTTACTACCGATATTGGGACTGGTTTCTATAGACCAATCAAAGGTATCACCTTCTTGATCTTCTATTGTTACACTTAATTCTGAAATTGTTATAGGTTGGTTGTTTGCACCATTTGGTGGATTTGGATTGAAAATTAATGGTGGATCATTTTCAAATGTTACTACTTGAAAATTATCGTTTTTATTTCCAACATTTATATGATAAACGCCGCAATCATCATATTGAACAGTATAGGCTAAAAAACAAAATTTACCATAAGAGTCTGTATTAATAATACCATTTGCTACTATAATATTTAAATCACAAGAATTAGGGGTTCCTTCAACATTCCAAAAATAATCAGTATCTGGGTCAAAATTTTCTCCATTTACATAAACGTCATCTCCTGCAAAAAAATGGTTTACATTTTGTTGATATTCACCACAATCATCCAATGTTGTCCAAATTGCACCATCATTTAAAGTATTTAGAAAATAATTTAATTTCAATTCATAGCTAAATCCTGTAAATAGCTCAATGATCTTATTATTTACATCTGAATATTCAAGATTATTCTCTACTATATTGCTATTTTTCTTGATGGACCCTTGTACTGGTAAAATTGCAGTAGTTATCAGTAGTAATAATAGAACCACCATGATTTGCTTTTTCATCTAATTTTCCGCCCCCCAATAATATTAATAAAATTAGAATATAATTATTTAATTTAATACTTTCTATAAAACAAATAAATTTAAACAAATAGATTTTTATATTATTTTAGATTTTTTGTATTAAAATATTTCAAATAAATATAATAAAATTTCGGTTCTGTAATGTCAACTGAGATCGGTAACATTAGTTGTATATGTGTGATTTGCCGAAAAACATTAATGAATATCTATAATTATCCAAAAAAGGTAACAAGTACTCTCCTTAGAGAAATGTTACCTATGTTACTTGACAATACAGGTTCAAAATGTTTTAAAGGTCTTGAAATTTTTTTACTATTTCTTTGGTGACTTCTAGAGAGGTGTTATTTCCACCAAGATCATAAGTTTTAACTTTTCCTTCTTTAATTACAGATGCTATAGATAGCTCAAGCTTTTTTGCAATTTTCTTTTCACCTAACCAATCAAGCATAAGTTTTACAGATTTAATCATAGCAATATGGTTAACCTTGTATTGCCCTGCGTATTTAGGTGCTGAACCATGAGTTGGCTCAAAAACTACGAAATTATCACCAATATTTCCGCTTGCTGCAAATCCAAGACCTCTAACAGGTTGAGCAGCAAGATCAGAGATAATATCACCAAACATATTTGATGAAACAATTACATCATAATCCTGTGGATTTTTAACTAGCCACATACACATAGCATCAACATTTGTTTCCCATAATTCAATACCTGGATATTCCTCTGCAATCTTTCGTGCTTCTCGAATCATCATACCACTTGTTTCCCGAATAACATTAGGTTTTTCTACAATTGTTACAGTTTTTCTGTTATGTTATTTTGCATAATTAAAGGCCTGACGAATAATATTTTGGCAAGCTTTAAGAGTAAAAATATGAGTAGAAATCGCTAAATCATTTAAAGAAACCCCTTCAAATTTTTTCATCTTCTAATGAACCATGAGTGCATTGAAAATCTCCTTAGGGTCAGGATGAAATTCAACCCCCCGCATATAAACCCTCTGTGTTTTCTCTGAAAACAACTAAATCTATATCGTTTCTATAATTCAAGGGATTTCCTTTAAAAGCTTTACATGGTCGCATGTTAGTATGAAGATTAAAAAGCTGTCTAATTCCTACAATCGGACTAGAATAAACATAACTTTTACCTTGAAGATCAGAAGAGAGCTCTTTTTCAGCTTCATCTTTTGGTTTTGATGTAATTGCACCAAAAAGGCAACAATCTGTTTCTTTTAAAAGTTCAATAGATCTATCTGGTAACGGATTTCCTTTCTTCTTCCAAAATTCCCATCCAATATCTCCAGGAAAATACTCTGCGTCAAGACCAATTGTATCAAGTACAATTTTAGCACAATCCATTACTTCGTTTCCAACTCCATCTCCAGGTAATCATGAGATTTTATATTTTGCCATAAGGTAGGTTAATCAGAAATTGATTTTAAAACTTTTTAAGAAAGTCAATAAATTTGAATGTAACATTTATAAATATCATGTGGTCATTAAATTTTTCTCAAATGTATTTTTTGAAAGTCGATTAATTATTTTTATAAGGATAATCATAATAAATATAGTAAATATAACTCTTCCAAATAATATTCCAAATATTGAAGCGCCAATTGCCAGAGTTAAAAGAGTATCTTCGATGAGACTATGGGAAAGACCCATGAAGGATAACGATAAAAATACATCTTTTTTAGATATATGACCAGATTTAGCTTCTTTGACAATAAGACCCCCACCATATGAAAGGCCAAGAGTCATTCCTATGATTGGAAGAATTGCAGCGTTTTTACTCATACCTAAAAATTCAAGCCCAGGTTTTAAAAAATTGTTTAATCGTTCTAATACTCCTGTTTTTTTCAATATTTTCATTAGAGTCATAAGCGCTAAAATTATCAAAAAAATCATTATATAATAACCAACTTGTCCTATTGCCCATTGTAAAATTGTGAAATTAGAATATTCTGGTTTCCAAATTAAAATATTTTCATTTTGAAATAGATTAAATTTAGAAAATAATACATTTAATATTGCTCCAAATGCAAATGCACAAAGGATTCTAAATGAAATTGTATACCAAAGTCTTACTCCTGCTTTTTGAGCAATTCGAGTTTCGATAGGGAGGGTATGAGCAATAAGCATCATGCAAGCAACAATTGTTACTTGTCCAATTGTATAGGTGTTTGTTAGAGACAGTTGAAAAAAAACAATAAGTGCACCATAAATATTTGTAATCATAGCTGTTGCAATAACCAATCCAAAATCCCCTGGCAGACCAACAACTCCCATCGCTGGTGAAAGATTTTGTCCAATTACGTCTATTGCACCGAATTCTTCAAGAATTTTAACAATAATACTAATGGGTATCATTATTTTTAGAAGAAAGGCATATGTTGAACCTGTGTCTTTTAATGTTTCTTTAATATCGTTTAATATACTCATTTCTTAGAGAGATATTAAATTATTAAAAATAATCTTTTTTCATTAAAAAAATCTTAATTTTATTTAATTGATAAAATTTAAATTTTTATAAATGATTACATTAACAATGATTGATATTACAAAACATACATTTTTGAAATACTTTCTTTTTAGTAGTTTATATTTTTCAGAGGGCCTTAAATGGGCAATATCAGTAGTTATAATTCCTTTATATTTCACTGATTTGGGTATTTCCCCAACAATATTAGGTTTAGTGATTGCAGTTTCAGGGTTACCGGTAATGATTAAATTCATATTTGGTGGAATAGTTGATTATTTCATAAAATTTGGAAGAAAGCGATTTGTTTTGCTTGGTGTCTTAACATCAGCAGTTTCTCTTTTTGTTATTAGTTTAATTGATCCAGCAAACGCATTGATTATTTTTATCTTAATATTTTTTATTGGAACGACTGGGATATCATTTCTAGATGTATCAGCAGATGCTTGGGCAATTGAAACAACAAAAGAAGAGGAACGTGGGAAGGTTAATGGCGCTATGTTTACAGGAATCTTTATTGGAATGAGTATAGGCTCATTTTTATTTACTCAAATAGCTAGTAGTTTTGGGTATAGCACTGTCTTTATAATTGCTGGTTTAATGATATTATTAATAATTCTTTTTCCTCTTGCTGTTAAAGAAATTAAAAAGGTTATAAAACGTAAAAAAATCACTTCAGTTCTAATCACTGAGTTCAAGAAAAAAAATGTTCAATTGTTTTGCATTTTTGCACCTACAGCTGGAATAAGTGGTGGGCTTTTACTTATAATTGTTCCTTTGTACATGAAAAATGTTCTTATGTTAGATGTTGCGCAAATAGGACTGATTGCTGCAATATTTCCAATTACAAATATTTTTGGTTCATTAATTTGTGGAATCCTAACAGATAGATTGGGTCGAAAACCAACATTATATATGGTTTATTTTAGTAGTATATTTTTTTCTGTGGCCCTTATATTTGCAGATAATTGGCAGATTTTAGCTATTCTTTATGGAATCATCGGTTTTTTGTTTGGAGGTGTGTATGCATCAATAGGTGCAGTTGCAATGGATATTACAAATCCAAGAGTTGCAGCTTCTCAATTTTCTATTTTTATGGCTCTAGTAAACATAGGTGAAGTAGGAATTGGAAATGGATTAGCTGGAATTATGTTAGACACATTAGGCTACACCCGAGTTTTTTTATATTCTGGCTTGTTTTATGGAGTGACAATTTTAATTATATACATACTTAAACTTAAAAAAATTAAAAATAAAACTTGATTTAATATCAATAATACGTCTATATCAAATTTATAATTCAATGAATTATTTGAGCAGTTCATATCTTAATTTTGCATTTTTTATTAACTCAGTTTTTGTGCCATCTGAATTTATTAGAGTAAGTGTTGTTCCTTCAATAGGACAACCCTTTGCATAAACAATATCTAGGTGCATATCACTATCTTTTTTTCCACCAAGATGCGAACTTTTTCCATAAGCAATATGAAGACCTACCTTTTCATCCATAGAAATATTTCCTGTAATAACAGCTTTTGGATTACAACCAATACCTAACTCTGCAATATTTCTCCGTGTATCATTTTCTTTAAAGAAATTTTCCATTTTTTCAGCATTTTTTCCATTACCAATGATTTCTACAATTCTATTATTTCTAACCTTAAATTTTACTAGTTCTCCATCATAAGAAACTGGCCAAATTCCTTTTGTTTTACTCTCTCCAAACTCTTTAAATTCATCTTTTGCTCCTTCATAAGGTGCTTTGGCTGCCTCTCCGCTTGGAAAGTTAATATATTGGCCTGTTTTAGTGCAGTCACCTTTATCTGCAAATGCAAGCCGATTTCTTAAATCCATAAAAAGGTTATCTTCTGTAGTAAATACTATTTCTGCTCCAATTGCCCTGTTTAAAAAGTTTTTAATTCTAATTGCATACTCTTTTATTTCTTTATAGTTTGCTTTAAAAGCTGTTTTTTCCATGATCCTTTCCAAATGCATACCTGCACCGCGAGTAATACTTCCTTTAGAAAAGCAAATTGGTGCAACAGATGATGAAATTGAATACTCAACTGCTGCAAGAACCAAGTTTGATTTTTTTATTTTAACAATTAATTCTTTAGATAATGGTGCATTATCCATACCAGTTGCTTCAAATTCCAAAATATCAACAGAAAATCCTGATTTTTTTCCCATTTCTTTAAATATATTATACCATTCTTTACCCATTTTTCTACATTCTTTCCAACCACTGTTATCCTTTAAATTTCCATGTGGTTTATCAATTAAAAATAATACTTTTTCACCAGATTTAGGGGCAAATACATCATTGAACATCTTAATTTTTTCATTGAGATTCATTTTATTACCTTGAATTTCAATAGATAATTATCATTTTTTTATATGTTTTGATAATGTAATTATATTTGAAATCAAAATATATTAAAGGACTATTTACGAAGTTCACCTAATGTTGTCATTCGTTCTGCAAATGCGTTATGTTTGTGTATTGATTCTTCGCTTTCGCTTCTTACAACAACCATAACATCATCTGGTAGATTTTTGTATTTAATCAAAATTGAACTTAAAATATCTCTTACAACGTCCTCGACAAATTTAGGATTTTTATGTGCGTTATATACAAGTTGTCCTTCTTCTCTACGCTTTAATATTCCATATGTAGGACTACTAAATGATTTTTCTGCGATATCTATTAAATCATTAGCATCAACTGATTTATCTTCACCTGGAACTTCTATCATAAGTGTTGTAATATTTCTCTGATTATGAGTTGGAGGAATATCTATTTCTTCATATTTTCCAATAGATTTTATTACCTCTCGAGCACAGGGGCATGCAGTCATTCCTATAACCCTTACACCTATGAGTTTTTTCATTTCTCCATTTGCCCTGGCACGCGCTTCTGCAACAAGTTTGTAAGGTTCAAGTCCTTTATTACCAGAGGGATAAGTTCGTTCTAAAAAGTAATCTGCTTCTGCTCTTACTTCAGAAAAAGTAGCATATTCATGTTTTTCAAGAAGAAGCTTTGCTGTTTGAGCACAAAAGGATTCAAGGTCAGTTACTGGTTGCTGAAGATTTTCATCAATTATATCTGAAACAAGCTCTAAGTTTCTAGACATATGACTTCCTTTTTGAGAAGCTGGAAGATCAACAAATAGGTCCATTTTTATAATGAGGGGAATTGCTTTATTTCTACCAGGTCTTTTAATATTTACAAGCTTTTTTACGTCTGTAACTCCAACTCTTGTTAACTTAAAATTGGAATGCGAGGGACTCGATTGAACATCTGGTAAATCTATAGATCTCATTAATAAATACCATCACCCAAAAATAAGTAGGTATAGATTAAAGTTCGCATTTAACTCAGATTTGTATATACAAAAGTATTTGTTAATTAGTATATGACATAAGTTCTTGGAAATTCTGAAAAGAAAGAAATCTTTTATTTCTCANNATCTTTTATTTCTCAATCATTTGGATTAATACTCATCCAAAAACTTTTGTCACTTACTAAATTCCCTTTGATATTTTGAAGAATTAAGAATAATAATTTTTTTTAAAATTGGTAATAAATTGGGAAAAAAGGTTAATAAGGTAAATTATATTAATAAAATAAGAATTGCTAAATATAATTATGTATTGGCGTAAAAAAATGTATAAGAAATGTTTATTATTTGGGATAATTTTTATAATAATAGTTGTGAATGGGACTAGTTCTTTAAAGATAAATAATAGTATTTATTTAGACGATATTATAAATCAAAATGAAAATTTTGGTATTAATATTGGCCCAATAAAAGATGGACATGGTTTAACTGTTGAAATCTTTAATAATCAAGCTTCTGATTTTGAAAATATTATACTGAATGTTGATATTGAATATGGTAAATTTATTTTAATACCAAAAAAGGAGTATGTGATATCTTATCTTGCCGCTGGTGATTCAACTGAAATTAATATCCCTATTTTTGGCTTTGGTTTAGGAATTTTTTTCAACTATCCAATTCTTAATTTAACTATTGGTTTATCTGATATAAAATTATCCTGGAAAAAAATTTCAATTAGATTATTTGGATCAAATACAAAAATTTTAACAGAATTCTCTGAAAATAATGAACCATATGAAGGATATACCCTGTTTGGACCAGAATACTCAAGATATATTTATCTAATAAATAACAACGGTAAAATTATTTATTCTTGGAGGAGTAATTACATACAAGGCTTTGGTACATACTTACTTGAAAATGGCAAACTATTTCGTTTGTGCCTTCCATATGATAACCCTATTTTTAGAAGTGGAGGTATTGCTGGAAGGGTTGAGATTTTTGATGAGGATAGCAATCTTTTATGGGAGTTTGAATATTCTAATAATGAACATTGTTCGCATCATGATATTGAACCATTACCTAATGGTAATGTTTTATTAATTGCTTGGGAATATAAAACACGGGATGAGGCAATTGCCGCAGGACGTAATCCCGATAAATTAAAAGCAAATGCCATTTGGCCAGATCATATTGTTGAAGTAGAGCCAGTTGGCTCAAGTGGTGGTAATATTGTTTGGGAATGGCATGTCTGGGATCATTTAATTCAGGATTATGATTCTTCTAAAGATAATTATGGTGTTGTTGAAGATCATCCTGAATTAATTGATATAAACTTTGGTCATATACATGCAGATTGGAATCATATTAACTCAATTGATTACAATGAAACTTTTGACCAAATCGTTATAAGCTCGCCTACTTTCAATGAAATATGGGTAATCGATCATAGTACAACAACTGAGGAAGCTGCAGGTCATATTGGTGGAAGATCAGGTAAAGGTGGAGATATCTTATATCGTTGGGGAAATCCTCAGGCATATAGAGCAGGAAATAAAGATGATCAAATATTTTTTTCGCAACATAGCAGCGTATGGATAGAAGAAGGTTGTCCTGGTGAAGGAAATTTATTAGTGTTCAATAATGGTAATATAGACCGTAAATATTCCTCTATAGAGGAGATTGTTCCTCCGGTGGACAGTGATGGAAATTATTATCTTGAACCTGGTAAAGCTTATGGTCCAAAAGAACCAATTTGGACATATAAAGCTAAAAATCCACCTACGCTTTTTTCAATGATTTTGTCAAATGCACAACGCCTACCAAATGGTAATACCTTAATTTGTAGTGCACGACAAGGTTTATTTCTTGAAGTTAATCCTGAAAAAGAGATTGTATGGAAATATAAAAATAGATTACCTACTCTTTTTACTAATGCTGTTGCCAGAATAGAGAGATACCCAAAAGATTATCCTGGAATTCCTGAATCGTTAAATATTAATCAATATTGGATGAATTTAAATGAACATGTTAATCAAATTGAAATCACTTTACATTGATAAATTTGCCTCATATAAAAATAATGATAATAAAAAAGCTAAATTCAACTATAACTATATTTATGAAACAAAAAGTAATGAAATTAAACATTTTTCTGATGATATAAGTATTGAAACAGTTAATAATTTTAAAGGCTTTAAAGATTTTTATAATTTTCCTTTTCATCTATATAAAAACAATCCATATTGGATAGCTCCATTTTGGATTGAATTTAAAGATTTTTTTAAAATAAAAAATCCATTTTGGACTCATGCAGATTGTATATTATTTATTGCAAAGAAAAATAATAAGATAGTTGGTCGAATTGCAGGGATAATAGATAATAAATTTTGTGAATCGATAGATAAAAAAGTTGGATATTTTGGTTTTTTTGAATGTATTGAAGATTTCAAATGTGCTGAAGCCTTATTAAAAAGTGTTCAAAGTTGGCTTGTTTCAAAAGACATTAATGTAATGAGAGGGCCAATAAATGGAAGAGTCGATATTAGCTGTGGATTTTTGTGTAATGGTTTTGATTCCCATCCAAGTTTATTATCATCATACTCGCCATCCTATTATATTTTATTTGCTAAAAAATTTGATATGAAAAAAGCACGTGATTTTTTATTATATCATATCGATTTACAGAAACCAATTCCCCAAAAGCTTAAAGAGAAAGTACAGGAGTGTGAAGCATCTGGGGTAAAAATTCGTCCATTCAAACGGCTAAGGACACAGAAAGAATTGAAATGGTGGATTAATTTATTCTTAGATACATTTAATGGCCATTGGGGATATGTACCTGTTTCTAAGGAGGAAGTACGAGTTAGGTTTGGTATGAAACAATTACGATGGTATGTTGATTCAAAACTTTTTTTGGTTGCCGAACAGAATGGATCTCCTATTGCATACCTTTGGTCCACACCTGATTATAACCAGGTATTTAATAAAATGAAAGGTAAGCTAGGTCTTTATCAAATATTTCAATTTCTGTTGAGGAAACATCTAATAAATCAAGGAAAATTACATTTTATCGGTATTAAAAAAGATTTCCGTAATAAAAATATTGGCTCGTATTTAAATTATAAGGCTTTGGTTGAAATGAAAAAAAGAGGATATATTGGTGCAAAAGTTGGTTTAATAGATGAGAAAAATACTGTCGCACATGCAACAATTGCGAAAACTGATGCTAAAGTTGTTAAAAAATTTCGTGTTTTTGATAAAAAAATTAAATAATCATCATATGAGGTTGTTTCAATTTGAAATTTTTATTAATATTAAATAACATAATGACAATTACAGCTACCAAAATCACAATTTCTGAGGAATCTTTTTATTTATCATCTAAAAATCATTGCCGAATAAATTTAATAAATATTATAACAATATTTGGTTGTTTTCTACTTATATTAAATCATTTTATAGGTGTTCCAAGTTATAATCAAATACATATGTTTTTATCTAACCGGGGTCCTAGTTTTGGTTTCTATCTTTATATAATTTCAATTGTTATCCTTTTTATAACAATTACAGTAAATCATTTAAAAAAAGGAGAAAAACATGAAAAATAAAAAAAATCAGATTCATGATCAAACTATCCAACATCCACTATTTGGGATATCAACAAGAAAATGGATAAAATTGCTTGAAAAAAATAAAGGAGTCGATTATAAATATTTTGCCAGGGGTTCTTTTATCACATTAGCATCTATAGTTACTGCCCCAGCAAGAACACTTTTTAAAATGAAATATGAATCTAAAATTAACAAATTAAAAATAGATCATCCCCCAGTAATAATTATTGGTCACTGGAGAAGTGGGACATCCTATCTTCATGAGCTTTTAAGTCAAGATCCTCAATTCTGCTATGTTTCATTATGGAATACCCTTCTGCCTGATAGTTTTTTAATTCTTGAGCCTACCAAAAAATTTTTATCAAATTTTCTACCTAAACAAAGACCCATGGACGAAATCAGAGTTGAAGCTGATGGTCCATATGAAGAAGAAGCAGCAATTGCTGTTCTATGTCCATGGTCTTTTTTTCATTGTTTGCATTTTCCAAAAAATGCAGAGGAACAATATTTAAAATCTATACATTTTGATGGCTTAAATATTAAAGAAAAAAACCAATGGAAGAATAACTATCTAAAATTTATGAAAACTGTGACATATGCAAATAATGGAAAAAGACTCCTTCTTAAAAATCCTGCAAATACAACCAGAATTAAAACATTGTTAGAAATATTTCCTGAAGCCCACTTTATTCATATTTATAGGAATCCATATAAAGTTTATCTTTCAACTGTTAAAATGAGAAATAGAGTTTTAAACAAACTTGCTTTACAAAATGGTTCAGAAGATGAAATTGAAAAACAAGTAGTTAATAATTATATAAGAGTTATGAACAGTTTTTTCGAACAAAAAAAGCATATTCCCAAAGATAAATTTGTTGAAGTAAAATATGAAGATCTTGTTTCAGATCCAATAAAACAAGTTAATAAAATATATATAAAATTAAATATGCCTGGATTAAAAAATGCCCTTCCAGAAATACTGAAATACCTTGAAAGACAAAAGGATTATAAAACAAATGTATACAGTATCAATGAAAAGATAATAAAACATATTTATGATAACTGGAAATTTACCATTAACCGTTGGGGTTACAGCCCTCCATAATATCTCATTAATCTCATTTTCTTATTTCATAAAAATATAAAATAATTCCATTGAGAGCCAGAGCTGGTAATATAACAAATAATGGTAAAAATTCCTGATTTTTTGGCAAACCATCATCAAAAACTAGTTTGTAAATATAATAGATCATCATTGGATATATTGGTATGCCTGAGACATAAAATCGGATTCTTAAAATTTTAACATCTCTTTTTCTTTTTTTGTATACATAAATATATAAAATTGATATTAAAATCATAGCAGCCCATAGAAATATTATACTTAATAGAGGATAATCAAATATTATAAGAGAAAAATACCAAATCGCAATAGATATAATTGCAAGTGTGCCAAATATAATATCTTCAATTTCAATTTTCATTTGTATTATTAAACATTTTTGCTTAAATGATAAAACTTTTGGAATTTTTTTTTCTAATTTTTATATTAAAATGATAAATGTTACATTGCCTAGGATTTGGGAATAAATTGGGAAAAATAAATAAATAATAAGTTATTCATTCTTTTAAAAATTAATACTCAAAAGGGGTTGATTATAATAGTTAAAATTGTTAGAAAGTTCATAGCATTTATCTTTTGTTTTATGTTTTTAATGATGAATTTCAATACATTAGGGTCTGAATCAATATACACAGGATCAGACAAGAGCTCACACTGTTATGGTTTTATTGTACCACTACCAACAAGTGATGAAATTTCAAAAGAACCAGAGATACAATATACTGTAATGAATCTAATTAACGATTTGCTCAGAATGAATATATCAGTTTATTGGTCATTTTCAAAATTAACCTTACAATCAATGGAAATTAATGAGGATGTAGAGCCTGAAATGAGGGTTTTTGAAAAAGGTACATTCGTAGTTCCTTTCACAGGAAATATCAATATTGATTCTGGAATTACTGTTATAATATATGATTATAACAACACCCATGAGCTTATCAATAAATCAATCCCAACAGTAGAAACCTTTCTTTTAATGCAGGAATTAAGTATACATAGTTTATATAAACTTACTGAACCAAAGATAGCATATTTTTTTGGTGAAGGTGTTACCCTTGAAGCCTTAAAATGGTATGTATCCCCTTTATCGCAGGCAGGTTTTTTAAATAATGAATTTTTAAATGAAGACAATATTATTACAAGTTTAAATAATGGTAATTTTAATACCATGATGTGGACTGGTGGATCATTTATTAGTCATGTATTATCTGGATTAAGTCTTATTAAACGTTATCTTTATCAATCTGAAATTAAACAGTTTGTTCGAAATGGTGGAGGTTATGTTGGAACATGCTTTGGTGCTTATGTTACAAGTAGCGGAATGAGATATATGCCTTTTAATTTAATTCTATACAAATTTCCGATATTACCTTCTATCATTTTTATGAAAATGCAGGACTTTTTGATTTCTCAGGGTTTATTTGCAGACATTAATGTTACCATTCAGGATAGCTATCATCCAGCTACTGTTGGAGTAAATAAAATACTCCATGGTTCTCAGATAAGGTTTGGAGGAACTTTTTCTAACCTTGGAGAAAATATAAAAACACTTGGTACAGTAAAAAGTGTAAATATGACAAAGATTAATCGATTTTCATCTATTTTTTCAATATTTGGATTGTTATATAAGCTATGGACATCATCTATAATTGGAAAAACTATATGGACTACATCTGAATATGGCAAAGGAAAAATTGTCACATTCGGCGATCATCCTGAACTTGGTGATATACAAATGAAACGGGTGATTCATAATTCTATGCTCTATGTATCTTCAAAGATAACTAAGGATAATAACTTTCAAGAAGCCTATCCACTTAATATTATCAAAAAACAAGGTTTTGAAAGTATGAATCTCCAGATAGATGGTATGACATCAGATATTTTTAATGATTTATATGAAAGGATCGGAAATGTCATAAGTCAATTTTATGAGATGAGCGATATATATCAAGATATAGCTGTAACAATAGATAATCTTGTTGAAGATAATCAAATGAGTAAAAATTTTAGATCATGGATAGAACGGCGTGGATTAGATTATTTTTATAAGGTAATTTTAAGGTCTCTTAGCGCTCTTGACGATCCAAATATTAATGATGATACTGTGAATTATTTAAAACAATTGGACTCAATTTCTCAGATGTTATTATTGAAAAACATTTCGCTTATAGATCAATTAAAAAACCTGAATAGTTATAACAAAGAAAAAATTGATAAAATCTATTTTAATAATATTAATTATTTAGAAATTTTAAATACTATAAATAGTGAAATCAAAAATTATCAAAATACTTCAAGTCAAAATGATTATATTTTAAAATTAATTAGGAATTTAGAAATTGATTTAATAAATACTGATATATATGCTACAAAAATTAACTTTGATTCATTGAAACAATTAAGAGACGCATGGTATTTGTATGAAACCATTGAGGTAAACGATAATTTAATTCAAAATTAACATTTTATTAATTTTTTTTAAAAAGAGTTATTCAAGATATCAATGATATTAAATATTTTGTTGAATTAATATAATAAAAATCATTTTTTCCTTAGATTTTAACTTATCAAAAAATAATTATGTGAAAATTTGGATTGATATTGGGAGAAAATATTATTAATGATATATGTTATATTTAGTTTAAAAAATATCGGGGGTTGATTAAGATTAAAACATTCTTTAATTATAGAACTATTGCTTTTTCATTCGTTATTTTATTACTTGGAACATGTTTTGTACCTATATCAATGACTTGGACGTTTAATCAAGTTATTAAACAATGTTCAATCGTAGATGAGGATCTAATTCTTTATGCACCTATGCAATCTAGAAAAGCATATCTTATTGATAAAAATGGGACGATGAAACATACTTGGTCAAGTAGTTATTTCCCAGGTGAATCTGTTTATATGTTGGAAGATGGTTCTATTCTTTATACTATAAAACTGTCAATTTCTGGAGGAGGTGCCGGTGGAGGTGTTCAGAAAATAACGTGGGATGGAGAATTAATCTGGGATTTCAGATATTATACCAGTGATTATCTTAGCCATCATGATATTGAGCCATTGCCTAATGGAAATATTCTAATGATAGCTTGGGAAAAAAAAACACGTTCAGAAGCCATTGCTGCAGGTAGAAATCCCAATAAACTTAATGGTAATACTCTAATGCCAGATCATGTTATTGAAGTTAAACAAACAGGTCCAACAAGTGGTGAAATAGTTTGGGAATGGCATGTCTGGGATCATTTAATTCAGGATTATGATTCTTCTAAAGATAATTATGGAATTGTAGGTGAACACCCTGAGTTAATTAATATTAACTTTGGGCCTTATAATGCTGATTGGCTCCATACTAACTCGATTGATTATAATGAAGAATTTGATCAAATACTACTTAGCGTTCATAATTTTAATGAAATATGGGTAATCGATCATAGTACAACAACAGAAGAAGCAGCAGGTCATACAGGTGGAAATAGTGGAAAAGGAGGAGACCTATTATATAGATGGGGAAATCCAGTGGCATATCATGCAGGTTTATCAAGTGATAAAAAATTTTTTGGTCAGCATGATGCCAGTTGGATAGATCCTGGTTGTCCCGGTGAAGGAAACATTCTGGTTTTTAACAACGGCGGAGGCCGTCCAGGTCCAGATTATACTTCTATCGATGAAATTGTTCCACCTGTGGATAGCAATGGAAATTATTATCTTGAAACTGGTGAAGCTTATGGTCCAGAAGAGCAGATTTGGATTTATGATTCTAGTTTCTATGCATTTTATATAGGTGGATCTCAACGCCTGCCTAACGGTAATACAATTGTTTGTAATGGACCTGCTGGTAAATTCCTCGAAGTAACTCCTGAAAAAGAAATTATTTGGCAGTATACTAACCCATATCCTAATTTTCTTCAAAATGATGTATTTAAAGTTATTTATTATACACCTGAGGAAGAACCTCCTCCTGAAGAGCCTGATTTATACTGTGAAGGTTCTCTAAATTGGGTCAATGTACCAACTAATGAAATGGTTATAGGTAATTTTAAGGTCCAAAACATCGGTGGTAATACTTCTTTACTGAACTGGAAAATTGTGTCTTATCCAGATTGGGGAACTTGGACATTTAGTTATGAATCTGGTGAAGATTTAACTCCAGAAGATGGTCCAGTAACTATAGATGTATATATTGTTACACCAGATGAAATAGGTACAGAATTTGAAGGAGTTATAAGAGTAGAAAATCAGGATGATTCTGAAGACTTTAATATAATTCCTGTTTCTATAAAAACTCCAAGAAAAAGAACCATTAAAACAACCTTTTTTGATAATCTAATAAATTATCCTGCTTTATATTTAATACTAAAATTATTTTTACAAAAACTAAAACAATAAAATTTAATTTTTTTTTCTAAATATTAATACCTAGTAAGCGTGAAATCCCCAGACTTTAGTATGGGGATGAACGCGTTACTTTTTCTAAACCAAACATATATCACGTACCGGCCAGGCGCACCCGCTAAAAACGGGTGCCATAGTAAACCTGACCAGGAACGTGAAAAAGTAATGAATCTAGTTAACAGAAGCCATAATATTGGTCAGAATCTATACCACTTAGAATGGTGTCCCAAATATAGGTTCAAAATGTTTAGGCAAGAGGAGAATAAAAAACTTTGCGAAAAAATCCTGCAAAATATAGCAAAACAGCATCACATCAACATTACAGAAATAATTGTGATGCCAGATCACATACGCATAATCGTACAAATACCAACAACAATGAGTGTCTCACAAGCATTCTACCTACTGAAAGGAGCAAGTTCAAGAGAACTATTCAAACAAAAACCAAATTACCGCTATCTATATCCCAAAGGACATTTCTGGAGTCCAGGGAAATTCTACCGAACAGTAGGAGATGCAAATGTAGAAACCGTAATCCAATATATTAGAGAACAACGACTACAACAAACGACTCTTAATGGATTTTCAACAGATTCAAAATGTGCCTAAAAAGAAGCTCCGGCATTCATGCCTGAGAGTATGTCACTCAATAAAGTTTGAAAATCAATTCAAGAATTATGGCAATGTTGAAATGAAGACATTTAAAAAAATTAATTATTTTTGCCTTGCCCGTGGCGTGCTTTTGATCCGAGCTGGCATTTTAGATTTCCTTAGGCGTCTCTTACCTTTCTTTTTTGACACTTCATAAGAAAAATCAAAACTCATACCTTTACTAATATATCGTTTTTGCCTCCGTTTCTCTTTTTTTCTAGCCATTTCTCTTCCCTTTATATCTTTTTCATAACTTTTATTCCTTTAAAAAACCAATGTATTTTTGTTATAAAAGAAAAAAATCACTTTTATAAATACCTCTTATTTTATACGATTTTTAAAAAAAATGTTGATTTTTGAATAAATCATTTTCTCAATTTTTATAATTTTTAAATCAAATTATAGTTATAATGAAACTCTAACTCCCTCTTCATACATATAAACCTTTTCAATTTCCTGATTAGAAATCATTTCCAATTGGCTTTTCATACACATCAAAATAGGCACAGGAAACTATTTAAGGGACGAGGGTGCAAATTAGAAATCTTACTATACTTTATTTATCGTGTGATAAACAATATGGATGTCTGCTTGCTTACAACAAACATTCCTCATCTTCCTATTTCCCATGATAATATCTCATCTAATTAGAAGTATATAATATATGAACAAACCAAAGATTGTCAAGGTTTATTGTGCAGAACTACGATTAACTTGCTTTTTCAATGATGAGCCCTAATGCAATTTCTTTACAATATTCGTCACCAAGCATATTTTTGTGATTAACCAAGAGATTCCACTCAAAAGTATCTCCTGGATAAAGAGAAATATTTGGTTTAAGAATTGGATTTATCATTATTGTTCCATTAACCAATCTATATTTGAGTCGATAAGTTATTATAAAAGCCCCCATAGAAATACTTCCAACATTGAAAAGTCTAGGTATTAATCCTGCTCGAATAAACTCTATTTCAATTTCTGATGCATTCCATTCCAATATTGCAATTGGATATCTTATTTTCGTTAATGTTGTTTTTGTTTGGTTCGTTTCAGAGATATTCGGGGGAATATATACTCCACTAGAACTAAAGACCATTAAGAAGAAAAAGATAATTATACTTACTGCCAATCCTTTTCTAAGTAGTTTATATTGCATTTGTTTCAACCTCCCTTTGCAATACCTTATGTATGTAGAAGTATATAAACTATATGTTAAGAATGTCATAAATTTATTCCAAACAGGTTTTTTATTTTTTATATAAGAAGTAACTTTGTAATCTGGAGGCAACTCCATCATAATCCTTTTCTAGTTGTATCACGTTGCATTCATTGTATCTTACTAAAATATTTTTAATTTCTTTAACATATGGTTGATTTAACATAAATTTATTAAGTTCTTTTGATTCTGATTCGCTTAGGTAGGTAAGAATGTCTTTCATAATTTCTAATTCATTTTTGAAATGATGAGTAATTCTATCTTTCAGTTCATCTAATTTTTCTTTTGACATTTTTACTCCAATTAGAAATCTTTTCTAATTTGCTTTTCAGATGATGCAAAAAACTCTTAAGTTAGGTTTAAATAGGATGCTTTTAAATTAGAATTCCACTTATAATTAATATTAACAATCGTTAAGCTTTTATATGATTAGTATATTAAATACTATTATAACATTTTCTAATTTAAATTTGAAATAAAAAGAATTAAAATTAATAACTGTCACATATGAATCATAGAAAAATAAAAAAATAAAACTAATGGGATAAAAATGTTGTTTGTAAATAATTCCAAAAGATGTTTCATTTTTGCAGTAATATTGATAATTTCTTTGGCTAGCATTATACCTTCAGTTTTAAGCATAAAAACTAGCATATATAATCCTCAAAATACGCTTAACACTTTTAATGGATATATACTATTTTCTCCAGAGTTTTCAACTAATACATATTTGATAGATACCGAAGGTGAAATTGCTCATATGTGGGAAAGCAATTATATACAAGCATTTGGTGCATATCTCTTAGACAATGGAGATATAGTGCGTAGTGACCTACCTTATATAAATCCGACATTTATGGCTGGAGGAGTTACAGGTCGTGTTGAAAAATTTGATTGGAATGGTACACTTCTCTGGGAATTTGAATATTCTAATAATAGGTATTGTTTACATCATGATATTGAGCCATTGCCTAATGGAAATATTCTAATGATTGCTTGGGAATATAAAACTGCTTGGGAAGCAATTCAGGCAGGACGTGAACCTAGTTCAATACCTTATAATCAACTATGGCCAGAATATATAATTGAGGTTGAGCCTGTAGGATCTTCTGGTGGTAATATTGTTTGGGAATGGCATGTCTGGGATCATTTAATTCAGGATTATAATCCAACAAAAAATAACTATGGAGTTATAGCAGATCACCCTGAATTGATTGATATTAATTTTGGGCAAATCCCATTGCTTGGAGACTGGAACCATATTAATTCAATTGACTATAATGAAGAATTTGACCAGATATTATTAAGTTCACGAGGTCTAAGCGAAATTTGGGTAATAGATCATAGTACTACAACTGAAGAAGCTAAAGGACATACTGGTGGAAATAGTGGAAAAGGAGGAGACCTATTATATAGATGGGGAAATCCAAGGGCATATGATACTGGAACATCAGTTGATCAAAAGTTTTTTGCACAACATGATGCACGTTGGATAAAAGAGGGATGTCCTGGTGAAGGAAACATATTGGTATTCAATAACGGTAATGGACGTCCTGGTGAGGATTATTCAACAGTAGATGAGATTGTCCCTCCTGTGAACAACAATGGACACTATAATCTTGTACCAGGTTCTCCATATGAACCTTTTGAACCGATATGGAGTTATATAGCACCTAATCCCTATGATTTCTATGCGGGTCATCTATCTGGTGCTCAGCGTCTTGCAAATGGAAATACAATTATCTGTAATGGACCAAGGGGTAAATTCTTTGAAGTAAATACTGAAAATGAAATCATATGGCATTATGATAATCCGTATCCAAATCCTTTTCAAAATAATGTGTTTAAATTCCAATACATTCCAATTGAAGCCCCGCCATTAGACGAACCTGATTTAAATTGTGAAGGTTCTCTAAATTGGAATGGCGTAAATACTGGAGAAATTGTATATGGTAATTTTCAGGTTGAAAATATTGGAGATTCTGATTCATTACTAGACTGGAAGATTGAATCTTATCCAGATTGGGGAACTTGGACATTCAGCCCTGAAAATGGTGAAAATCTTTCTCCAAAGGATGGACCAGTAACCGTTAATATCACTGTTGTTGCTCCAATTGAAAAAAAGGTATTTGATGGATCTTTAAGAATTGAAAACCAGGAAAATCCTTCTGATTTTGATATTGTTCCTGTACATATAACAACTCCAATAAATAAAAATTTTATAAGCTCAGCAATTTATCAATATATAAATATATTAAAGCAAAAAATGTTTGTTTTATTGAAGAATCAATTAAACTTCCCTTTTTACGAAATATATTTATTTTATTTATTGAAAAGCACTACCTAAAATATAAAAACTCTTTTTTTAAAAATAATTCTTATAAATTATTGAAACAAAGTTTTTGCAAAAAATAAAATAAAACCTTATTTATTCAGTGGTTACATTTTGCCGCTGTGGCTTAGAGGTATAGCGATTCCTTGGTAAGGAATAGGTCGGGGGTTCAATTCCCCCCAGCGGCTTAAATTATAATTGAATTTTTTATAAAAAAATCTATTTTAATATTCTTATTCAATAAGTTAAATCCGATTTCTTATATTTTCTATCTTTCCAAATAATACTATTCTTAAGCAAAGATGCGAGGAAATNNGTCGGGGGTTCAATTCCCCCCAGCGGCTTAAAACTTTTAGTTCCTTTTATCGGGGTTTTTTGGCGAAAGACATAACAACAGGCTAACTATTTAGTACCAATGCCAATACATAATCAAATTAATAAAATGGATACTGCTTTAAAGAATTTAGAGAAGTTAGATATCTCTGATAATAATAAGCGGGACATTAAGGATTTTTTACATTATATTGCTTCAAATGATTGTTCAGTCACACGACAGGTGAAATATATATACATACTGCCGAAGATAGCTAGGTGGCTTGATAAGGATTTTAAATCAGCTCAAAAACAGGATATTCAATACCTTGTGGAATATGTTAATACTGCTAAAAAGGGAAATGGTGAACCCAAAGGTATAACAGAGTTAAGGAAATATATCGATAAAAACAAAGGCAATAATCAGGAATCAAGATATACAAAATGGACTCAATCAGATTATAGGATAATAATTAAAAAATTCTGGAAATGGCTCTACAATCGCCATAAAGATGATGAGGATGAATGGGAAACCCCAAAACTAGTGAAGTTCATTAAACCAAAAAAACCACGTGAAAGTAATAAAATACCATCCGACCTTTTAAACAACAAAGATGTAGAACTTCTTTTGAAACATTGTCGAACTCTAAGAGAGAAAGCACTTATCCTAGTTTTATATGAGTCAGGTGCAAGAATAGGTGAAATCCTTAATCTGAAAATAAAGGATACATCATTTACAGCAGATGGTGTCCATCTCAATCTTTTTGGAAAAACAGGTTATAGGAGAATTCTGCTTATCGGTTCTGCACCAGCACTTACACAGTGGATAACTCAGGAACATCCAGCTAAGAACAATAGAGATAGCTATCTTTTCTGTAATATTAATCGTGGAACAGAAGGTGCTCAGTTATCTTATGCTTCTGTAAAGAATATATTAAAGACACTTAAAGAAAAATCAGGATTTCAGAAGCCTATTAATCCGCATCATTGGAGACATAGCCGAGCTACTGAACTTGCCGAACATCTAACTGATGCACAGCGATGTCAATATCTTGGATGGGTTCAAGGGAGTGATATGGCAAGAATCTATACTCATCTTGCTGATACTGATAGGGTTATTTTAGAGCTCAATGACCTTGTGCCAAAAGAGAAACAGAATGGAAAATTCACATCAGTTACTTGTCCTAGATGTGGTACAGTTAATCCTTTTGGTTCAGAGGATTGTTCAAAATGCTTTCTGAGTTTAGAAAGTCAAGAAGCAAAGGAAGAGGTATCACTAAGAAGAAAAATCAAGGTATTGGAGAAATATCAAAATATGTGGAGAGAAGAACTAGAAAAAATAATGCCTGAATTCTGGGATATGAAACAAAGATTAGATAGAATTGACGAGCAGCAATCTGACCTTGAAATCAAAGAACGATGGAGAGAGGAATCAAACAAACATTATATTGAGCAAGAAAAACTGCATAAAAAATTGAGTTCCTGAAACATTATAGTCATTTCTGAACACAGTAGAACCAAAGATTGTATTGCTGTGTGTATAATTAGTTGTGATGCATTAAAATTGCTTCATTTTTTGCTTAAATATGAATACTAAAAAATTGTCAAAAAACCTTATATATTTTATTTTCCATTTGATAATTAATGAGTAAGGGTTTAGGATGTGTAGAAAAGCAGGTTCTTGAAATTCTTGATGAAAAAGGAGGAAATTATTCAGCGTCAGGAATTTATTTTGAAATCATGACACGTGAACATAGAAACGCTTTAACCGATAAAAATCGAAGAGCTAAAAATAATTCAGTATTACGAGCAATTCAAAGTTTGGAAAGAAAAGACTATGTAACAACTGAAAAGCTCTCACGCAAGGAATTTGATTCATTAGAGGATGCAAAAAAAGAAGGAATTTTTTATAAACATTGGTATCTCGATAGAATGAATAAACCGCCTTCATGGGTAAAAATAGTATATCGTAAATGATAAGTGTTGACTTATCCTAAAAATTTATTAATATTTAATTAAACATAATAGTAATTATTGTAGCTACTTTTTAGAGCAAGCCGCTCTGGGATTATTCCTTGAGCGTAAGCTCTATTAAGTGGCATATAAGAGGTATAAAAATGAACGAAAAGAAGGAAACGAAAAATATTGAAGCTGATAATAACTGGGGACCATGGGCAGATTTAGATATGGAAACATGGAGCTACTTGGTGGAAAATGGAAGTGACCTTGTTAAAAGATTCTGTAGTAAAGGTGGCTATTATAATAAGTATAGAATTCAAATACGAGATAAAATTGCTAATAAAGGAATATTATACGTTAATCCCGATGACGAGAAATACGGTGAAAATTATGTGAATTATTTTTTTGATGTAATATTACACAACCAAACACTGGAAATTATACAGATTATAATTTATGATTATAAAAAATTCATGCATGCTATTTCAGATAAAAACACATTTAACGACCTTATTAAAAAAGGAGTATTTAAAATTAAAAATATATTAGGAGAAAATTGTTATATTGGAGATTTAAAAGAACTTTTTAATGAAGGATTTATAGTAAAAAATTTTCGAAAAGAAGTGGGAATAAAATCTTAAAAACCAATTCCTTTCTCATTTTTTTCTCTGAATTTTATAATTCTGAAAGAATAAAACATTTATGGCGGAATTTTATTATTTATATCGCAGACACCGATAGAATAAATTGAAGGTGACGGAGAGTAAAAAATGATAGATTATAAGAGGTATAAGCATGAACAAACACGATTTTTTTAAGTTTTTAAATAAATCTGTTGTAATTGGTGTTCCACATCTTAAAGACCCTAATGCCCTCTTTTACTATTATGGTAGATTAATTGAAGTAACTGATGATTCTCTTATCCTCGAAACAAGAAATGGATTAATGCTCCTCACCTTTGACAGAATAAAACAGATACAGGAGGAACACTGATGGGAGATTTGCTAGATGACTATCTGAATATTATCAGTGAATTCACCGATGCTCCCGACATATTTTTACAATCCTGTGCATTCCACATGATATCTACAACATTGGGTCAGTTTTTTGAGATTTATGATTCACATATAAGACGACCAAATTTATGGTTCATACTTTCATCTATACCTGGTAGAACTAGAAGTTCCACAAAAGATGTAGAGGTTACGTGGAAAAACCATACAACTACACCCACTTTTATTATAAATGTTTTAAAAATGGATTAATTTTAAATGGGTTGTAAATACTATAGGAAATTAAAATAAAAAAGGAGTTGTAAAAATTGATTGGATTTAGAACCAAGGGAAGAGGAAAAGAAAGAGTTGTATATCCCATATCAGAAGGTGGTAAAACTTATCGGAGACATTATACCGAAAAACCAAGTCTTTCTTCAAAGTGTAATATTCATAGTGATGTGAAGAAGATGATGCAGAAAGATGATTCAATCGAACACGGCTCAAAGGATTATGATGCTTATAAAAAAAGATTGGAACACCATGCCGATGCTGAATATTTGAAACAATTACAAAAAGCTGAAAAGAGACGTGAAAAAGAGATACGTAAAGAGGAAAAAGAACTAAAAAAACAACAAGAAAAAGAAAATCAAGAACAACAACATAGAGAAGATATACAAATAAACGACAATAAAACGTAAGAAAAACAAAAATTATTTGCCACCCAACCATCTACATTAAATAAAAAAGATTTTTGTTTTTTAGTTTGTATTCTGTCTTTATACCACGTTATTTGTAAAAATCAAGCATAGCATTAACCTACTATTTTTAAATGATTTTAAAAAGTAATTATTAACTTAATTAAAAATATTTGAAAAATTAAATTTTTCTGGGTAAATCTGGCATATCAAACATATCTGCAAACTTGTCCATTTCCTCATACAATTCTACTTTTTCACATGCTAGTTTTTCTATTATCTCTCCCTCAAACACAGCTAAAAAATCATTTTTGGAGAAAAAATTATTTTGTTCCTCTATAGTTTCTATGGGTTCTTTTTTCTCGTCCTTTGTTTTTCCTTTTATAAATTCTGATATAAGATTATTAAGTATTTCTTCAGTCTTTTTTGAAAATGGGTGTTTATGATATCCATAACTAATTGCATCCAATATCTCTTTAGTTTTTTTCCTATTTAAACCATAACCATAAATAAAATCATAATATGAAATACCAAAGTTATGATTAACTGAAATGTAAAAATTTGCATCAAGCAATAAATTTACTATTTCTTTAAAAACACACTCATATTTTTTTGTGTATTTATTTATTTGAGTATTGATTTTTTTATTTTTACTTTCAATGTTTGTAAACTTTTTTTTAAAAAAAGTATTTATGGATAAATCATAAAATTTATGGAAATGCTCTATGCGTTCAAAGATAGCCCCATTATTTAATTCCTTCATTATATTGTCGTCTATTGAGTTTATTTTCTTTAATTCTGTCATTGATTCTTTTATAAATTCATCTTTATTCTTCTTGATGATTTTATTCCAGTTATCATAAAATTCCTTCTTTATAACAGACAGATGATGTTTTCTAATTATTGATAAAAGCTTGATTTCACCAATATAATCTCTAATTAAAATGAGCCAAAAAATAAACTTAACTATAGGTGATACATCCAATTTATCGATGAATCTCTCCCAAATTTTATTAGCTTTTTTCTCACCAACTTTTTTAAAAATATCAAACTCGATTGAAGAATAAATAGCTGTGATTTCATTTATTTTTTTTGATAGCTTTATAATTTCATCATCAGAAAAATCTTTATTTGTTAAGCCTAACAGATATAAAGTATTATTTCCAATAGGTAACACATGATTTGTTGGTGTATTCATTATTGTTTGCTCTTGCCAGAGTTTCAGAGGTTCAAGTTTGAATTGTTGCGATGGTCTATAATAGGAATGAGGTATTCCTTTTTTTCTTTCTTCTTTTTTATTATCCAATATACCAGCATCTACCATTTCACTTAAATCGCTATATAACTCAGAGTCATGATTGTAGAGTGATTCTGGTTTTTTCGATAATGATTTCTTACTTTCTGTGTCGTAATATAATCCGTCTGGTCTATATATCAGATTCACGTACTTATCTACAAATCTTTTTCTTAGTTCAGAAGACCTTGCCCATTTCTCTGGATTTTTGTCCCAATATTGTAATAATTTTTTAATTTTATTTCTGTTTAAAAGTTTGTATGCCTTAGTTTGTTTACTGTTTATGACCATAGTAACTAACCTAATTTAGAGTTAGTAGGATTATTTAAAGTTTACGTTTATTTTAAGTATTAGGGAAATAAATGCATCAGAAAGTTACCATCAGTTTAGATATGGAAACAATTAAAAGATTAGAGGAAGCCTCAAACTCTCTACATCTTAGCAAATCGGGTTTTTTGCGGTTTTTAATCTGGAGTTATAAAGTTAATAAACCACAGAACGAGGTGGAACAATTTGTCCGTTAGAAAATATTCTGTAAGTTTTGATGAAAAAATTTTAGAATTCAAAAATTGGTCAATAGATTATGAAGGATTCCCTCCTGTTAGCAATTTTGTAGTCTATTTTGATGATATCAATAATAATGAAAAGATAAAACACGGTTATTTCGGCACTTTAGAAAACGCAACCAAATATATTGCTAAACATACAAATACTGATTTAAAAAAAATTAAAAAACTTGTCAAAGAATTTGACCCCATAACCGTCGTGAAAGAAAGAATTTTATACCTTCATAAAAAACGTACAACATTACGTGTTATTGCTGAAAAAATCAGCTCATTTGACCTAGATGAATGGAAGGCACTAAATATTGTAGTTGAAACTTTGTATGCAGAGGGTGTTCGATGGTCACAAGGACAGATGAATACAGCTATTAAGTACTGTTTTGACCCTAGATATTACACTAAAGATGACATCAAAGACCTTTACAAAAAGGCAGGTTTCAATCTTCAATTTTCACAGATTCCTAAGAAGTGGAAAGGAATCACCGAATGGAAACACAAAAGACAGAAATTGCGACGTCTAAGCTCTGATGATTTAAAAGCTGGAAAAAATGAAATGGAGAAGAATGCCTATGATTTCTTTAAAACGAAATAAACAAATAATCCATGACATCTTTAATCAAAATTTACGGTTTAAGGAATTAACCTTTAAGCAGAAAGAAAAGGCATTCTGTAAACGAATTTTAGCTTTTATACACGTTATTTTAGTAAATTTACGTAAGGATAATCGCACTAAATACCAGCCAGCCCAAGAATCGGGGACTAACTATACGGTCTCCGATTCATTCACCACAGGGGATGAAATGAAAAAGCAAGTAGTTGGAATGGGAGATTATGGGAATGAAAAAAGAATTTATAAATAAATACTTAAATGAGCACGTTGCAGTTGGAGTTAAAAGTGCCAGAGGTAGACCTTTTTTCTTTTTTGGAAAAATCTTGAAAATTTCTGATGACGATTTATTCCTAGAATTAACTGGTGGCAATGGTTTCAAAATAATAAAATTATCGTTGATTGTAGATGTACATCTGGATAAGAAATATCAGATTGAAAAAAAGAATGAAATGAAACACGGGGATGGTTACTGATGGGAGATTTTATCAGCGATTTAAAAAAGGATATCCTTACAGCTATTCCTGATGTTCAAGAGTTATGGGCTGAACTTTGCGCCATCGCTCCCTTAGCAACTATTCTTCATAATGCGCATATTGTTGAGAAGATTGCACCTATGAAATTAAATCTTATAATGCTAGCTATTGGACCGCCTGGAATTTCGAAATCTCTTCCTATGATGAATTGGGCATTACCAATTATTGAGCGAACAGGCAGAAGAATTGAAAGAGATTTGCTTCTTCCATCAAGGTCAAGTGTCCCAGGCTTTATTAAATATGTAAATGAGGGTAATGAAGAAGGACAAATTCCAAGAAATGTTGGCATTCTCATACGAGATGAATTTAGTGGTATGTTCAAGGAATTAAGAAAAGCTGATTGGCAAAGCGATGGAATGGAGTTTATTTCCGAAATGTATGATGGTACTTTTCAGAAAAGAGCAACAATAAAGGATGGTGTGATTGAAATAAATAATTTATATGCTAGTATGATAACTGCGACCACTCCTTATTTTGTTAATAAATTAGACAATGAATTCTATATACAAGGAACTGGTAATCGAATTCTTTATAGTTTTTATGATATAGAACAATGGAATCCAGAGGAAATTGACCCGATTGATTTTTTTAGTAAAAATTGGCAATATCGCAATAAAAAGTTTGATGAGTATGCATACAAGCTACAACAACTACACGAAAAAGAGGTTCGGCAGATATATGTTGATTCGGAACCAGGTACTCTCTGGGCAGAGTATAAATTAAAATGTGACCAGGAATGGAAAGAAAAGCATAAAAAAGACCCATTAGGATGGGAACATCATCCAATTAAAAGATATGCTGAATTTGCACTAAAGTTAGCAGGTATTTATGCAACAAGCGAAAATGTAGATAAAATAACAAATTTTATATCTGAAGAAAGATGGGAAAAGCAGGAACACTGTATTCCTTTAAACATAAATCATATGCAAAGAGCAATTGAACTTGTTGAAAAAAACAGAGAGAACTTCAAACAAATGGTCATCTTGAAAAATAAAAATATTCCGAGAGTTAAACCAACTTCACTTGAAGATAAGGCAAAATCTATGCTGATACCTCTTACTAATGCAAAAGTTGGTATACTTACCTCAAGTCAATGGAGGAAAAAACAAGATATAACCGCAAGTCCAAATGAGTTTACACAGTTAAAAGATATATGTGTAAATAAAGGATGGGCTATACAAATAGATGAAAAGGACGTTCCAAATGATATAAAAGAAGGTCTTGGAAATATCTATCCAGCGACAAAAATATTCAAATTTATCGAACATTAATAAAATTGGATTTCTCCATATAAGATTTCCATTTTTACCATTTTTATCCAAAATTATTAAACTCTATCCTCGTAATAAAATTAAAAAATATAAGTCTCTCCTGTTATTATTATTATTTCCATTTTTATTAACTATAATTAGAATAATAAAATTGGATAAAATTGATTTTTTCTACTGGTAATCATTTTTATTATCGATGGATAAAATTAAATAAAATTAGATTTCTGTATTACAATAATCATTTAAAAGCTGTTTAAAGAATCTGATATTAAACATAAATCTTTCTAAATTCATATCAGAACTAATATCCTCCAGAATATCAGAAACATAAAAATAATTACCATATTATAACGAAATAATCCTTTCTATTTTCTAAATTTAATATTACTCTCCCTAAAGAAGTATCATTTTTAAAAAGTAAAATTTATGACAGTTTTTGACATAGATTTTATATATTTGTAATTAGATGTGAATATTGTTATCGGAGGAGGTAATATGAGTAAAAACCTGTATTGTAAAACCCTTGCATTAGGGATTATTGTATTGTTTATAGGTGTAGGTATTCATCCTGCTTTTGCTGTAGATACTAATCAATCTATGGTTAATAAGGCAAGTGAAGAAGAATGTTGGGAATGTAGAGAAGTTAATGATAGGCAACTTGTTATATTGGAGAAACAAATCAAAAGGATAGAAGTTTATACTAAATTGATGTTGGTTTTATCCAGATATAATCCAGAGATTAATGAGGAGATTGAAGAATTATCTAATAAGATTTCAACTCTTAAAGAAGAATTAGCAGATGAACCTTTTCCAATTATTTGTGATATTTTATGGATGATTCTAAACTCTATAAATATTACAATAAATTTCTTATATTCATTATTGGAGAAATATCTAGATGCTATATCTCAATTTATATTTTTTTGGATGGCTTTTACCTTTGTTCTTATAGAGAAATCTTTCCTTCTTCTTGCGTATCAATTTCAATGTTCCTGGCTTAATCCTTTTCCTTAAATTTTATAATAAATAATAGAAACCATATCCCCATTAGAACATGGAGGTAGAAGTATGAAAACCATATGTAAGAAAACCATCACCTTTAGCATAATCTTGCTCTTGATTGGTGTGAGTTTATCATCTGCTATATCAGTTGATACTAAATCACTTATAGTTAATCAACAGAGTGTTGAGGATTGTAATTGTAAAGAGATTGATAGTAGACATCTTGTTAGATTGGAGAGGCAGTTAAATAGGCTGGAAGTCTATAGTAGGTTGTTGTTGGTGTTGTCAAGGCATAATCCAGAAGTGTTAGAGGATTTTGAAGTATTATCCAAAATGATTTCAACATTAAAAACATTAGATTTGAAGGATTTAATTTGTGATATATTAGGTATCACAGGGAATTACTTTATGTTTTATCTAGGGCCATATTATCTTGAAAAAGCAATTGATTATTTTGATAATTTTAGAATTATATTAGGAACAATATTTCTTAATATTACAATAATGATTATGGGTTTAACCATAATAATAGAGGTAACTTATTTTGAATTAGGTTGTCAATGAAATTACATTATTATAATATCCATATATTTGTAATTAAAAGAAACCATATCCCCTATTAGAATTTAGGATTAATCCCACCTAAAGTTTTATATACCCATTATCTGATTTAAATTATTGGAGGAGGTAATTTATGCGTAATAGAAACATCCTTGCATTTGGAATATGCTTCTTGTTGATGTGTAGTGTATTTATACCAATTAGTCTTGGGTATAATGTTAAATCAACACTTTTTGTAAGTGAACCTGAATCTATTCAATCTAGTAATTATGAAATTGATTGGTGGCCAATGTTCAAACATGATTTATATAATACTGGGTATTCAACATCAGAAGTTGAAGATAATCTTTTTAAGGTTTGGACTCGAGAAATAGGCAAATTTGGTAGCGGTTCTCCATCAGTATTTAGCAATAGGCTCTATGTTTGTGGTGGAGATACTTTGTATTGTTTAAATTCTTTGAATGGTGAAATCATATGGTCGACGTATAATCGTTCATTAGGTGGTTATTCTGTTCCTGCAGTAGATAATAATAGAGTATATATTGGTGGTGGAAAGTTATTTCGTTTTAATGCTTTGAATGGTAATGTTATTTGGAGTTATGATGTACCTAAAGGCATTGTGAGTTCACCAGCGGTTTATGATGATAAGGTCTACTTTGGTTGCCATGACCATAAGGTATATTGTTTAGATGCGATGAATGGTGAATTAATTTGGGATTATACAACAGGAGATGAAGTTTGGAGTTCACCTGCAATATATAATGATAAGGTTTTTATTAGTTCCATGGATGGAAAATTGTATTGTTTAAATGCTTCAAGTGGCGCTGTTATATGGCGTTATTCAACAGGTTTTGTGATATTTGGCTCTCCAGCAATTTTTGATAATAAGGTATTTTTTGGTTCTTGTAATTATCAAATGTGTTGTCTTAATGCTACAAATGGAGCAGTTATATGGAGGGTTAATATTGGTCGTGAAATATATGGTTCTCCAGCTATTGCTTATAATAGGGTTTATATTGCTTGTTATGATGATTGGCGTGTTTTTTGTTTGAATATTACTAATGGAGAAGTTATTTGGAAATATCAAGCTAGTAAACCAATTCAATCTTCTCCTGCAGTTGCAGATGGTAAGGTCTTTATTGGTACTGGTAAAGGTATTCTATCTTGTTTGGATGCTTTTAATGGGGATGTTATTTGGACTCATCATGTTGGCTCTATTTTTCATTCTCCTGTCATTGTCAATGGTATGGTTTTTGTAAACAGTATACTGGGGGCGCTTTCTGCGTTTAAAAATGATGATAGTCCGCCTAAATGTTCAATTGTAAAACCTTCAAAGAACCATCTTTATATATGTAATAAAGAGAAACGGATTTCTTTGTTAAATCTTGTATTCGGAAAGATAAATATTTCAGCAGATGCTGTTGATGATATTTCTGGTATTAAAGAGGTTAATTATTATATTAATGGTGTATATAAGGGTGAAGGAGTTTTGAATCCAGAAACTGGTTTTTATGAGTGGATTTTGGATGAAACACTATTTGGGATGTGTACAATTAAAGTTGAGGCTGTGGATATGGTTGACATGTTTTCGTCTGATAAGATTAATGTGTTGTATTTTAATATTCGTGGTTTGTGCGGTTGAGATTTATTGATATGTTTCCAATACTGCAGAGAATATTAAACGTGTTGAAATAAAACTTTTTTTAAAAGATTTCAAATAGTAAATCTATGGCGAAAGCATGTTATGGCATTACTTAATACTTTTAACGTGAACTATTAACTAATTTGATAAACTCGTGAATGTCGATAGGATGAATAAAGATTTCAAAGAAATAAAAAATCGAAGTATTAAGCAACTAGACAGAGGAATGACTATCGATGAGGTTAATACGTTATTAACTGCACCTATGCCAGACCGTGAAAGAGCTTTTTTCAGAGCAATCTATGATACTTTTTATCGAGTCAATGAATTACTGCGGTGTGATATCGAAGATTATAATAAAAACACTGGTGAATTAATAGCCAAGCATACAAAGAATAAGTATAATCCAAAGACAAGGCAATATATTAAATCCCCACCTAAACATGCTTTATTATCAGAACCAACAAAAATGCTTTTCAAACAGATTATAGGCAATCGTAAAAGAGGAGCTATCTTTATTAATAAAAATGGTAAAAGGCTAACTAAAACTCATTTTCAGGTGTATATAGATGAATTAGCAACTAGAATAGGAATCCAGAAAATAGCACAGATTACACCCAAAGGTAAAAAATATCACTTAGTGACTTTGAAAGCATTGAGGGAAGCTGGTGAAAGACATATGGATATGTCAGGTGCAGACCGTGATGTAACAGCAAGAGCGTCACAACATTCTGCATTAGTTAAAGAAAAATATTATAAGAAATCAGGATGGGAAGAATTTCAAGAACAACAGAAAAAATTCCATCCTGCCTTTAATGAAAAATAAAAGCTAATACCAAGAAAAGATTTTTAAAACTTTTTAAATCAAAATTAGAATTGACTTCATGTGAAGATTTTTTTTCTATCTCCCTCTTAATATAGATTTCCCACCCGTTCCCCAGTTAATTTCAGGTTTTAAATTTTTTTAAAAACTCAGTAATGCGAAAAATGAAATTGTTTTTAAATTTTTTAAAATAAATTAAAGATTTCCAATGTTGCAAAGATTATTATCTTTAATCATATTGTTTTGAAATCAGTTTAATAATATCGTCTTGTTATAATTTAAAATAAAACATTTCTGTTTATTTATTCAATTCTTCAATTTCTTTGATAATTTTTCTAATATCAATTTTATCCTGTTGTGTTACATAAACCGTTATTATTTCCTTCCATATATATAACAAATCTTCAATTAATTTTGAAAGATTATCTTTTAGCATTTTCCCCTTGTAATAAACTTCTTTTTCATCCCATCTATGGGCTAATCCATTTCGAACTTGTTTGGTTTGCATTAAAGCTTCTTTTAACTTATTATCAAAAATTTCCCAATCGCTTAGTAATCTAACTCTAGAAAATAAATCAACATATTCTAGAATATTTTCAAGCATTTCTACATTATTTGAATTTGGTCCTAATATTTTCAATAGAATGATTTCATTTATAAAAAATTCTAACTTTCCAAATATATCTAAAATTTGTCCTCTATCGCATTTTAAATTTTTTATTGGTCCAGTAATATCAGAATAGTGAAATTTTAAAATTATTCTTTTTTTGTAAATTCTGATAAAATCACCCTTATAAACAAACAGTAATCTAAGATTTGATGGAAATTTATTACTTTTTAAAATTAGTTTAAATAATTGTTCAGGTTCTGGTACCATTTAATTTCCCCCTTAAAATTTATTTAATAGCTAATTTCCTTATAAAATTTTATATAATCTATTAATCCATTTTTTATTAAATAAAATAAGCATCTGTAAATCAGGATTTAATTTGATTTAATTGTATAAATATTAGTATTATGGTAAAATAGAATCATTCTTCAATTAATGATTTTAATAAGTCATTCTTATGTTTTATTTCAACAATAATTACAAGTGTATTTTCTAAAAAATCTAAATCTTCTTTTGGATACTTTTCAGACAATTGTTTCTTATCTAAATGTAATGAAATTATTTGTTTATCATCACCGATGTAAGGTCTAAAAGCATCAATGATTAAATCATGATAATTATGAACATCTGTGTTTTCATACTTAACTTTTCTAAGATAAAAACATAGATAAATAAATAATTTTTTTCCCTTAAATTTTTTTAAATTTTTTTCATTTTTCTTTATCGCTTCGTCTAATCTCTCTCTATATAATTTTCGATATTCAGCTTGTTTTGAATCACCTTTTTGTAAAGGCATAGGTCTTGGTGTTAAAATAAAAGAAATAAAATTAATACCATTAGGGTGAAGAGCTATGATATTCTTGCCAATTCTATTGATATCCTGAATAATTTGAGGATGTGCAATATTTCCAGTGAATCTATTAAATTCCTTTCTATGCCAATTGTTAGGTTTATCTTCAACTTTGGACCATACTTTTGATGGGTCAATCTCTATCTCTTTTATTTCCCCAGTTTTTTTATCACGAATTGTTAATTTAGCTCTTTTAATATTTTTATGGTGATGCCATTCATTCATAATAAATAAAACAGATTTAATGTTAATAAATCTTAAGTAAAAATTATTCAAAATATTTTGAAAAATTTCATCTTAAAATTTAATCTATAAAAATCAGACTACTTTCTACAATCTTTTTAACGTCTTTGGTTTTTATGGGGAAAAATTAAATCATTCAATTCTATATTTCAATAATAAATTTTATATAGGTCAGCTTTTTAAAGTTTTAAAAGTTACAAACTTATTGAAGGCTTTAGAGTACATTACAACCTAGTAAAAACACATCAAGCAATAGGATGTACACCAATAGAATCAACAGAAAATACAAACCTTAATGGTTTCAAATGGCTTAATATAATACAAAAAGCAACCAATATTTAGTGATTATCTTTACTTAAAATTTTATTTAAATTTTCATCATTCGTTATATAATCTCTAACTATTTTTAATTGTTCTGAATACGCACTTAAAATCATTGATATAGCAAGAAACATATATTTGAATTTTATAAAATCATTATATTCATCTGGAATGTCAGCAAATGATTTTGTCATATTATCAAATTTCTCAAAATCTTTTGGAGATTTCTTCCTTGCTTGTTTAAATTTATCAATATTCAAATCATGTGCAAATATATTTCTTATTTTTCTTATAGGGTGAATAGAATTTAAAATGTGTATGGGAATTAGTCGTAATGATTTTGCTAATTCAATTTTAAGATTAAAAGTAAAATCTCTTTCTTTTTTTAGATTATTATATTTTGGTATCCATATAGATAAAAAATTATCTAATTCATTTTCTACAATCAAATGACCGATTAATGCTAATAATCTATCATCTTTCACATCACTATAACGGTTTACTATGGTTTTATATTTATTTTCAAATGATTTCCCAAATTCCTCACTTCTTATCACATTAGGTTCTATTGTATGAAGTAATGATTGTCCTTTTTTTCCATTAAGCTTTGCTTTGAACCATCTTTTAATTTTCATAAGTTTTGCATAGAGCGTCTTATATAATTAATTTTGTAATTGATAGGCGGGAGGATTGATTAAAAAAAAATATATCTTTGAAAAATAATTTTTTAATTAAAAACAAATCCTCCCATTTTTAAAAAAATTAATATATAATTATTTATAGTATATTTAAAAAAATAGAAAAATTTAATTCTTTGTTTTATATTAATCATTGAATCTTTGAAAAATAATTGACTAACTCTTAGTTGGGTTGGGATGAAATAATTAACCTCAAATCTTTTTGGGGAGAGGTTAACAAAAAAATAGAATCTGTGGCTTACTAAATATATCGTTTTTAGTGAGTGGAGGTGAATATGAAGTAAGGAGTGAATATATAAAAAAAATTTATTGAAAAGGGAAACAATTGCGCTGAAATTTACAGCTATACGCAATTGCTCCTCCCTAAGATATTGAGAGTTTCCCGTACGCTCAATAACGAAATTCCTAAACGTTTTTGAGGTATAAATAATTTTTTGAGGAAACTTATTCAATTCTACGCTAGTGTCTAAATGAAAACGATTTAAAAATGGTGAAATAAGAATGAAAATTATAGAGAGAGCATTAGCTGTAATTGGTTTATGGCAATTAATAGCGTTTTTAATTGCAGTAATACCTTTAATTTTAAAAATACAGAATATGACAGGTGACCCAGAAGAAATGGTATTCTTAGCTGAATGGCTAAAATCATGGTTAACAGGAATAGTACAACTACCTTCGTTAATCCTATCCTTGATATTCAATGTTCTATATGCAATAAAATATGGTAACTTACCATCAAGTAATTGATAATTCAAGTAATTCTCCTCCAAATATACAATAACAAAATGAGATTAACAAGACTAACAAAACCTACAATACAACATAAAATAAACATCAAATTATACCCAAAATTTACCAAATAAGATATAACAAAGATTGAAAGCGCTATGAAATTAAAAACAATTAAAAAATATAGAGAATATCTGATAGATTCTCTATTCTTATTTTTTTTATCACCCGATTAGTTACATGAAAAAATTTAAATTGGTATCACCCTATAAAGTTACAGAACCCTATTAATGTTTGCGAAAAATGATATATGAATTTTTCTTTATATTTTACCCCTACTAAAAGGAACTTTTTTATCTAATTCCCCCAGCGGCTTAAGTTATTCGGTTCAATTCTTAAATATTTTTCTTTAATCAATATGGATTTTTATTGAATCACAATTAAAAGAATATTTTAATGTTGAAATGAAATCCATGTAGAACTATATGTTTATATACTTAATAAATTATTAATGATTTTGTGTTTGATGGGATGCCCTATGTCTATTCAAATTCTTCTAATTCATAAAAGAATTATATTTTCAAAAATAAAAAGCATTTATTTTGCAATTTTTGAGTTAAATAATCTCAAGATGATGAAAAAATAATATGGAAAACAAATCATGAGAAGAAAAAATAAAAACAAGTCAATAGTAAAATTATTTACAATACCGATTTTATTAGAGATAACTAGGTTATTCTTAATTATAACCTCTACTTCAAATTTTTTACATTTTGACATTTTGACACAAAATAATTATATAACATTATTTAAAGAATATAACATGAAAGGGGATTGAGGAGAAGTTATGAAAATTAGAAATAATAATTTAGCTTTATCTGAAGTTATGGGGACAATTTTAATATTGTGTATTACTGTTCCCTTTATAACTTCTATTTATCTTGCAACAATGGCATTACCACCTCCTTCTGAAGTCCCGATTGTAGATATTGTTGGAATGAGCATTGAAGGAGAAAATAATATTGTTTTTTCTAATCAAGGTGGTAATGAATTACCTATTGAAACCTTAGTGATTTTTGAAATTGGTGGTAATCAAATAATAAAAACTGTTGGAGAATTATTAGATGAAAAATCCGCAGAAGATGGATTTTGGAATATTGGAGAAGAACTTGTTTTTAATTATGATATTAGAGGTTTTTATGTGGAAACTAGAATTGTAGATCCTTACAGTAATTCCATTGTATGGATGGGTATTCTTCAGGAAGGAGAGTATCATAGAGATCCATATGCTCTTACTCAAAATGCTACAGATATCCTAGCAAGTTCTGCAAAATTATCATTGAGATATAATTTTTGGAATGAATCAGGTACAGTGAGTTTTTCCTATAGAAAAATTGGTAATAGCTGGATTAATACACCCTGGGTTGCAAAATCAGGCGAAAGTGTATATGAATTTACTATTAATGGATTGGATGATGATACAGAATATGAGTTTAAAGCACAACTACAATGGGATGTAAATTTGACAGAAGGTGATGTAAAAAATTTTACTACTGATACGCCAAAAATCGTGACTCTTGATCCAACAGACATTAAAACTACTGAAGCGAAATTATGGTTGCAATTTGATTTTATAGAACTTTCAGGTTCAGTATGTTTCTCCTATCGAAAGAGTGGCGGTATTTGGATAGATACTGCTTGGATTGATACGGCTGGTCAGGGTACTTATGGGGAAATAATAACAGGTTTAACTGAAACAACTCTTTATGAATTTAAAGCACGAATTAAATATAACACAAAAGAAAAGGAAGATAATATTAAATTATTTACTACATGGTCAATAATAATGGGCATGTGGCATTTTTCAGAAGGTTCTGGTACAACTGCTTATGATTCATCAGAACTTGATAACCATGGAACAATATTTGGATCAGAATGGACCATAGGAGTAAATACAACTGGCTTAAGCTTTGATGGTGTTGATGATTATTTAAGAGTTTTTGATTCGATTAGTTTAGATATTACTGAGGAGTTAACCGTAGAAGCTTGGGTTAAACCTTTAGATAATAATGAGGGTTTTGTTGGTGAGATTAGTGATAGTGTAATTGATACATCATGGTTTGGACCTAATTCTGGTCTTGATTCAGATATAATACAAATAATTGATGAACTACATTGCATTGCCTTTAGAGGCGATGGAGATGATGGTTTTCTAGCAACTGTTAATATTAAAGAAACAGGATTGATAAAAAATGTCATAGATTATTATGAATTTGATACCTCCTATTGTTATGAACCAGATATCATACATGTTTCTGGAAATATATTTGCTATTGCTTATCAAGGACCAGGTGATGACGGATTTGTTAAAACTGTTGAAATAAGTAATACAGGTTTAATTACACCTAGTATTGTTGATTCTTTAGAATTTGATCTTGTTAATGGAAACGAACCTAATATTATTCATGTTAATGGATATACTTATGCTATTGTTTATATTGGTGGTAATGATGATGGTTTTTTAGTAACAATTGAAATTTTAGATGACGGTATGATTTCTGATACGGTTATTGATACTACAATATTTTGTACCGCAGAAACAGGTTTTCAGGTCTCTGAACCTAGAATTACACATGTAAATACTACTATATATGCAATTGTTTATAGAAATGCTGATGATGATGGTGAGGTTAGAACCATATCTATTTCAGATACAGGAATATTACTTAATCCTGCTCACAGTGATGGTTTTTATATTGATAAATTTACATTTGATGTATATGATGGATGGAGACCAAGTGTTGCAGTAACTCATATTAACAATAATATTTATGCAATCTGTTATAGAGGTAGAGATGGTAGAGGTTCATTGGTAACAATTAATATAGATAACAGTGGTATAATTCAAAAAGATGTTATAGATAAATTATATTTTGATAATGTATGTAATGAACCCTATTTGATTTATATGATAGGCGATTATTATGGAATTGTTTATAGGGGAGTTGATAACGACGGATTCTTAGTAACAGTTGAAATAAATGGGACTGGGGAAATTACAGATTTTATCATTGATTCATTTGAGTTTGATACCTATAATTGCTTTAAACCTGTAATTTCAAATTATAAAAATGATATTTATATTATTGTTTACACACGTTATAATGAAGGATTTATAAAGACCTTTAGGATAATTCCTGCAACAGAAATTTCAGAATTACATGTATCACGCTATTGTATATTTGATTTTACTGAACCTTATATTATCAATGTAAATAATGACATCTATGCAATAGTATGTCAAGGTCTCGATGCAGATGGATATCTCATGACTGTTCAAATTTCTAATATAGGAGATATATCTAATAGTGTTATTGATGTTTTGGAATTTGATACTATTGATGGGCGAGATCCTGTAATAATTAATGTTGGCGGCAACTTTTTTGCTATTGCTTTTCGCGGTCCTAATAATGATGGATTTTTAAAAACAGTGGATATCATGAATGACGGAGATATTAAAGATGATAGTATTATTGATACTTTAGAGTTTGACCCATTCCACTGTTTTGAGCCAGATATTATTCATATCAATGGAAACATTTATGCTATTGCATATCGTGCCTCTGGAGAAATCGGATACATAAAAACAGTAGAAATAATAAATGCCCAAATTACAGATACTGTTATTGATACTTTAGAATTTGAATCCTTTTATAGTTACGAGCCAGATATCATTCATTTAGCAGGTGATATTTATGCCATTGTATATCGCGGTCTTGATGATGATGGATTTTTAAAAACAGTTGCGATAATGAATAATGGAGATATTGTAGATACTGTTGTTGACACCTTTGAATTTGATACAACTAAATGTGTTGAACCAGAAATTATCAAAGTTTATGATACTATTTATGCTATTGTTTATGCTCGTGAAGGTGGAGGAGGATATCTTGCTACTGTTGAAATAGAAGATACTGGAGTTATAAATAAAAACATCATAGATACATTCAGATTTGATAATAAACAACCTAGTGGTGAAGATGATTGTTTTGATCCACATATAATTCATATTGGGGAATGGGTCTATGGTGTTGTTTATCGTGGGGAGTTTAATAGTTATGTAAAAACTCTCCGTGTAGGTTATTCCGGTGATATCTCAGATGCAAACGATGATTATTTATTATTTGATGGAAATGGTTATGAACCTCAGATCATCCCTGTTGGTGGCGACATTTATGCTATACCATATAGAGGAGCAGGTTCCAATGCTGCAATAAAAACAGTTGAAATAAAAGATATTGAAGCAACTTGGCCTAGGCCTATTGTTTATAAAAATAATGCCTATGGACTCCAGGCTAATTGTACAACAATTTATGGTTATATTAATAGTAAAACCGTTTCTGCTTCCCTTTTATCAGATTTTAACTATGTTGTATTAACGTATAATCGATCATTAAGCTCAAATCAGATGAAATTATATATTAACAGTGTACTTCAATCTGAAGTTGATGAATCCAGTTCTATTAACTCCAATGGAAATAATCTTATCATGGGACAAAATTATAATTGTGTCTTAGATGAGATAACTATTTGGAATATTCCTCTTTCAGATGCTCAAATCCTTGCTAATTATAACCTATATAAATCATAATTTTTAAAATAATATAAATTAAAGGTGGAATAATGAGGAGATGGGATACAAAAAAAAACCTTACTTTAAGAAATAATAATGAAGGGGTTGCAGGAATTATTGTCGCTGTGATGCTTATAGGTGTTCTCTTTGCTTTTCTTTCTGTTGTACAACTTAATTATGTTCCTGATTGGTCAGAAGAAAGAGAAGCTGAACATATGGAGACTGTTGCACATCAGTTTACACAGTTAAAATTTTCAGTTGATTTATTATCAACTGTTGGTATAAGTGGTAATAAAATTACAACTCCTCTCACCTTAGGAACACAAGAGATACCACTTCCATTTCTAAAATCGGATAAATCATTTGGTTTTTTAAGAGTATTTACTGATGAATGCATTGTAAATATTACCGATACAACCCCAACTACATATTCTAATCCTCTTGGGAGTATCAAATATACATCAAGAAATTCAAACTATGTTAATGTAGAATTTATTTATGAGGCAGGTGGTATTATTACAAATCAAGAATTGGGAAATACTATGTATGTTATGCCATACTTTGATGTAGATAATACAGCATCTGTGGATATAACATTTGACGTTGTTAATTTTATTGAAAATACCGGAAATAAATATACAACAGGTCTTGGTAATATTCTAATTAAACTTGAATATATACAAACAGATACTACTTCAATAAATAATGCTGATAAAATTACTATTAATTCAAATTATCTTTTGGCCTGGCATAATTTTTTAAATGATACTTTATCAGATGCAGGACTGACATATGGCACAAGTGATGACTTTACTATAATTGAAAATGATGAATTAACAATAGACTTCAATGATGCACTCTCAGTTGATGTAACTATTAGAATTATTGATATAAATATTAAAATTGGACCAGGATGGCTCAATACTTAAAATTAATTATTGATAATAATGTTTATAGGTTGAGAAATAAACTTAAAAATATAAAATTTAAGGATTATATATGTATAAAAAAAGTAATAAATATAGAAAAAATATTGCTATTTCAGAAGTTTTTTCAGTTATAATTATGTTAACAGTAACAGTATGTGTATTTGTAATAGTAAATTATTTAATGTTAGACGATCCAGGACCTGTACCCAAATCATCTACAATATTATATGGTAAATTAAAGGAAAATATGTTTATAATTGAACCTTGTCGAGGAGAGGCATTAAGTTTAGATACAATATGCATATTGAATATTGGTAGCATATCAAACAGTTATACTGCTAAAGACCTTCTTGATACAAAATCCAAAAAGGATGGAGTATGGAATATTGGTGAAAGAATTATTTGTGATCTTGGTAATATTACATATTTTAAAGTTTCATTTCAAATCATTAATGAAAGGCGTAACTTAGTTTTGTATGATGAAATAATTCAAGATGGAGTAATAAATCAATATCCATATTTTGTTTTAACACAAAATCCAACCAATATAGAAAATGGCTCAGTTAATTTATGGTTAGGTTATAATTTTATAGATAATTCTGGTTCTGTTAGATTTTCTTATAAAGAATTGGGAGGTAATTGGATCAATACCTCATGGATTCCAAAATCTGGAACTGGTATTTATAATGAAACTATTAATGGATTATTTGAAAATAAGATCTATATTTATCGAGCGCAACTTACTTGCGAATCAAATACAATTTATGGTGAGGAAATTCCAATTTTACAAAATGGATTGACTTCAGTTGATACAATAAATCCTTATAATGTTACAACCTTACCAACAAAAATTTCAGCAACTGGGGCTAGTGATCTTGATAATGTGATTTTGTATTATCGTTGGAGTGAAGATAATAGCAGTTGGGGGGCAGGATTACAGGAGACTTCAATTTACGAGGGATTTGAAATAGGCTTTTTGAACACAAGTTTGTGGGATGAATATAGTAGTACATTGCATGGACGAAACGAGGTTAATAATGAAATTCAACATTCGGGTAGCAATTCTTGGCTTATGGCTGTAAATACAGATAATAATTATAACTTAAACGAATTATATACAGTTTATGATTTTACAGGAGCAAGGGATATAAATATCGACTTCTGGCAATATGATTCAACTGATGAAGAAACAGATACTCCAACTAGTTGGAACAATCATTATGATGCTGATGCTGTATCATTTACAAATGATGGAATAACTTGGTACGAAATATTTGATGCTGAAACTTTAAACAATGATGATACATGGGTACATTTTAGCTATAATATTAGTAATCACCCTAATTTCGATCCAGACGTAAATAGTAATTTTGCTATAAAATTCCAACAATATGACAATTATGGTTTTTATGCTCCAGATTATTGGGATGGACGACTTTGGGATGACATTTATATTAAATTCACAACTGGTGTTGCTGATATTGTCTTTAAAGTTTGGATTAATGCCAGTAATCCTGATACATCTTATTCATGGAGCTGGAACTTTGACTTTCCAGAAGGGGCTGGCTATTATGAATTCTACAGCATCGGTGTTTATAATAATTATTATGAGGTAACATCTGACATTGCAGATGCAATTTGTTATCTGGATATTTAAAAAAATAAATCACTGGCTGTTTGTCTAACACAATTTTTTTAATTTATTACATTAAATTTATGTCTTTTTAATCAGATTTTAACATTTCATAAGGAAAAAACAGATATTTATTAATTTTTTTAATTATAATAATCATCAAATGAATAACTATCATGTGTAAGACTTCTAAGAGTTTTTCGAGTTCCTATTTTCCCTGGCCCTTGTTTGTGAATAATTATTGACGTTTTTCTCTTTTTAACAATTTTTTGCAGTTTCTCTGTATAGTTTATTTTATTTGCCATTTTTGTTCTTTTATTCTCCTTACAATTCGTATATTATTATTTGTTAATTAATATCTATATCTTCTTATTTATATTATTTTCTATCTTTTTATCTTTATTCATCTCTTTAAATAAAGAAAAATGATTGAGCAGGGAATTTTTATGGATGAGAGGTATGTGGGTAATAAGGGTGAAAAAGATATTTTCCCTGCTCAATTTCTTAACATTAAATTCTTGTATATTTTACCTTAAAAAGTCTTGTTGTACATTTGTTACCAAAAATAATCTTACTCAAATATTTAAATGCATTCTTTGGCTAAAAAAAGAAATTAAGAGTTTTAATAAAGTTGAATTATATATAAAAATAATAAGTTTTTCTATGGTTCTATTAAAAAATCTTCAGACTCTTCATACCATCTAATAATTTCTCTGTAATCAAAAATATTACCCATAGTATAAAGAACCAATGTTTCATGGCCAGAGGTTAAATTTTGATATGTTGTCATTATAATACCAACTACATTTAATCCTTTTATGAAACCATAATATAGCAAAGGTATTTCGTTTTTGAATATAGTTCCTTCATATTTAATTTCATATCCGTCATCTTCAAAACTTTTTTTAAAATCATTTTCTAATGTTTCGACAGATTCATTTGTTAGATATATCTTATGTTTTAAGTTATTTATATTTGGAATATTTTGAATATCTGGATATTTATTTTCATATTCACTTATATTTATCTCTTCTGTAATTCCAATTGGCTCTTTTATCTCATAATGTTGTTCTATATCTATAGGTTCTTTTTTAGAAATATGACCTGCATTATAGGTTACTAATCTTCCTATTCCAAATAAGATTATAACTATTATTATAAGGACTGTAATTATCACGATTCTAGAATTATTATCATTAAAAACTTTTTTAACCATAATAATTATAATAATACTTTTATTAATATATAAATATTTACATTAAGCTAATATAAATTATTAAGAAAAAAAGATAGAGGTTCTCTTCTATGATCAAATCATAGAAGAGTTACTTGCTTATTATAATACAAGTTGCAAGGCAATTTTTAATATCGGAAACAGTTCAATGAAACGATCAAACAGCCCTAAAAAGATGTTATTCTCTGCTATTTTTGTTCGTGGTATTATAACTTTTAATGGGTCTGACCATTCGCTAAGGTCTCCACGTTTATCTCTAGCTTGTACTTTAACGTTAAAAGTAGCTTCGGTAGTCCATGTATGGCTTGCACTTACTTCTGTACCTGAGTCAACTAATGGACTCCAATCACTAAATGAACCATCGCCCCAATCAAACAAATAGGAGATTTGATCTTCATCAGGATCAGTGGTACTTGCATAATAGATGTATTCGATATTAGGATATCCATTTGTTTGACCATGTGGCGGGTTTGGTTTTTCTGGTGGTTGTGATTCTGGACCAATTGCAAGTGTTGGGTCTCCGAATGGCTGCCATTCCTCAACTGTAGCATAATCATAACGGTATGTCCGACGTAATTTCATATTACGCTTTTCTATATATAGTTGAAGTGCCCAAGCCCACATCTCACCAAATGTAGATGCATGTTCTTCTGCATAGGATTTAAACATGCTAATTTCAATTAATCCTGCAGTTCTTGCTGTACATGCCTTACCATATGTGGAATATAGTCCTTCAGTAGCCGAAGTTGCAGCGATAGCTCCCCCCTCTGAATTCAACAAAAATGACCATGTGAAGCAGTCAGCATCCCAGTTGAATTTGCCAACTAGACAAGCTCCAATAACTGTGATTGGTAGCTCATCTCCATTGTTAAGATTTTTAACATCGGTATTGGTATAGTGACCGGGTAGTGTAGGGATCCAGTTATTTTCACTTCCTTCATGGCGATGTGTGGCCCAAACATCTAAATTGCCATGTCCAGACCAATGAAGAAATCCGCAACCCTTATTGATAGAACTGGTAATATCTCCAACTCCATAAGGTGGTATCCATGTGCCTAATCTATTATTGGTAGCATATATTTCATTAAAATCAAAACCATTCATCAGTTCTATTACATGCTCAATAATATATTCTCCTTCAGGGACACCACTAGTATCACCACTATCAGGAACCCAAGTATCACCCCCGATTACAACCATATCTTTAAACCATTCCTGTGAATATGCACCAGAATTTTCATAATTAATTATCTTATTAACACATGTAGTTACCTCTACACTATTAACACATGCAAGCCTTCCAAGATATATATCTGGAAACAAGTCAACTTCATCAAAATTGTTTGTCTCACCCCAGTCAAATTCTGCAAAAACATCGTTATTATTAGAATCCCAGGAACAAAATTCGCTTGTCTGATTATAAATATCAGCATAATAAAGATCACTAACAAATATCATTTCTTCATTATTGCCAGCAATATATAGATGCGATTCTCTTATTGGAAATTTAAATTCCCCACCAACTAAGAGAACATATTCTGAGCCCCAGTTCTCAATAGCGTTTTTAATAAAGTATTTAATTTGCTCTTGGTCATCACGTCCTTCAACAGGGAAATAATTACCATTGTAAATCTCATTAAGGGTTAAAAATTTCGTTGAAATATTTCTACCTATTTTATGCTCAACGAATGGTGCTAGTTCATCAGTAAATTCAATAGGAGCAATAACTATAAATTTATATTCATCATCAAATGTAGCAGGTTGTTCATTTGATGGCTCATATTCAATAAATATTTCTGCATCTCTTGCCCATTCAATCTTATTTTCCATTGGATAATATTTAACAGGTATAACTTCAACATTAACAAAAATATTTAAACCATCTCTATTTCTTCCGCATCTTACATTATAATTTAAATGATTACTAGGATACGGATCTACACCATAGTCAATTTGTTCTTGTTCAAATACTTTGTTTACAATTTTCTGACTGGTAAGGGCACATTTTGGTGTTGGTTCAATAACATTGGTAAGTGTTTTTTCTTGAAAATTAGATAAAGTACAAGTTACTTTATTAATTTTTGTTCCAAATGGAAATGAAAATGTATGAACATAGCTAGGAAGCATTGGTTTCCCATCATCCATAAAATATGCATTTGCTTCATCAAAATTCAATGAAACATACTCGTTTTCAGTTTTTATCGTTGGATTTGAAAAACTAACTGAGATATTTTTGTATTTAAAATCTTCGTTACTTGGTATTCCAACAGCTCCAAGTCCACTAAGGACCAAAATTCCTACTATTATAAGTGGTAATATCTTTCTCATATTTTTACCCCCGAATATTTTTTTTATAATACTAATAAGGTTTTATAATATTAAATCTTTCGGGTAAAAACATGCATATTTTGATATTTTTGTAATATTTTCATTAACTATTGTACAATTTTTAATAAATACAACTTTTGTTTTATATCTTATTAAAACTGTACAATATTAAATTAATATTTATTTTTAATAAAATATTTTTAAATCCTTTTAAAATAAATTTTTTAAAAAAATAAAAAAAAGAGATTGTTTTAATTATTATACCAAGAATTGTAAGGCAATTTTTATTACTGGAAAGAGATCAACAAAACGATCAAACAGAGTTAAAAAGATGTTATGATTAGCTACTTTAGTCCTTGGTATATTGATTGTTAATGGATCTGACCATTCACTTATGTCTCCATGTGTATCTTGAGCTCTAACTCTGATATCAAATTTATCTTCAACAGTCCATGTATGATTTTCACTTATAGGTGTACCCGATTCAACCGGTCCAATCCAATCACTAAATGAACCATCTCCCCAATCAAAAATATAAGAGATGTCATCACCATCGGGATCTGATGTAAGCGCATAAAAGGTATATTCATTATCTGGATTTCCCTCTGTTGGACCAGTTGGTCGATTTGGTTTTAACGGTGGTTGTGATTCTGGACCAATTGCAAGTGTTGGGTCTCCAAATGCCTGCCATTGTTCCATTGTTTTATAATCATAGCAAAATTCATCTTCTAATTCCAAATTACACATGTCAATATACTTTTTAATTGCCCATGCCCACATCTCTCCAAATGTTAATGCATGCAGTTCTTTATAAGATTTGAATGAATTAATCTCGATTAATCCTGCAACTACTTTCGTAGTGTTAGTACCATTATCTGAGTATAATAATCCTGAAGCAGCCATAACAGCAATGCCTCCTCCATCTGGATTCAAAAGAAAAGACCATGCAAAGCAGTCACGATCACGGTTGAATTTTCCACAGGAGCATCCTCCTACTACTACAATAGGTAGTTCATCTCCATTGTTAAGATTTTTAACATCGCCGTTAGTATAGTGACCGGGTAGTGTAGGTATCCAATTATGTTCACTGCCTTCATATCGATGTGTGGCCCAAACATTTAAATTGCCATGTCCAGACCATTCAAGAAATCCGCACCCTTTATTGATAGAACTGGTAATATCTCCACATCCATAAGGTGGTACCCATGTACCCAATCTACCGTTGGTAGCATATATTTCATTAAAATCAAAACCATACATTACATCTATTACATGCTCAATAATATATTCTCCTTCAGGAATACCACTATAATCACCAGGAGGAACCCAAGTATCACCCCCGATTACAACCATGTCTTTAAACCATTCCTGTGAATATGCAGCGTCATTTTCATATTTTATTATCTTGTTGACACAGGTAATTACCTCGTCACTATTAGTACAAGCAAGTCTACCAAAAAATATATCTGGATAAAGGTCCACTTCATCGTAATAGTTATATACACTCCAGTTAAATTCCCCAAAGACATCATTATTATTAGAATCCCAACTACAGAATTCCATGTCTCCATCGTAAATATCTGCATAATAAAGATCACTTATAAATATTTCAGCATCCGGATCAGTTGGATGATTAATATAAACATGTGTTTCTCTAACTGGAACTAACTGATAATTATGATTAGTTTCGTCCCAACTTCCGACTAGGAGCACATAACTTGTTCCCCAATTTTCCATAGCATTTTTTATAAAATATTTGATCTTTTCAGCGTCATCTCTTCCATCTGCTGGGAAATGGACACCAGTGTAAATATCATCTAAACTGACAAAAATCGTTGAAATACCTCTATTTATCTTATGATCAACGAATGGTGCTAGTTCATCACTAAATTCAGCTGGGCCAATAACAATAAAGTTATATTCATCATCAAAAATTATTGGTTCAATGGGTAGTTCATATTCAACGATTATTTCTGCGTCATTTGCCCATTTTATTCTATTTTCATTTGGATAATATTTAACTGGAAAAACTTCTGTTTTTACAAAAATATTTAAATCTCTTCCATTTAGTCCACATCCTATATCATAATCAAACCATTTATCTGGATAAGGATCTGAACCATAATTTATTGATTCTAATTCGTTTTTTACTATAGTTCTTGAATTTGCCGCATATATTGGTGATGGCATTATAATATTAGATAATGTCTTCTCTTGGTAATTATTTAATTCACATGTTACTTTCCTAATTTTTGTTCCAAATGGAAATGAGAATGTATGAATGTAACTAGGAAGCACGGGTTTTCCTTGTTTTCTTAAAAAAGTGTTAGCTTCATCAAAATTAATAGTAGCAAACTGGTTTTCGGTTTTGATGATAGGCTCTGAAAAATTAACTGTCAATGCTTTATATTTATATTCTTCATTGAGTATGGCAACAGCTCCAAGTCCGCTCAGGACTAAAATTCCTACAATTATTAGTGGTAATATCTTCCTCATTTTTTTACCCCCAAAATATTTTCATTAGTATTATAAATATACTATATTAATATTAAAGTTTTCTGGTCAAAATATGAACAAATTCTTATTTTTGGATAAAATTTTATTTGTTTGTAATAAAATTTTAAATTGTACTCCAAAGAACCTTTTATTAAAAAGTTTTGATATGATTATATCAATTTATTTTTAGTATTTCGATTATTATTTAATATTCTAATAAACCATTTTCATAAAAAACTTATAAATTGTGGATGATTATTCTGAGATGAAGGAGGCTTAACAATATTAAAAAAATAATTTTTAAAATATGTAAATTGTTAGTTTTATTAAAAATCCTTATTCTTTTAAATAGAAATAAACCAAGTTAATTTTATAAAATTAAAGATTATTAAATTCCACTGATTCTTATTTCAAATTTTTCTTTTTAGTTAGATAATATTCTTAAAAGAGTAGAAAATACCCTAGTTTAAATAATCAGGAAGTGAAAATATTGATTAAACAAAATATTAAAGATGTACTTATTGAAGCAATGAATAGTGAAAACAAAGCAAAGAAATTTTATTTATATGCTTCATCAAAGGCACAAAGTAAAGCAGGTAAAATCCTTTTTAAAGAGCTTGCTGACTTTGAACAAAACCATTATAATAGAGTTAAAAAAATAATTGATAATCTTACAAATGATGAAAAAATAACTTGTGAAGAACCATGCCAAGAAATTCCATCGGTTCAATCTGAAATCGAAGGTGAATTAGAACCAAATAAAGATGAAATTATAGATATATTAGATCTTGCGATAAAATCAGAAAAGGAAGCTTGTCAGAGGTATGAAAGAATCGCTGAAATGATTAACGATGAAGAAGGAAAAAAAATTTTTAATGTTTTAGCAAATGAAGAAAGTAATCATCAAAAAATATTAGAAGATGAATTTTATCATATATCAAATAAAGGGGTAATAATTTGGGAATAACAAAAATGAAATAAATTTTTATTTCCTTTCTTTCATTGATTGAATTATTTCCTTGCCAAATTCTGTTAATCGATAGATTTTAACGTTTTTAGAACTCTCGACCTGTTCAACAATATTAAGACTAATAAGAGATTCATCATCTTTATATCTTGAATTCATACCTCTAATTGCCCCAATTACATTTGTTGGAGTCGTTTTAATATTATATGCAATATCTGAGGTATAACTACCACTTGGACTTATTTCAAATAAATAATCTGCGATTTTTTTTCTAACATTACTTCTCCGAAGTGATCTTATAACTAGAGGTCTGAGGGTATCTGGAGAAGTAACTAGCGTATCTTCATCTTGCATCCCATCCAACTCAAAATATCTTAATAACTAACTCTTTTAATAACTTATCGCTAATATGATTATTCAATTGTATATTTACATGCATATTTACCTGCATAATTTTGTTTTAATTTTAAAAAATAATATTATTTATGTCTAAATTTTTTATTTAATGTCTTTATAGTTCCAGAAGTTCCCACCGTTTGCACTTGAACCTTGTTTGATTTAATTTTTTTTATTGATTGTAACAGAGAAATTGTTTTCTCTTTTTCAATGTGATTACATTTAACAATACCCCAAAATCCATCAAATCTTATTAATTTTAATCCCATTTCTTTATAATCTTTTTTTAATTTATTTTTACATATTTTTTTAATTTCAAAAAAAAGATCTTTTTTATCAAGACTTATATGTTTAGCTTTTGTTTTTATTGTAAAACCTATGTACCTTTGACGTTTATTTAATTTTGGAATAATTTACACCTCAAAAAACAATTTATTACTCTGATTCGATTCGAGGTGCAAGTAGATATGTTACATGGCCTTTATTATCAGCTATATCAAATTCAACTTTGATAGGATTGTCGTTTCCCAGCATTATTGTTATTGGGTCTTCTCCGCGAACTGGTTTAATCATATTACTAAAATAATCAATAGAAAAAAGACTTTTACATGTAGATTTTGTATTTAATTCTACAAGTAAATCTTTAGGAAGTTTCAGATTAACTGTATCAGTATCACCTTCGGCAAATAGCTCAAAATTATCTTTATTTACGGTTAATGCTAAATGATCTGAAACTGCTTCTGATGCACGTACTCCCTGATTTAATTCTGAGGCCTTTAAGACAATTTTTGCAGGAAGATTTAAATTTGGCATCTTTGGATCTGGCATGCCTGCTGTATCAATAAGTCCAATTTTACGAACAAGATTTCCTATTTTTACAATTAGTCGATTAGAATCTTCATCATATTCAAGGATCACTATATCTCCTGCACTTGAAAGACGCATGATACTGCTAAATTTATCCATGTCAATTCCTAATTCCATCTCAGTTGCTTTAAAATCTTCAAAGGCTTTATTGTTTATATTTAAGTCAACCATTGCAACATGTGCTGGATCAACTGCCCGAAGTGAAATTCCTTTTGGTGAAATATTGAATTTAACTTCGTTTACAAGTGGAGAAGTTACATCAATTATTCCTTTAAGTACCTCTGATTTTACCTTGGCATTAAACATATTTTTTCCTCCCCTTTTAGCTATATTTACCAGTGATTTTTTAAAAATTAAATACATTTTATGTTTATAACAATGCCGGTATTTTAACAAATATTTACATTTCTTTAATTCTAGTATAAAGGGAAAAACCTACAAAACCAGACCGCAAAACAAAACCTAAAAATGATATACTACCAATCCACCATTTAAAACCATAGAAACCGATTGATAAAACGCTGTGGCTTTCCCGTGTGGTTTTGGCAACTCCACTAACTAAAGGAGTTACTTTTGTATAAGCATTTGAATCTCTTGAATATCTGCAATAAATAATTGGAATCCTTACCCTCCTAAATATGTATGGTGGTAGAAGAGGAAACAATTTAAATCTAACAGGCCAAATAAATTGGGGTGCAATTTTTAAGTGAATTCCTCTACCTTTTGATCTAACCATTGATAAAAAATTTAATTTGCTTTTATTATCGAGCAATTTTTGAAATTCAAAATCCTGTTCGATTAATTCTTCACATTTTTTTTCAATTAATTCATATAAATCTACATCGTCAATAATCTGAATTTCAAATTCAAATGGTGTTTCAGATCCGTCTAGACCATAACGAAAAAGGGTTACAGTTTCAACTTTTACATTTGATTTTTTTTCTTCACAAGTCAAACTCTTATTTTTTATATCAATTGCTGATGCAGCTGAAATACCAGATAAAATTATTATATGTATTACTAAAATTACAGATATTTTATTTTTAAATTTATGCATTTGGCTTTCCACCATAATTGATTTTAAATTGTATAAGATATATTTCCTATTATATATTAAATTTGGTTATATATAAAACTTTTCTACTCTTCTCTCCATCTATGACCACATTTAACACAGGTAAAGAACCGGCTTTCAGGTTCATCACTTCCTCTCATCTGACGGAGAATCCAAAAAGCTTCATTATGTCCACATTTTGGACAAGTAATTTTTGTCCTAGGTAAAACATTAGATACTTCTTTATCTTCAATAATTGTTACTTCTTTTTTTTCTTGTTTTGAAACAACAACAGAACTTCCAGTTTTCTCTTTCTTAAAACCACATTTATTACATACAAAAAATTCGTCTTTTGGATACATTAAAGCCTTGCATTTAGGACAAAACATCTATATCTAATCTCCTCTCAACATCTTTTAAAATAAGGCTATGATCAAATGATAGTTCAGGTAAATTATTCATATTAAAAAATCTAGCATCACTTGCATCATCTCCCCCTTTAATCTCACCTTCCTCAATCTTTAATAGGTAAACTACAGTAATAATATGACCTCTAGGATCTCTAGAAGGATCTGAATAGATACCAATAAGACCTATTATAATTGTCTTTAGACCTGTTTCTTCATAAACCTCTCTTACAACAGCATCTTCAATCCTTTCTCCATATTCTACAAATCCTCCAGGAAGAGCCCATTTCCCTTTAAAAGGATCATTTTTTCTTTTAATTAAAAGTATTTTATTGTCTTTTAAAACAGCCCCATCCACAGTGAGTCTTGGTGATTTATAGTCCATAAAATAAGGATATACATCATATGTATATAATTTTTAATAAAAATCAATTTGTAATAATAAAATTAATTGAGTTTTAAAATATTATTTTTTCTTCAAATCTCCTATTGATTCCCAAAAATTTGGTAAATCTCTTTTTAGTTCATTCTTCCATAAATCAAATGTGAATTCATCAAGTTCATCTTCTCTTTTTAAGCTATTAATTATTCTATTGCGGGTATTTTTAGAAATTTTGTTTTTTTTACTCAAACACATCCCGTCCTATTTTTAGGTCTTTTAAGAATGGAAACAATGTTTATTATTATTTTTAGTAGGTAGATATACAGTTGAATATGTAGATAATTTTTTAAAAAAATATACTAGTAAATTACAAAAATAATAATGATATTCCTACCCTACATTCACAGGCTTGTGGTCTATTGGTTATGACATCTGAAAAAATTCGGTGATTCTTGACGAGAAAAGTGATGAGAATCTCTGGGATATTTTGCACGGACTAAATAAAACCCTTCTTTTCTTTTTTAAAAATACCATAGATATTTTGAGATTTTGAAAATAATTTCGCTAAAACTGTAAACTAAAACAATATCTTCCTCCCCAATATAATTTCAACTGGTAATCCAAACATCGACATTTCTGTTATATCGAGGATTCGGAAACTCGTATCTTGTAATGCGTCCTGAACATAGATTGGTCTGCAGTCAAAGTATTTTGGGCACTTCTTATGCAACCATTCATAAAACTCTGTCATTACGCTAGTTTTTCCCTTTTTCGACATCGAAACAACACACAAACGTCCACCGTTTCGAAGAACACGATAACACTCCTTTAACAAGGTAGGAATTTCTGGGGTATCAAAAAGCTCAAGCGTGAAACTCATAAAAACAGCATCAAAAAAATTATTTTCATATGGAAGATTTACCGCATCTCTACATTTTAAATCCACTCGTTCGTGTAACCCTACCTTCCTAATCTTTGAGTATGTGATGTTAATCATTCCTTCCGAAATATCAATCCCATAGACTCTCCCTACCGTTCCTACTGATTTAACTAGAGCAAGCAAACATTCTCCAGTACCAAAACCAATTTCGAGAATCTTCTCTCCTCGTTGTGCTTTTAGTTTTCTTAAAGCAATATTTCTATATTTACTTTCAAACCGATTGGCTATTAAGTCATAAAAGCGACTTATCTTGTTATAACTAGTTTTAGCAACTTTTTTTGACCTTGTGACCCTGCTTACTACCTTCTTTACATCAGACATATTTTCATATATATATTTAATATATCAATAAAAGTTTTTGAACCAATGTTGCGTTTTCAAGCTGATTTTTACAAGCAACAGCATAACAGGAACTTCCATCAAGACACCAACTACGGCTGCTAGGGCTGCTCCAGAGGAGAGACCAAAAAGCATTATAGCTACAGCAATGGCAACTTCAAAATGGTTACTTGCACCAATCTGCGCAGATGGTGCGGCATCCCCATAAGTTAAGCCGATCAATTTTGCTGTGGAATATGCTAGCCAGAAAATCACTTGATTCTGTATAAATAGCGGTATAAATATCATGCCGATGATGAGCGGTTGCTCAAAGATGATTTTTCCCTGTAAGCTAAATAAAAGAATTAGAGTTATTAATAGAGCAATAATCGCGACATAATGTAATAAGGGTGCAAAGGATTTTTCAAACCACTCATTGCCTTTTCGTTTAATTAATTGTGAACGTGATATATACCCAGCAATAAGGGGAACACCGACATAGATCCCCACAGATAACCCAATAGTTTCCCATGGAACTCTTATATCTGTAACACCTAATAAGAATCCTGCAAGCGGTGCATATAAAAAGAGCATTGTCAATGAATTTATTGCTACCATGACAAGGGTGTGACTCATGTTACCTTTTGAGAGATAACTCCAGACTAACACCATAGCCGTACAAGGAGCTACACCAAGAAGAATCATCCCAGCAGTATAACTCGATGTCAACTCTGCATCAAGAAAAGAGGAAAAAATAATACTCATAAATAACCATGCGAAAAAAGCCATAGTAAATGGTTTAATAGCCCAATTCACCAGAAGAGTAAGTGCAACAGGTTTCGGTGTTTTCCCTACTTCAACTACTTTTCTAAAATCAATTTGTACCATAATCGGATAAATCATAAAAAATAAGCAAATTGCTATGGGAAGAGAAACCTGAAAATATTGTAAGGCATTTAAAAATGCTGCTATTCCTGGAAAGATTTTTCCAAATAGTATGCCGACAATAATACATATTACCACCCAGATCGTTAGATATTTTTCAAAAGTTCCAAGTGCTCTTTTTTCGACCATCACGTTCATATCTATAATATTTTTTTAAAGAAATCTATTTTTAAGTTATCCTTTTTTGGCAGGATATTGTACATATTTTACAATCTTTACCACAGGGTTCAAAATGGATATCCACTATACAAGAGCCATATATTTCTTGAAGACTTGACTCTAATCTATGGCATAATTCATGCGAATTTTGTATTGACAAGTCTTTATCAACAATAAGATGCATTTTTATATCGTCGTTTTCTGTTCCTCGGATGATATGGATTTTATGAAATGATATGATTTCTTTTTGTTTATTCAAGATGTTTTTGATGATTCGTTTTCTTGTCTTCGTATCAATATGCTTTTCTTTGGGTTCTAGATGGATAATGGTAGAACAATTTGTCGTTTCCTGGATTTTATTTTCAAGTGTATCGGCAATAGTATGCGCCTTTTCAAGCATTAAATCATTGTCAACATCGGCATGGAGTGTAATAACTTTTGTTGTTCCGTAATCGTGTAATGATATCTCGTGTACGCCTTTTACGCCATTTGTGGACTGTGCTATGGTTTTGATTGTTTCTACCGTATTTTTGTCAGGTGATCGACCCAATAAGAAATTGGATGAAGTTTTGATGAGAGTTATACCTACATAAATTATTATTGCAGATACGATTATACCAAAAATTGGATCTAAAATAGGAAATCCATATCTAAAGCCAATAATGCTTATAGCAACTCCAACTGAGGAAATTGCATCGCTTCTATGATGCCAAGCATCTGCACGCAACACATCGCTCTTAATTCTTTTTGATATAGCAAAGGAAAATCGCGCCATTAATTCTTTCAACACTCCAGATACCATAACAATTACACAGATAATTATTGCATATTCTTGATGGGTGATATTCTGGGGGGCAATGATTCTTTCTATAGATTGTTGGATAAAACCAAAGCCAGTTATAATCAATAAAGTCGCGATGATTAACGTTGCGATATATTCAGCTCTTCCGTGTCCATGCGGGTGTTCTTTGTCTGGTTGTTTTTTTGCTATTCGAAATCCAAAGATTACGACCCCAGAAGTAGAAACATCTGATAGTGAATGAACCCCATCTGCAATTAGTGCTATGCTATTGATAAATAATCCTAAGAATAATTTTAAAAAGAATAGCAAAGTATTCCCAAGAATACTTATTGTGGCTTCTAGGTATCCATATTTGGCTCGTACAATAGGGTCTTGAGAATCCCCATAATGTGGAATCATAAGGAATCGATTGGATTTTATCATAAACAAAAGCAGAAGCTGCTTCAACGATATAGGTTTTACGTTTTAATTTTTTTATAACTTATCTAGATTTAAAATCTATCCCCGTTTATTCTTACATCCATCAGACAAATATTGGTTTCTGCTAAGAAAAACGGGATTTAAACTGTCCCATATGATAACGACCAAGACTCGCAAATTTTTAACGTTTTAGACAATGTCAGAAAGCATAAAAAATACTAAAATAAAGAGAATATTTCCATTCTTATACAGGCTTGTGGTTTAGTTGGTTATGATATCTGAAAAAAATGACGATTCTCGACGAAAAAAGTGATGAGAATCTCTGCGTTATTTTCCACGAACTCTATAAAATCAATCTTTTTTTTTCTTAAAATACAAAAGACAGTCAAAAATATCCATGAAAAATTTCAAAGACCCTTTGTTTCTTTTTAGTATTTTAAGAAGAATATGAGAAAATTTTACTATTATGACTTTTATTAGTGGATGGATCTTGTATGAAAATATTTATAACATATAGATTATTTAAACCCCTTTGATGAATGATAAAAAAATTAAGGAACTTATAGGAACAAAGCGCATCAGCTGGATACAAATCCATTTTACCGATATCCTGGGTGGATTGCGTGTTCTTCATATTCCTGCCAATCGATTTTTGGAAGATGATGTGCCATCTAAAGGAATTAATTTCGATGGATCATCGGTGGGATTTCGCAAAGTGGAAAAATCTGATATGATTGCTATTCCTGACCTAAGAACATTTAAACTTCTACCTTTTGAAAAAGATGAAGCCATGATTCTTGCCGATCTTTATGATACAGAACACAATCCATATCGTGCTGATCCAAGAAATATCCTTAAGAAAGCAATAAAAAAGGCGGAAACTGAAGGATACGATCAAGTAATGTTTTCGCCTGAGATAGAATTTTGTTGCTTTAACAAGTCTCCGGACCACAATAGTAAAATTAGAGAGAGCATAAGATATTTTTCTTCTCCGCCCTCGGACGATTTAAAGGAATATCGGAAAAAATTATCTGATATTTTGATTGAGAGCGGATATCAGGTAAAATATCATCATCATGAAAAAGGAAAATTTCAACACGAGATAGAAGTTAAAACATTAGTGGCAGTTGCTGCAGCAGATTTCTGCAGTTATTTTAAGTATGTAGCGCGTGAACTTGCAACGTTATTCAACATAGATATTACATTTATGCCAAAGCCTCTTTCAGAAGAAGCTGGAAGCGGGATGCATGCCCATATTACATTATACAACAAGGGGCGAAATATGTTTCTTGATGAAAATAACCCGTATCGTTTAAGTCAGACCGCGCTGTATTTTATTGGAGGTATCCTTGAACACTCTCGAGGTATCGCCGCATTAGGAAATCCTACGCTGAATTCATATAAACGGTTGATTCCAAATTTTGAGGCGCCGATTTACATAGCTTGGGATCAATACAACAGAAGTAGTTTAATAAGAATCCCTGCAAAGAAAGATGTAGATATTGAAGTTCGAAATGCAGATCCCGCTGCTAATCCTTACTTGTTTTTTGCTGCTCTTATTTATGCAGGTTTAGATGGAATCAAGAAAAAAATCACATATGAACCCATTTCTAGAAATATTTACAAGATGACCGATGAGGAAATAAAGAAGTATCGAATCAAGCGATTGCCAACGAATTTGATGGAATCACTTGAGGAGTTTCAGGGGGATAAAATCCTTATTGATGGAATTGGAAGAGACGCTGCTGATCTATTTGTCGAGAAAAAAACAAATGAATGGCGTCGCTACACAGGTGAAATTACAGATTTAGACTATAGGTTTTATTTTAATTGTTAGAAGATGGGCGACCAAAAAATTTAAAACCCTAATTTCACAGGAGACATATTGAGCACATAATCATCCTTTGTAGCATATCTCCATTTACATTGTAGGGAGAAGGGGTTTATAACAAAGTAGTTATGTTAACATTTTTTTCTTTAATATCTCTGGTATTATATGAGAATTTTTTCTTATCTCATATATTTATTGACAAACTTGTCAACTTCAGGGATGCCACCTTGTAGAATGATGTAGCCATTATGTGGTTCCCTCTCAGTAATTTCTCCTGCAATTGGCGTTAGCATCATCTTTTTAACTTCTTCTAAATTACTTGTATGACCTAATGCCCAACCCAGTTTCATGTAGGCAACCTCAGGCAGCATGTTCTCTGCGGGTTCCACACCGATTTTTAATAAATCACGTCCTGTGTCATAAACATACATCTGAACATAGCCCCATAGAGTCTGAACTGTCATGTATACTGCGATTCCTTCGTCAATTGCACGCTTTAAAGGTATGTATAAGGGTTTGTTTACATGACCTAAACCTGTCCCAGCTATAATTATACCTTTATATTTATGGTCGATAAGTGATTCAACTATGTCTGGTAACATATTAGGATAATAGTAAACGATTGCTACTTTTTCTTCAAATGCTGTATCTATTATTACGTCTCTGTCTTTTCTGCGTTTGTTATAATCTTTTCTTAAATATTTGAATTCTGTAGGTGTTACGATTGCTAGCGGTATATCGCCGATAGTTCTGAAAGTACTTCTATAGCTGCTGTGCATTTTCCGAACGCGTGTGCCTCGATGGAGTAAATTATATTGGTCGCTTGTTGGTCCGAACATACATATCATCACTTCAGCAATATCGCAATAGGCAGCAGTTCTTGTAGCGTTGATTAAATTAAGCGCGGCATCACTTGAAGGTCTGTCAGATGACCTCTGTGAGCCAACTAGAACTATGGGCACGGGTGATTTCTGAACCATAAAAGATAATATCGCTCCTGTATGATGCATAGTATCTGTCCCGTGACCAATGATAATACCATCAACACCATTTTCTATTTCTTTACCAATAGCTTTTGCAGTTGTTATGTACTGTTCTGGGCCCATATTCTCGCTGAAAATGCCATATAATTTCTCAGTCTTTAGATTGCATATGCCTGCAAGTTCCGGTACAGCACCGTACAACTCGCCAGGGGTAAATGCGGGTATAACCGCTCCAGTACGATAATCTAACCTTGATGCAATTGTACCACCAGTTCCAAAAAGAGTAACATTAGGTTTTTTTGAATTCTTTGGGAATTCTGATTCAGGGATTTTATAATGGCCCTCTTTATATCCTACTTCTTTTACTGATTTAATTGAATTTGTTTTTATACCCACGTTATAGCCGTTATGAAGTTTTAATACGATATGTTGATCATCCTCGGTTTCTGCTCGCGGGAGAATAATACCATTGAATGTGCCTCGAGTTGATTTAATTATTACATCACTCCATACTTTTACACCAAGTTCTTTAAGTTTCTTTTTTGCAGCACCGCGATAACCTTTGTATATATCTTCTTCTGTCACACGGATCACCTTATTGATAATGTATAAATACTTTCAACTAATTTTTGGATTTTTTTTATTAAAACTGGAAGAGGAATGAACTATAATTAATATAGTTTACTCCAGAATTTCATAATGGCATTGCTTTCCATTTCAGTAATGTTTAGATAATAGATATGGTATTTTGACCCGCAAGATGTTAAAAGAACTGATAGATAATGAAGATTACTTTCGAAATTTAGGTTTAAAATGCGGTTTGGAAATTCATCAACAATTATTTACAGATAAAAAATTGTTCTGTCGCTGTAGAGCAGTAATGCACAGGGATAAACCTAGTGCAGTAATTCTGCGTCATATGAGACCTACGCTTTCAGAACTCGGTGAATATGATGGTACAGCATTAATGGAATTTAAAACTAAAAAGAACGTAATTTACCAGCTTTATGATGATACAGTTTGCACCTATGAGATGGATGATACACCACCTTTTCATCTTAACCGGCAGGCATTAAATATAGCTCTTGAGATCGCCCTTTTACTTAATTGTAATATTGTGGATGAAATCCACATTAGTAGGAAACAATATTTGGATGGTAGCATCCCCACTGGTTTTCAAAGGACTGGGATTATTGGTGTTGATGGATGGATTCCTTATAAAAATAGAAAGATAAAAATTATACAACTTGGTTTAGAAGAAGATGCATGTAGAGAAATAAGCGATGTTGGGCATGAAATTATATTTAAAACTGACCGGTTGAGTATACCACTTGTAGAGGTTGTAACCTATCCAGATATTCAAACCCCTGCTGAGGCTGGTGAGGTTGCTAGCCTTATAGGGCAGCTGCTAAGGTCAACTGGTAAAGTTCGAAGAGGCCTCGGAAGTGTCCGCCAGGATGTAAATGTAAGTATTAATGGTGGTACGAGGGTTGAGCTTAAAGGGGTTCCTAAGCTTCAATATATAGCAAAAGCAGTGGCCAATGAGGCAAGAAGGCAAAAGGCTCTACTTGATATCCGTGATGATCTGAGATTGCGTGGTATAGCAGAAGGAACTTTCCATAGTGAATATCAAGACGTTACTTCCATATTCAAGAAGTCGAGGTGTGAAAGTTTTAAAGAAGTTATTAAGAGCAAAGGTAAAATCTACGGAATAGTACTTCGTTTATTTGCAGGTATACTTGATAAACATACACAACAGGATAAAACCTTTGGCGATGAGATTGCGGGTCGTATAAGAGTTATCGCATGTCTCGATGTGATGCCAAATATTGTGTATAGCAATCATTTTGAAGAATTTGGTATAAGTTTTGACGAGATAAATCAGTTGGAAAAACTTTTTAATTTCAAATCAACAGATACTATCGTATTAGTCTGGGGTGATGAAACTGATGTTAAGACGGCTGTGGAAGAAATCAAAATACGGGCAATAGATGCAACAATTGGTGTACCTTCAGAAACCAGACAGGTTTTCTCAGATGGTACAAATGATTTCGAACGGATCTTACCAGGTCCCAATAGGATGTATCCTGATACGGATTCACCGCCAACACCAATATTAGGTAAATCTTTAGAACATATTAGGAAAGTTTTACCAGAACGTATTTGGTATTGTGAAAAAAGATTAGAAGAACTCGGACTTCCCAAACCGTTGGTCAGATCGCTTTGTATATCACGAAATTTAAAAATATTTGATAAAATAGTAGAAACGCTAGATGTAAACCCAATACTTGTAGCTGTGACTTTAGAAGAGACGCTGAAGTGGTTAAGAAGAAAAGGTAAAAATGTGGATTTAATTTCAGATAAGAGATTATATCAATTATTTGAAATGTTAAGTCAAAATAAATTTAGTAAAGAAGCAGTACCGACAATTCTGGAGTTTTTAGCTGATAATCCTAATACGACCGTGAAGAAGGCAATTACTGAATTAAATATAAAACCCATGCCTATCGAAGAATTACAAAAAGTTGTCGATGAAGTATTAGCCCGATATCCTAATCCTGAAAAAAACGGCCGCTCGTTTAAAGCTATTATGGGTAAGGTTATGGAGGTTGCTCGAAATAGGATAGATGGTAAGTTGGTAAAAGGAGTAGTTGAAACTAAGTTGAAGATGTTTACGAAAGAATAAATTACAAGTTTTCTCCAGTTCTGAAAAACCCTGGAAACATTGTGTTTTGGCTTATTATTTATATGGAATAATACGGTCTAAACAAAGTTTGATAAGGAATTAGATGCAGTGCTTTCCAGGAATCTTCGGGAAAAGAGTAGTTTCTTCAATTCTCTTTAAGCCACAAATGTAACGTGTCAGTCGTTCCATTCCTATGCCAAATCCAGCAGATGGAAGTAAATCCTCCTTGGCGTTTGTTAGATATTCTTTAAACTGTGAAAGCTTCTGTCCTTTTTTAAGTATTCTTTGTATTATCCGGTCATATTCGTATTCACGTTCCCCACCGGATAAGGCTTCACCATAACCTTCAGGATAAATAAGATCCATATCTATTAGCACACCAGGTCTTTTAGGATCCTCTCTGTCGTAAAACTCTCGATTCGTTAAAGGAAGGTCAACTATCCACACAGGTTCTTTATGTGTTTTTGAAATCATTTGCTCAAATTCTTCTCCATATCTTTGATATGCTTCTTCACATGTAATTTGTTTAAAAGGAGTCTTTGGCATTGTTAATTTTCTCCCTAGCATTCTTAGTTCTTCTTTACAATTCTTTTTTACTGATTTTATAATAGATATAAATAACTCTTCACACAACTTCATAACGTCTTCTCTTTTTGCATCTTTTATTTCCAAATCCTGCTGTGTAAATTCAAATAGATGTCTTCCAGTGTTTTTTCTTTCTAATGGTTTTAGTCTCACATTAGGTGAAAAAACGAATATTTTTTCTAGTATACGTAAAGCTATCTGTTTATGAAAAATCATGCTTTGAGTTATACTATACTTTTTTCCATAACAGTTTACATTTGTAGGTACTATAGGGTGATTTAACGGGTCAGTTATGGGTGATAATATTGCTGGCGAAATTTCTATAAAATCCTTTTTATTCTGTGTTAAAATTGACCAGATAGTATGTTGCTCACTGTGTTCTCTTAGTAGATGATATTGGCACAATTTTTCGGGAGAAATGTCCCAAATTCTCATACAATCCCAGTTATTATTATTTTTTTCTAGCCTTCATGTTAGGTAAAAAACTGGTTATAATTGCTATAACTGGTCCTATTATAATACCTGACCAAAAGATAAGACCAAAGATTCCTAATACAAGAAGTATTGCCCTGTTCTTTTTGTTTAATTCTTTAACGATTTTTATGGAGGTTCTAATTAATAAAATACCGAAAAGAATTGGTAATAAACCAAAGATGAGAGTTATTATTACAAGGATATCTGCTGATGATCCTGCAAGGGCGATTATCATCTGCATTAATATCATAAGACCACTACCGATGAAGAGAAAAGCAGCAAATATTCCTAATATCGTGTGATTGTTTAACTGTAACTTATGTTCTTTTTTGCTTATCCAGACTAGCATACCGATTCCAATAATAATTGTGAGATATAATGGTGCAATTATTAAAGCGATGTTTTGGCCTTCCCAAATATGTATGTTTATGGCGTTTATTGGTATCAGTAACCATTCTGTTACAGAAAATGTTTCTACGAAACCGATAGCAATGCCAACTTTGCCATAGTCTGATTCATCAAATACTGCGATGTAATAAACATCTGTATTGGTTATATTTATATCGACATCTGCTGTAAAGTAATAACTTGAAGGTGTGAATGGTTCATATTCTCTACTAGTGGTTTTTTCTCCTTCAAAAACCAAGTAATCATATCCAGTTGGTACTTCAACTCCGCTGGGCAATAATCCCTGAGATGTTAAACCTTTTCCCATTACAACAACACCTGGAGTAAAATCTTTTTTAGTGACAAATAAGGAAATCTTTAGTCTTTGACCTTGTTTTATAGTAAATTTATAGTATTTCGACTCACCGGGTTCATGTATTTCATCATATATCGCCCAGGATTTTGTCGGTTCTATGACTTCTATTGCGGTCCCAAGAGAATTGTTTTCTCCACCAGTTATAGGAACATGGGAAACAGCATTTGTAATGAATAAAAGCATTAACAGTATTAAAATCATATAAATTCTGTTTTTCATATACTCCACCTAGTTCTACAACATATCTATTGTCAATATATAAATTATTTTTTCAGTGGGATTTAACTAAAATAACATTGTCTCTCTAAGGATTATCAATTAATGGTTAAAATCGCAAATTTTTATTTAATACAATAAAAACATAAAGGAAAAAATTTAACCTATCAAATTAATTGTAATTTAATATTCATTATGACATTGAGTTCCAGAATAACTTACAGATGTTTCTTCATATATCAGAGATTCGAAATAAGTATATTTTATAAAATAATAAGAACATTATTGATAATGTAAAAAATTAAAATATTCAAAGGTTTGAAAATGCAGAAATTAACAGATTCAATAGAAATCAAAACCAACACAGAAAATGTATTTCAGTGGTTCATAAATATTGATAAAAATTACAAATCTTGGCATCCAGACCATATCAGCTGGTATTGGAAAAATGGTGACTCATTTCAAATAGGATCTAAAGCAATTTCTAAAGAATATATACATGGAAAAGTTCATAGTCTTAAATCTATCATAACAAATATCAAAAAAAACGAAATGATTGAATATGATTTTTTATTTCCTACGTCTATTATCGTAAAAAGAGGTTCATTTATTTTTAGTAACACGAATTCAGGCTGTATTTTTACAGCAACTCTTACATTTCGGTTTGGAAAAATCTTTTTAAAATTATTTAAGAAACAGATGGAGGCAACAATAAAGCATATGAAAGAAGAAGGAGAGAACCTAAAAAGGCTATTAGAAAAGGATAAGATTTAATCAAATCATTTGACCGAATTACAATTTTTTTCAAGGTTATATAACATGGGATTTTAACTGAATAATTTAAGAAATTTTGTTCTAAATAAAATATAGCTAAATACAACAGTTATCAGTATTAAAATTATTGTACTTATTGGTGCAAAAGAGCAATGTGATTTGTATCCTAACATGCTTTCTTTGCTTGCTGATGAATCAGGAATAACTGTCCATACAGTGGAAATAGCTGATGCTATTGCTCCTGCAACTAATATTAATAATAGCAGAAGTTTTAGCATCCAATTGATTGTTTTTCTAATTTGCATTTATTTATTCCCTTTTCGATTATTTTTAAACTCAATAAGTGGATTAGTTATTACTTTTTTATACAAATAATTTATTCATTTGATAGTTATTTTATATGATAGATCTATCTGATTTGTTTAAAAACAGGAGGTGTATATGATAAAACGAAAGCCAGTTATCGCAAGTATATTATCTTTGTTTGTCCCTAGTTTAGGGCAGATTTATTTAAGAAAAAGTGAACGCGGTGCAGCGATTCTTATTGCTGTAATTATTGTTGGTAATCTAAATGCTATATGGTTAAGTGCTTATGCTGTTTCAAGTTCGGTTCCGGCTACTTTTTTTGATAATACTCTTCCGAGGCTGCTTCATGATATTTTTAGTATTTATGGCATTATATTTTGGATTTGGCAAGTTTCTGATGCATATCTTTTAGCTAAAAAAACTTTATAAACCTATTATTGACTCTCTATATTTACTATCATCATCTGGTTTTTCAGGGGTAGATACAACATCTAAAAAATTAAATTCAATTATTGTAAAACCGAAAATTTTATTAATAATTAACAATTGTTAATGCATTATGTGTATAAAAAACAAAACGCCAAAAGATATCATCATTGTTTTTGTACAAGAACCTCTCTAATTTTTATAAAAAAAATTAATACCAACCTTTTTCAATGACTTATTAACATTAGAGATAGAATATGGTTGATCGAATTGATTGTGCCCATTTTGAATACAAAAATTTAAAAGAAAAGGATAAACTTGTCAAAATTCCAACTTGTAAGATAGGTAAAATGAAAGGTACTACAGGCTGCCAAGAATATTGCGAATGGTTTGAACCGATTGAGCCAGGAATTCCTGGTCCTCCAATACCACCAGGGCCACCTGAACCACCTGGTCCATTGAGGCCACCTTAAATTTCTTCTTTTTTAAAATTATATAAATAAGACACAGATAGTTTTAGATAATTACTATTTATTTAAAAAAGAATAAAGGCATTTAAAGATTTTATTTTTCGGTTTTATCTTTTTCTATTTGTCAGATTTTAAGATTTGTAAGTTAATGGCTTTTGAAACATTTATTTTGCTTTAAAATCCTTCCATTTGAAAAAACTTAAAACTATGAATAAAACCGTTAATATTTGAAATAATGTAAACATTCCAACCATAATCATATCATTTTTTTGTCCATAATAACCAGCATTAACAATTACAGTATACAACAACATACCCATAGATACTAAAAATACATGAAAACCCCATCCACGGTTTCTAAAAAGCCCAAATCCCCCTATTAACAATATTATTGCAGTGAGAAATTCCCCAATTAAATGATATGAGATTCTAATTGGCTCGGAATTGATTTCTGGGACCTGATTAGTTGTAATTAAGGAAAGCCACATTCCTATCATAGCAATTCCAATGATGATTGAGTATATTGCCGCTATTTTTCTCAATTCCATCTACTCATTACCTCCGAATGTCAATATATTTTATGAAAAATGTATAATTTTCATATTTATTAATCATCTTAAATTCATCATATAAAACGAGATTCGATTTTTCTTTTAATAGTAAAAAAAGTTGACTTTTCCAACCTTTATTTTAAAATAATTATTTTCACAAAAGACTTTTATCAAGCATTAAATCAGGTTAAAGCGATTAATATGTTTTTTATAGTATAATAAATGTTATTCCTAGTATTATAAAGATTATTCCTGCTATCTTATTAACAAATTTTTTATCGATTCGTTTGTATATGATTTTACCGAAAAATATTGCAATTAATGAAAGTATTAGTAAAGCTGTAATTGTTCCAATAAAAACAAATATTGCATTGTATTGTGTGGCAAAAATTGCAGCAGCAATCTGTGTTTTATCACCCCATTCAGTAAGAATTATTATAAGAAATGCTGCGGTAAATGGATTTTTTTGTTTAGTTTCTTTTTCTTCATCATCTTTGCTGATTAAAATTAAAATTCCAATTATTATGAATACTATTGCAGATATTATTTTTAGATAATTAATTGGTACAATTGTTGTAATCCATGTGCCTGCAATAATTGCAATTCCATCTACTATTGCAAAAGCAAGGATTGCTCCTATTAAAAGTTGTAAATGTTTTTTTGTTTTTGACGATAAAAGCAATATAGAAATTTGTGTTTTATCTCCTAATTCAGCTGCAGCAATTGTAATTAATGGAATTATTAAATCTTCAATGATTTTTTATCACCAATCGATATTTATGAAATAATAAAAAGTTATGTAAATAACTGTTGGTTTTTTATGATAATAACAAAACTTGCTTATTTTTAAAGTTTAAAACGTGAAATTAGAATTTCACAAAACGTTGTCAGAAAGTATAGAAAAATACTAAAATAAAGAGCATATTTCCCTCCATATACGGGCTTGTGGTCCAGTTAGTTATGACTACAGAAATTTTGCGCCTTTTCTCGACGAGAAAAGTGACGAGAATCTCAGCGATATTTTCCACGAACTCTATAAAAACCTTCTTTTTTCTTTTTAAAAAATCTAATACAAGGGACAAGATTTGAACTTTTTTTAACTTAAAATGAAGCCATTTTAGATCAATGTTCAGATTGAGTTTAACTATTTTTTAGTTGTATTTAATTTGTTTTTTAGTTATTGTTTTATAACAAGAATTTGTTCATTTTGATATGAAAACTGTTTCTGGTAAAGATAAGGGAAAAATCCTATTATATGCACTTACTACTTGTGTTTGGTGTAAAAAAACAAAGAAGCTATTAAATGATCTTGGTGTGAAATATTCGTTTATTTTTGTTGATGAATTAAAGAGTAGAGAAAAAGACAAAACTATGAAGCGGCTTAAAAAATGGAATCCTCGTTGTAGTTTTCCAACAGTTGTGATTAATGATAAAAAGTGTATAGTTGGTTTTAAAGAGGATGAAATTAAGGAGGCTTTGAGGGTATGAAACATGTAAGTGATGATAAAGTTGAAAAACTATATAAACGCCTTGAAAGAGAGGCTGAATCTGGCGGTTATCATCTTAACCCAGACGTTGATTTTACGAAAGATCTTGAAAGAGGTTTAATTGTTAATGAAAAACGCTATGGTTATTGGGTTTGTCCATGTCGTTTGGCTGATGGTAAAAAACAGGAGGATTTGGATATTATTTGTCCATGTGATTACCGCGATGCTGATTTAAATGATTATGGGGCTTGTTATTGTGGTTTATATGTTTCAAAAGATGTTGTCGATGGTAAAAAGAGGATAGGTTCTATTCCTGAGCGTCGTCCTGAAAAGAGAAATGAAAGATTGCAGTTTAAATCAAAAAAAGAGAGAACCGCAGAAAAAGTTGGTGATCTTGATTATCCAGTTTGGCGGTGTAGGGTTTGCGGCTATCTTTGTGCTCGTGATGAGCCTCCAGAGGTTTGTCCGGTTTGTAAAGCTAAAAAGGATCGTTTTGAACGTTTTATGTAAGTATCAATAGGGAAAGTTAATGAAAAATCATGAGGAAAAAAATAGAATTGGAAAGATTCTAAAGCAGGAGAAATATTCTTATGATAGATTCTTATATTTTTTTAATAAATTCCTGTTTAATGGGGATATTCATGAGTAAAAATAAAATACAACGATCAAAATTAGTTGATGAATCTTCATTAAAGAAACAAGGAGAACGAAAAAACATAAAGAAACGGGTACAAAATGAACAGAATCAATTAACGAATCTTTTAAATACTATAGAAGATGGCGTATTTATTTGTAATAAAAAAAATGAAATCGAATACATAAATCTTGTTCTAAAAAAACAATTTGGACCAGTGAAAGGTCAAAAATGCTACGAATATTTCCATGGATTTTCAGAACCATGTCCAGGTTGTATAAAAGAGAAGGTGCTATCAGGTAAAACTATTCGCCGGGAGTGGTATTTCCCTCGAACAAACAGAACATACGATATTCTTGAAACTCCAATAAAGAATTATAAGGGTGAAATAT
>JABAOH010002109.1_pt1 | contig 75331 bp, 74 predicted proteins | sample 7062181 | NCBI WGS metagenome assembly JABAOH01 (sample SAMN14538630, study PRJNA623070) | marine sediment metagenome | biome: marine biome [ENVO:00000428]; feature: marine pelagic biome [ENVO:01000023]; material: deep marine sediment [ENVO:00002113]; isolation source: pool of 5 deep marine... | reverse complement strand
AAAGATTAGAGCTATTTATGGCCATAGTCCGGATATTGCTCCCAAATACTTGCCAATAGAACCACCAGAGATTTTATATCATGGAACTGCCAGAAGATTTTTGTCAGATATAAAAAAGAAGGGCTTAAGACCGATGGGGAGAAGCTATGTTCATCTCTCTACCACAGAGGAGCACGCTCATATAGTGGGGAGACGCAAGGACAAATTTCCGTTGATACTCAGGATCCGCGCACAGGAAGCGTATCTGGCAGGAATACCTTTCTTTAAAGGGTCGACGCAGGTTTATCTTTCTGAAGAGATTCCTGTTGGGTATATTAATATTCTAAACGAATGAATATGTAAGAACAAAAATTCCGGCAACCTGGTAGAGAACGACAAGAAAGTACGAAGTTACAAGTAGAGTTAAGGCGCGCCTGGCAAGAATCTTATGTCGGCAGACATAGAGGATGACGCTTCCCAAAAAAACCAATGAAATCTTAGTGGCTAGAGGGTCTCTGGGCAATAAAAAATTTAGTTCAATTGCACCGAGTCTGAGTGAAGTCTTAGTTAGTAGATAATCTAGTATATTTAGGATGTTTAAAGCAACAAGGCCCAGAGCGTATATGGTCCTGTTTCTCAAATTTGCCTTCCTGTGCTCTTGACCGCATATAGTGTTATTAAACCATATTTTCTGTTCTCAGGCTATAGGTTCTTTCCTTTTTCTTCAAAAAAAGTGACAACTTTTTGCTTAAGGAAGCAGTAAGGAGACGCAGATACCATAATATGGTAATTCACAACACTATGGGGATAAGAAATACTTGCCAGGTCAAGGATAAAATTGGTGGTTGACGAAACATTAAACTGGATTAATAAATGATATTAAGGAAGGCAGGTCTGATGTAACTATGGTCTGGTCACACTGGAGTTGGCCATTAGCAACTGCTGTTGTTGGATTTATATTTTCCGGGTTGATATTACAGCAGTACTTTCGAAGAAAAAAACCCCATCAGCTTGCATGGTTTGTAGGAATGTTACTCTATGCAGTAGGGGCGGTAATGGAGTTCTATTCTGAATTCTTTCAAATGTGGAATCCAATGATTTACCGTTTTTACTATGTCGTGGCCGCCACCCTGGTGGGTTTTTTAGGACTTGGTACCGTTTATCTGATCTTTAGAAGAAAGATATGGGGGCACCTCTTTCTTGCATATCTGCTGTTAATTCTGATATTTTTTCTATATTTTGCGTTAACGGTTGACTTGATTTATGAAAACCTTGTCCCGGGAATCACAGTGGGAGGAACGGCTATGCCCGGTAGTGTTCGTCTATTCTCCTTTTTATACACTATTCCAGGGAGCTTTTTTCTTCTAGGGGGTGCGGTATACTCAATGATATTATTTGCTGCTAAAAAGCAATATGCATACCGGATGTGGGCATGTGTGCTAATAGCTATAGGTACAATTGTTATTGCTTCGGCTGGAGGGATGGCGCGGACAGGACGAACTGTTGGGTTATATCCCGCAGAAATGGTAGGGGCAGCTTTTCTGCTTTGGGGGTTTTTGAAGGCAGGAACCATTAGAAAAGGAACTAAGAACGGGTAGAGAAAACTCAAAACGTAAAGGCAGAAGGGCACAGGTGATTGATAACACACTTTTCACACCGGGGTTTTTGCGCCAGGCAAACTCTTCGACCGTGCCATATTAGAAGGTCGGTAATATGTGCCCAGTCGCTTTTAGGAACAATACTCATAAGATCTATTTCAATCTGGTCTGCGTTTTTAGATTTAGTTAGATTAAGACGTTTAGCCAAGCGCCTAACGTGAGTATCTACGGCAATTCCCTCCGTTACCCCATAAGCCTTTGCCAGAACAATGTTTGCAGTTTTACGGGCAACTCCAGGTAACATAATAAGTTCTTGCATAGTTGAAGGAACCCGGGAATCAAATCTATCTATTAAAAGTTTTGCGGCGCTTTTAATATATTTTGCCTTACTCTTATATAAGCCCAATACTTTTAAGTGATCTTCTAGGATACTCAGAGGGGCTTCTGCATAATCTGCGGCATTACGAAACTTTTTAAAAAGAGCGAAAGTCACTTCGTTAACTTTTTTGTCTGTAGATTGAGCAGAGAGAATAGTGGCAATTAAAAGCTCTAAGGGATTCTGATATTTAAGGGCAGTGGTTGCGCTGGGGTATTCCCTCTTAAGAATATCAATAATTAATTTAATCCTTTCTTCTGTTTCCATACGAAGTGGGCGGGCTTTCAATATCTACCTCCTGCTATCTTTATATCTGAAAGATTGGCATAAAATATAGCTCGTCGTAATCAAGCTGACAATTTAAAATTAGGAATAAATATTTGGTTTAGAAATTATTGATTCAGAGCTGACAATTTAAAGTACAGCATAAAAGATGTTATGCATAAAGAGAGCAGTAAAGCTAGTTTTTGTTATAAAAGCGTATGTTTTGTATCACATGTTTTGTTCAGATTTTGGATTCTAATCCGTAAGTTTAATCCTTCAACTTTGCCCAGGACAAGTATTTGTTATAATGTCGAAAACTGCCGCAACTTACACTGAAGGAGATAGGTGTGAACAATAATTTAAATACCCTTGAGAGTATCTTTAAAGTTATGGCAAATGAGAAGCGGCTTTCTATTTTAACGTTACTTATGGAAGAAAAGGAAATGTCACTCCAAGCCATAAGTCATCGATTAAACCTTCCCTTGAAGACAGCTTCAAGGAACCTAAATCTTTTAAAACAAAGCGGCTTTTTGCTAAGCACCACCCGGAGGGCTCAGGCTATTTTTCATATAAATATAAATTCTTCCGATTTTCTAATAATAACTTTGTTTGCAGCAGTAAGGGCTTCTTGCAATCCAGAAAGCAAGAAGAGAACAAGGATTGAAGTTGACCAACTTTTAGCAAAGTCTTTTACTACAGCTGCAGGAAATTTTAATAGATTCATCAAACATCAGAGCAGTTAATGAGATTCACAGTGGATGACCAAATAATTAAATTCTTATAAGTTTGGCAATGACTTCGATATGGTAAGTGTGAGGAAACATATCTACTGGTTGTATCGATTCAGTAAGATAGGTTTTTTCTGTTAAGCCTAGCAGATCCCGCACTAAGGTCGTTGGGTTACAGGAGATATAGATAATCTTGTTGGGTTTTATAGAATGTAAAGAGCTGATAACCTTCGGGTGTACCCCCGCTCTAGGAGGATCCAGGATTACTAAATCTGTATTGCTATTTGATGTAAGAGTATCAAGGTAATATTCCGCCTTTGCACATATGAATTCAGCATTAGTTATTCCGTTTAAAGTAGAATTAATTTTGGCGTCCTCTATAGCAGAAGGCCTTGATTCAATTCCATAAACCTTTTGAGCACTCTTAGCTAGAAATAAACTGATTGCACCAGTTCCGCAATATACATCAAAAATCACTTCTGAACCCTTAGCCATTTCGCCTATGTTTTGGTATAGTTTTTCTGCCATGATAGTATTGGTTTGGAAAAATGACTGTGCAGAAATTTGGAATTTCAAATCAGCAATCTTCTCCATTATATAATTATTCCCCCATAGAACTGATTCTGTTTCAGAGGTATATCTATCCGCAATGGAAGCGGTAGTAGTCCAGAGTATGCAAGTTGGAGAGAGTCTGTCTCTTATGAATCGAGCAAACTGTGTTTCGGGTAATGTTCCAGGTGAGGTAATTAAGTTAAGCATAAGCTCATTTGTATTTTTACCTATTTTAACAACTAGGTTTCGTAAGAAGCCTTGATGAGTTTTACGGTTATAAGAAGAAAGCCTGAAACTGCTGCAAAACTCTCTTGTGGCATTGAGAATTTCACTGCTGTTTGGGGAGAGTATGTAACAGTGGGTAAGATCTTCGATAAGAGAAAAGCTTCCTATACGGTGTTGACCCAAGATAATTTGTGAATCGTGTTTAGAAAACGAAAGTTCGCTCTGATTTCGGTAATACCAGGGGTCTTCCATGCCTGCAATAGGAAGGATTGGTACATTTTTCAATTCTGAATGATGCCATACCAGTTCCCTTATTAATAATTCTTTAGCCTCCAGTTGATCCTTATAGCGCATATTCTGCCAGGCGCAGCCTCCACAGATGCCAAAGTGGGGACAGCGTGGCTCAATACGTAGAGAAGAAGGTTCAATTATCTCCAGCGTTCTTCCTTCAACAAAGCTCTTCTTATGCCTGTATATTCTAGCAAGCACCTTTTCGTTAGGAAGAGCTCCTCGAATAAAAGCTACCTTCCCGTTTTTCAAACGCCCAACTCCCTGACCCCCATAGGCTAGAGAGTCAATTTTTACTTCAGCTACAGTGGTCTTTTTTTGAGACATAGTTAAAAAACGCGGTGTTTAATCCCCCTAATTCCCCCTTTAGCAAAGAGGGATAAATAAGAGGCGCTTTAGATAAAGATCCTCCAGCCTTCCTTTGGGACGTGCCTGACGGCAGGCAGGAAGGGGGGATTTATAATTTTAGTACTTGCTTGTTGAATCCTGAAACCTTTAATTGCAGCTCTCACTCTATTTTAATATAGGGCTATAACAGAAAAAAGGCGATGATGCTATCATTTTTGCTTGGTGGACATTTGTTATTATTCGACTAAAATGGCATATGGGTGAAATTTAGATGGTAGATGAACGAATATGGCGGGTTTCAGAGATAAATTTCTACATCCAGACCTTGCTTGAAGATAATCCAACACTTGAAAATGTAATGATTCGCGGTGAAATTGCTAATTTTCATCATCATCGTCCATCCGGGCATTTCTATTTTAATCTATCTGAAAACGACTATATTTTGCAATGCGTCCTTTTTAATGGAGTTTCGTTGGAGCTTCCTTTCAAACTTGAAAACGGTATAGAAGTAGTAGCTGGGGGAAGAATTACAACCTATCCCCCTAGAAGTCAGTATCAGTTAATAGTTGCCAGCATCAAGCCTTCAGGTCTGGGAACTTTGTATCAGGCTTTTGAGAATATGAAGAACAAGCTTGCCAAAGAGGGACTTTTTGATGAGAAGCATAAGAAACCACTTCCCAGATACCCTTCAGTAATAGGCCTGGTTACTTCACCAGTCGGTGCTGCAAGAAGGGATGTGGAAGAGAATCTCCGTAAGAGATATCCTGTAGCTACTCTTAAGATTTCACCTGCAATGGTCCAGGGAGCCGGTGCCTCTAAGTCGATAATTGGTGCTCTAGAGCTTTTTATGAAAAAACCAGCGGTAGATGTGATAATTCTTGCCCGAGGTGGAGGCAGTTTTGAAGAATTGTTCGTTTTTAATGACGAAAGTTTAGCCAGGACTATTTTTAATTCGCCTATACCAGTTGTTACTGGAATTGGACATCAGAAAGACTTTACCATAGCTGATTTTGTTGCTGATGTACGGGCTGGAACTCCCTCGCATGCTGTTGAAATCTGTACTCCAGACAGGGAGGAATTAAAGGATTACATAAAGAGTTTAGGAAATCGACTTTCCATCCAAGCACAACAGATTATTAAGGAGAAGAGTTATCGGGTTGAGGTTGCCGTAAAAAGCAGATTCTTTCATTGGACAGAGAATTACGTAGCACAAAAAAGACAATTAATAGATGATTTTAGAAGACGGTTAGAGTTTCGAATACCTAATGAACTGCGAAGAAAAAAGGAAAAATTAGCGTCTCTTGATCGCCATCTAAAATCGGTTAATCCAATGAGCGTGCTCAAACGCGGATTTTCAATATGTTTTTTGCAGAAAACCAGGATGATAGTCAAGTCGATAAGAGATGTATCGGTTAAAGATGTCATTCAGACACGTGTTGACGACGGAGAAATTTTTTCAAGTGTAAAGGGAAAGGAAGGGAAAAAGGATGAGCAAGAATAATATAGCGAATTTAAGTTTTGAAGAAGCGCTTAAGCAGTTAGAAGAAATTGTAAGTTCTCTTGAGGAAGGCAGAGAGATTACTTTAGACAAAATGGTTTCTTCATATAGTGAAGGATTGAAATTAGCAAAGCTGTGCCAGCAGAAACTCGCAGAGGCGGAATTAGAGGTACAGGAGATAAGCGAAGGAGAGTAGTAGGGTGCAGGAAGAGCAAACAACAAAGCCTCCCTTTTCTAAAGAGAGGTTGGAGAGGTTAACCCTTTCCTAAAACACTTATTCTTATCACCCTTTTTTAAAGGGGGATAAAGGGGGATTAATTCTCCTAAAGAGGGATTATGGGGATTATGCCTTTAAAATTTCATTTATGATTTGATGGGAGGATGAATGGATAAGAACGAAAAGATTCTAAAAGCTTTATGTGATCTGATATGGCTTAATGGAGTAATAGCAACCGAACTTATTCAGATAACAGAAAATACTAGTAAGAGCTTGAGGGGAGAGATTCCTGAGGCCTGTATTACACAGCATGCCAAACTACGGGAGGAAGCATTAGATATCGTAATCCGAAATTGTCCGGAGAGAGCCGAATCTTTAAAGAAACATATTCTGGGCCATCAATAGAAAGCATATTCGGGTAGCGATGAAACCATAAAATAGCACATAAGATTAGCAATTCGGTCAGGATTAGGACAAGAAGGACACTTATTATAGTACATTAAGCCAATTTGTATAAGGCCATTCACTGAGGCTAAGAATTTAGTCAGAGACTTGGAGATATAGAAAGGTGATATAATAACAGATAGGTAAATTATGGTATTAAGGGAGATGTATTGTGATTATAGCTATTGATGGTCCTGCTGCTTCTGGAAAGAGCACAGTGGCTAGGGGTATTGCGAGGAAGCTTAAATTTGATTACCTTGATACTGGGGCAATGTATAGAGCATTAACCTGGAAGGTTATTCACGAGAGAATAGATCTTTCGGATGAAAAGAGAATTACTGCTGTAACTAAGACCTCTAATATTGAATTCGAGAAAAACGGAGACATTGACCGCAAGAGAATATTTGTTGATGGCAAGGAAATATCAAAGGAAATTAGAGTGCCAAAAGTGAATGCCGGAGTTTCAATTGTATCCAAGATACCCGGAGTAAGAAACTTTTTAGTTAAAAAGCAGCGGGATTTTGCGGGAAACAGAAATGTGGTTGTTGAGGGTAGAGACATTGGTTCAGTCGTTTTTCCTCAAGCTCAAGTAAAGATTTACCTAACGGCAACTCCTAAGGAGAGGGCCTGTAGGAGACATAAGGAACTACAGCAGATAGGACACAGTATAAACCTTTTAGCTTTGGAAAGGGAGATATTATCGCGTGATAGGATTGATAGCAGCAGAGGAAGCAGCCCACTTTTGAAAGCGCCTGATGCTCGCATGATAGACACTACTGGTAGAAAAGTCGAAGATGTGGTCAATGAGATTATTTCCACATATGTAAAAAGGTAGCAATTTGTTCTATAGAATCTCTTATTTTATAGTTTGGATTATTTTTTTCGCCCTTTTCTTCTTCAGACGGGAGGGCGAAGAGAATATACCTAAAGAAGGGCCGGTAATCATAGCTGCGAACCATGTTAGTTATCTTGACCCTGTTGTGGTTGGAATGGCTTCGCCTAGGCCAGTCTGCTTCATGGCCAAAGCGGACTTGTTTAAGATACCAGTGCTGAAGCAGCTTATAACTTACCTTTATGCCTTTCCGGTACATCGCGGAAAATATAACAAAGAAGCGCTTACAAAGGCTCTGGATATACTGGTAAAGGGCAAGGTTGTAGGAATATTTCCTGANNATGGAATTGCCCTTTTAGCGTTAAAAAGCGGTGCCCCTGTTATTCCTATGGCTCTTATGGGTACCTGGAAACCTTTCCCGGGAAAGCCGATTAGGGTAAAGGTTGGAAAGCCATTGCATTTCAAGAACGATGGCAGAACACAAAAGGAAGCGCTTTACAGTTTCAGTAAGGAAGTGATGGAGGCTATCTCTGAGTTAATGGAGCGAAAGGCTAAGAAATGAAGGTTAAGGTTGCCGAATATGCTGGATATTGCTATGGGGTGGAGAGAGCCTTGAAAATTACCCAGAAAGCCAGTGAAAACTCCTCGCTCCCTATTTATACACTGGGACCGATTATTCACAATCCTCAAGTGGTGGAATCGTTAAAAAAGAAGGGTATAAAGCCGGTAGAGAAGCTGGAAGATATTGAAGAAGGTATTCTGATTATTCGCTCTCACGGGGTTAATCCCAGAATTGCCGATAAAGCTAACTCTAAGGGGCTTAAGGTAATAGATGCCACCTGTCCTTTTGTTAAAAAAGTTCAGCACTGTGCTCAACAGCTTGAGAGAGAAGGTTATCAGTTGATAATTGTGGGAGAGCGTGAACATCCTGAGGTTAAAGGTATACGTGCATATGCAAGCAACAAGGCTATTTTAGTGGAAAAGCCTTCGGATATTCCCATCCTGCGGGAGGGTATTCGAGTTGGCATTGTAGTTCAAACTACACAGCCTTTCGAAAAGCTCGAGCAGGTCGTCAATGAAGTTCTAGCAGTATCTGCCGAATTGAAAGTGTTTAATACCATTTGTGATGCTACGGTTAAGCGTCAAGATGCAGCGCGTAAACTGGCCAAAAAGGTAGATGTTGTAGTGGTTGTAGGAGGTAAAAACAGTGCCAATACTACGAGGCTTGCTGAAATTTGCAGGGCTGAAGGAACAACGACCTATCATATAGAAACTGCGGAGGAGATTGAAAAACAGTGGTTTAATAAAGATATGGAAGTCGGAGTTACTGCTGGTGCTTCCACGCCTGATTGGCTTCTGAAAGAGGTTGTCGACAGACTTGAAAAAATGTGAAAGGACGGAAGTTATAAAGGATAGAAACATGCCCGCTGGGGGCGTTGTCTCTTATGTGGAAGCAGGTAGCATAGGCTCTATGGTGGGCATACTACCCGGCGATGAAATAAGAGCGGTAAACGGTAAAATAGTGCGTGATATTATTGATTTTAAAATACTAACTGATGAGGATAAATTTACACTTGAAGTAAAAAAAGATGGAAAACTAAGCTATGTTCCAGTCAGAAACGAATCGAGAAATCCCCTTGGAATATTCTTTCATTCTTCTATTTTTGATTTTCTTAAAACCTGCCGTAACAGATGTATTTTCTGCTTTGTTGATCAGCTTCCCTCAGGTTTACGAAGAAGCCTTTACCTTAAAGACGACGATTACCGGCTGTCTTTTCTCTACGGGAACTTTATTACCCTAAACAATACTGAAGACCGCGATATTGAGCGTATTATCGGACAGCGTTTAACTCCCTTGTATCTATCCCTCCATTCTATTAGCGAAGAGACGCGTAGGTTTATGATGGGGTACAGCAATCTAAAAATTTACAGTTATCTTGAGGCTTTTTCAGATAGCGGGATTGATATACATGTTCAAATAGTTCTCTGCCCGGGAATTAATGATGGCATAGAGCTTGAAACTACACTTAATGAGCTTAAAAACAGATACTCCTGTGTTAAATCAGTCGGAATCGTACCCGTTGGGCTCACCTCTTACAGGAAAGGACTTTTCTCACTGCGCACATGTACGTTAAGGGAGACCAGGGATCTGGCAAAACAAGTGTTCAATTGGCAGAAAAGATGTCGAAAAGAGACAGGTAAAAACTGGGTATATTTGGCAGATGAGTTCTACTTGACGGCAAATCTTCCCTTACCTGAATCTTCTTACTACGATGATTTTCCTCAGATTGAAAATGGGATAGGACTTACTCGAAGATTCCTGGATAACTTCAGCAAGTCTGCAACAGATTTCGATCCCAGCAGAATCATAAAAAGATTTTCAATTGCAACCGGGAGGTTGATAGGCAAAATCATCGAAATTAGCCTGGGTGAAGCGGGAATTGGAAACATGGTTGATGTCGTTACGATTACCAACAAATTTTTCGGTCCTCAAATCACTGTATCTGGTTTGCTAACGGGAACCGATATTATATCTTCGAAACATATGATAAATAATACATTATTAATATCCAATGCACTTCTTAATGAGGATAATCTGTTTCTAGATAGTGTCTCGTTAGAGGAGCTCCGTCGAGAGCTTGGTCAACCAGTAAGAATTATAGCTCAGGATGGTTCAAATCTCATAAAAGTGCTAATAGATGATGACTAAGGACGACAAGTAATGTCTTTGCCTCTTATTGCCATTGTGGGTAGACCCAACGTTGGCAAATCCACTCTTGTTAACCGTATATCAAAGGAACAGTTTGCCATTGTTGATAAGGAGCCGGGCATAACCCGTGATCGTAATTACGTAGAAACTGACTGGTCTGGCAGAACCTTCACTTTAATAGACACTGGTGGAATTGATTTTGGGACAGGGCTTAATTTAACGGTCGGAGTGCGAGAACAAGCGATGGTAGCTATAGATGAGGCAAATGTCATCTTGTTGGTCGTTGATGGTACCACGGGTCCTCTTGCATCTGATTTTGAAATTGCGGAAGTCTTAAGGCAAACAGATAAACCTGTGCTGTTACTGGTGAATAAAATTGACAGCCCTAAACATGAAAACCTGAAGTATGCTTTTTATGAGCTAAATTTAGGAGAACCGTTGGCAATCTCTGCTCTTCATGGTTTGGGAATAGGCGAGATACTGGATAAGGTCATAGATTTACTTCCTCCGGAAATTGGGGAAAGAAAAGAGGGCGAAGAACTTGGTGTAGCGATTGTGGGACGCCCTAATGTAGGCAAGTCTTCTCTTTTTAATCTTCTAGCAGGACAGGAAAGGGCGATTGTAAGTAACATACCGGGAACTACTCGCGATGCGGTTGATACAGTGATAACTCAGCAGGGACAAAACTACCGGTTTATTGATACAGCAGGCTTTCGAAAGCGCGCTAAAATAGATTTACCCGTTGAATACTATGGGATAGTAAGAACTTTGCGAGCTCTGGATAGAGCTCACATTGCACTTATCTTATTGGATACAACCGAAGCTGCCACAGAGCAGGATCAAAAAATTGCTGACTATGCCAAGAATAGAGGTTGTGGCACCGTAATTCTTATAAATAAATGGGATTTGATAGCAAAAGAGATTGACAAAGAATCATATCTAAAGAGAGTTAGAGAAAAACTTCGCTTTATCGATTATTCGCCTATCTTAACCATCTCGGCAAAGACTGGTTTTAAAATAAAAAGGATTTATCCATTAATTGACGAAATTGCAAGCTATTACTTTAAACAGATAAGTACTTCAGAGTTAAATAGATTTATAAGCGAAACGGCAAAACAGGGACACGCTTTAACAAAAGGAAAAAGAAAACTTAGAGTCTTTTATGCTACTCAGACTTCAGTAGCACCACCAAAGTTTTTATTCTTTTGTAATTATCCTGAGCTTGCTGGTGTTTCTTATAAGCGTTACTGGGGAAACAGAATTAGAGATACTTACAACTTCAAGGGTTGCCCAATCATAATATCCTTTAGAAAGAAATAGAGTTAACTGCAGACTTAATAGTATGGATGGTGTGTTAACAAAAATCCCGTGAAATTTGTTCAGCTTGTTCTTTTGCCAGTATCATATTTTATTGGCTCCATACCCTGGGGAGTTCTGGTAAGTAAAAAATTTTTTGGTATAGACCTTCGCAATTACGGAAGCAAAAATATAGGTTTTACCAATGCCTTTAGAACCTTAGGGCTTTTAGGTGGGATGGTGGTTCTTGTGGCAGACGTGAGCAAAGGAATTATTTCTGTCTTAATAGCCAGGGCAATAGGGGGCAATGACTTACTCGTAGTACTTTCAGGTTTAGCTGCTATACTAGGGCATAACTGGTCAATTTTCCTGAGATTTTCTGGAGGCAAGGGTGTAGCTACGGCAGCTGGTGTTATTCTTGGTCTTTCACCCAGAATTCTGTTTATGCTTTTGGCAATTTGGCTAATAGTCTTGATTATTTCCAAATATGTATCCCTGGCTTCAATAATTACTGCCACCTCTTTCCCTTTATTGGTGGTTTTTTTCTACCGGTGGAACCTTTCGTATATCATTTTTAGTATTTTGGTAGCCCTGGTAATTATAATTAGACATCGCTCAAATATTAAGCGTCTTCTGTCAGGATCAGAGTTACCTTTAAGTTTTCTTTCCAGAAAAGGAGGAAATCTTGGCGCTTAGAATTGCTGTTGTTGGTGCAGGAAGCTGGGGAACAGCAATTTCTATTCTTTTAGCGAGAAAGAAATATTTGGTGAATTTATGGGCTCGTGACTCTGAACTTGCCAGGGAGATAAAAGCTATACGCTATAACCCACGTTACCTCTCAGAAGCCTTGATACCCCCCAATGTCTTTCCAACAGGAGACTTGGAAGAAGCAGTGAGGGAAGTTAAATTTGTAGTTTTAGCGGTTCCATCAATGGCAATGCGTCCGGTGATGAAAAAGCTCAAACAATATCTTTCTAAAGATATGCTGCTCGTTAGCCTTACTAAGGGTATCGAGCCGGGTACGCTTATGAGAATGAGTGAGGTTATTGAAAATGAAATTCCAGTTGAGTTTGCAAAAAACCTCGGTGTGCTGTCTGGTCCAAATCATTCCGAGGAAGTCAGTAAAGATATTCCTACTGCAACTGTGGTTTCGGCCAAAGAAAAACATATTGCATTTCGACTGCAAAAATTATTTATGACCCCTTATTTTCGTGTCTACACTAATCCAGATATAGTAGGCGTAGAGTTAGGCGGAGCTGTTAAAAATGTCATAGCAATTGCAGCTGGAATATCTGACGGTTTGGGGTATGGAGACAACACTAAAGCCTCTCTTATGACTCGGGGATTGGCGGAAATGACGCGATTGGGTCTTGTCATAGGAGCTAAACCTCTGACCTTTGCCGGACTTTCTGGAGTCGGCGACCTTATCGCGACCTGCACCAGCAGGCATAGCCGTAACCGAGCAGCAGGCGAGAGAATTGCAAAAGGTCTAACCATTGAGGAAATATCTGAAGAGACAAATATGGTTGCCGAGGGTTTATTTTCTGCTGCTGCAGTGGACAAGCTTTCCATAAAGCATGAAGTAGAGATGCCAATAACCAGAAATGTTGCTGCTGTTTTATATGAGGGAAAAGACCCATACAAAAGCGTATCCGACCTTATGCAACGAGGTGCAACAGAGGAAATAGTCTGGTAGTTAATAAAAGCAAGAAAGTTCCATATAATGTAAACATATAAAAATGCTGATTTTTGCAGGAAAAAACGGGATTTTGTTGAACTGGTATATAGCTGGTCAGCAGGTAAGTCCGTGTTAAGAAAATCATATTAATGCAGATAAATTAGTTATGATCTCGATTCCTGAAAGGAGGTGACTCTAATGACGAAGCAGGATCTAATTGACGTTGTAGCTAATGAAATCGGGTTCTCTAAAAAAGATGCAGGAAGAGCAGTTGATGCAGTTATAGAAGGAGTAACTAGAGCTCTGCGTCAAGGACAAAAGGTGCAAATAGCAGGTTTTGGAACTTTTGAGGTGCGTAGCAGGAGCGCCCGTGAAGGAAGAAATCCACAGACAGGCCAGACAATTATGATTCCGGCGAGAAAAACACCTGCATTCAAAGCAGGGAAGGCACTAAAGGACGCTGTTCAATAAGCTGAAATTATAGCTTATATCAAAGCAGAGGGGGATAACCTCTCTGCTTTTTGCTTCTTTGGTATCGACTATCATAGTAAAATATAAGTAGAACCTGTTTAGTACGGCTAATTATTTGAAACTCGCAACTGAAGAAAATAGAATATAGATAGCAACGCTGGTTGACGGAGGATTTTAGTCTCTAAACATTAGCTTGTGCAATCTGTTAACTGTGTATGAGTTAATTAAGGATGGGGAAGGAAATTTGAGATGAAGAATTACTTCAAAATACTTGAAATTGATCCTGGTGCTTCACCTGAGGTTATTGAGAAAGCATACAGAGTCTTGTGTGCAAAATATCATCCTGACCGTCAACCTGAGGAACATCGCAAATGGGCAAACAAGAAAATGCAGGAGCTTAATGAAGCATATCATACTCTATCTAACCTTGAGCGAAGAAAGAGGTATCAAGAACGTCTAGGTTTGGATCTATGGGAGATTTTCCTTGATGAAGGTCTTATCGGTTTGGCAAAGTTGTGGATAGGGCGGAGTTGAACCAGATGGGGAAAGGAGAAATTCCACGTTACTGGCCTATCCTTTACATACTCTCGCAGTTAACGAAGCTGGAGATATATCGCAGGCTTCAATATCTGATCTATATTGCCCACCGTCAAGGTCTTTCGGCTACTTATGATTTTATTTTATCAAATGGCAATCTCGTGTCTCCTCAAATAAAACTTGATTTGGAGTTTATGGAGAAAAAGGGTCTGATTAAAGCAATATTCCACAACATTTGGGTATTTGAAATTACCAGGCGAGGTAATTCGTATGCGCAGAGGACTTTCAAATTAGTTCCAAAGAGGCAGCAAAGAATAATGTCAAAAGTTTTAAGCGAAAGCAAAGACATGTCTTATTCAAAAATGTTTGAAAAGCTAACTGAGGAACTTTCAGTAAAAGCTGAAGATTTGAATTACAAACTTAGCAATATCAGTTTGGATATGCAGGTACTAAAATATTCGCTTAAGAGTTCCTTGCCAAGCCACAACCTTCTTTTGCTAATCGGTTCTTTGGATTATGTAAAAGATGCTGCTAAAAGAATAAAGTCTACTGATAACGTTAAAAAAGAGATCCCTTTCATCCTATCAGAATATATTAAAAAATTAGAAGCAGTCGTTAGCCTTACGGGCAAAAACCCAGAGGCTTTAGGAAATATGGATTTATCGTACATAGCGGAAGACTTTGAGCTCTTACAGAAAGTATGTCTAGAAGCAGGTATGCTTTCTCAACTTCAAGAGAAACACGATTTTACTATTTTTGAAGAAATCTAGGAAGGCAAAGTGAGAAGATATTCCATCCTTATATTCTTTCTTATAAATTTCATTCTATTTTCAAATCAATCCGTTTACGCAGCAGTTGCCTGGAAAAAGCTTAAAGGCAAAGATTTTACAATTTACTATCAAAAAGAAGCATGGGGCAGATCCGCTCTTAAGATTACTGCAGAGGAGTACGGAAAGGTTACCGATTTCTTTCGCTTTAAACCTGCCGGAGAAATAAAAATCTATGTCTACAGTGACAAAAAGAGATTCTTAGAAATTGCACCCAGTGAGAAAACTATGGGACTCGCACGTCCCTTTTCTTCAGAGATAGCAGTTCTGGCTCGGGATGGTATGCTTCCTTCAGTGATATCTCATGAACTAGTTCATATAGTTATGCTGCAGAGCATCCCTAATACAGTAAGTTTACCTTTTTGGTTTGTTGAGGGGATAGCAATCTATTTGTCTGAACCTCAGCTTACTGAGGTAGACCTGGAGCGGTATGCCCTTCAGGGAGACCTGCGCGACGTTGAAGAACTCAGGGGAAAACCTGCTTCTGAAGAAGAGGGAAAGGCAGCAGCGCAGGGGTACCTTATCACTAAATTGATAGTAGAAAAATTCGGTAAAGAAAGTCTTCGCAATATAGTTTTTCTCATGCAGAAGGGGACTAGTTTTGATACCGCTCTCGAAAAAACTAGCGGTCTGACCTATGAGAATCTTCAGGGTGAATGGGAGAAATTTGGTGTAAGAAGAAAACGAGAATCTTTGCTGCTAAACCTTCGTATTCTGGGATTTCTCATCCTTGGAGCCTTGTCACTTTTTGTATCTGTCGTTTGGCTTATCAGGTTTAGAAGAAAATTGGCCATAACAGAAGCTGAAGCAAAAGAGATGGAGAAAGAGATGGAGAAGGAAATTTGATAGGTAGCCTTTTACTCTGGAAGAAGATAATTTTATTTATCGCTGCTCTGAGTATATATGCTTTTTTGTTTACTTCTAACCTCCGTTTACTAACGACCCGGACATTTACTATTCAACAGCAAAAGAGATTGAATATTGGAACAGAAGTTGGCTTTTCCTTGGAGGAGCTGCGTCAGGTTGATACCGAGTTAGTAAATTTTATTCACTCAAGTAAAACATTTCCTTTTATTACCGTAAAGTCAGCCGGAGATAGTTCTATACCTCTCTTTACAAAGAGGGAAATAGCACATCTTTATGATACACGAAATTTGCTCCACAAATTTTTTCTCACACAGAGATATTCATTTGTTTTTCTATTACTTGTATTTGTTTTAGGCAGAAAAAGGTTTTCTTATCAAGAGTTGTTCAGGATAGTTTCTTATACAGGGATGGTTATTATTTCCGTTTTGGTTTTTCTTCTCGTTTTTATATTTACCGGTTTTGATAATTTTTTTTATTTCTTTCATACCATTTTCTTCGAATCTGGAACCTGGGTTTTCAGTTCTGAAGAGATGTTACCTCGACTCTTTCCTGATAGATTTTGGATGGAAGCTGCGATAATTTTATTAGGGATCTTTACGGTGCAAGTTATGATTGTGATCCTGTTTCTTAGGAGTCTTGCAAAGAGAGGAAGAAGGAAAAGGCTTGAAATAAAAAGAATAAACACATAAGAATCAGGAGAGCGTGGATGATTCTTCCAGTTGAGTGGGAAACCACCATTAACAAAATGATAAAAGAAAAGGGCACTGTAGTTTTAATCGGAGGTTCCGATACTGGAAAAACCACCTTCGCGCTTTCGTTGGCCAATGATGCCCTAGCTAAAGAAATTCCAACCGCCCTGGTTGACGCTGATCTTGGTCAATCTACTATAGGACCTCCCACTACTATTGGGCTTTCCTTGCTGAAAAAAGGAGATGATTTAAAAGAACCGAAGGTTAACAGTATATATTTTGTTGGTGATACTTCTCCTTTTAGCCATCTTCTTCAGAGTGTGGTGGGAACCAAACGTTTGGTGGAAAAAGCCAGGACTCTGGGAGCAAAGTTAATAGTGGTTGATACCAGCGGTTTGATCACGGGAGCAATGGGTCAAGCTCTTAAGTATCATGAAGTACAAGTAATAGGCGGCGACCACATTGTGGCTTTACAGCGAAGCACGGAACTGGAATTTATCTTAAGGTCATTATCGCATTATCAAAAACCCCAGCTTTATAACCTCAAAGTCCCCATAGAGGTAAGAAGAGTTTCTCCCGAAATGAGAGCACGCCATCGTAAGATTCGGTTTCAAAAATATTTCAGAGATTCCAGAGTCTATGCTTTTAAAGCGAAGAAGATTTCTGTCTATCCCCCAATAGTAGATCTGGTAAGAAGAAGAGATTATCAGAATTTGATTGTAGCTCTAAAAGATGCAGAAAGTGAAACTGAAGGAATTGGAATCATAGTCAATCAGCTTGTCCGGGATGAATTGGTAGAGGTGCTGACACCAATAAAGACAGACATAAAAATAAGAGGTCTTGAGCTGGGTTTTTTACGTTTAAGCGAAGAAGGGGATGAACTGGGAAGAATCAAGCTATGGAAAAGTTAAGCGGGTTTATTCAATTCCTCTGCAAATTAAGTTTTCGTTTTAATAATTAGCATCAACTATTTTTCTTTGTTTAATAGTCCCTTTCAGTCTATTTCTGTTTATGAGAAGCGGCAAGGTGGAAGTACTCTTTTATAAATCTTCTCTGGAGGAAATATTTATTATGTGAAGAATTACAAAATTGCAGCAGCAATTTCAGCAAATATTAACTTACGAATATTGTAAAAGTCTTTTGTGTCACTAACTCTAATTATTCTAGTTTACTAGTGCAGCTCAGGGTCTTAAATCACTATATCTTATGATTCTATTTATTCTTTAACCTCCTTAAGTGTTCGCTAGCCTCTTCCTTTACTGCTGGGTTGGTCTCCAATTTTAGTAGAATTCCCCAGTTTTTAATGGCCAGTTTTTTATTTCCTGCCATTTCATAAATCTGCGCAAGGTAGTATCTAAGAGCAGGATTGTTTGGGTGGTGGACGACTGATTTTTCTAACATCTCTAAAGCCTTCAGATGATTTTTTTCCTGTATATGTATTGCAGCTAATCCTACATAAGAATCTCCAAAGAGAGGATCTTGTCTAAGAGAATCTTTATAGTACTTAAGGGCCTTGCTATTTTTATCCCAGTTTCGGTATACCTCTGCAAGCTCAAAACTAAATAGTGCAGACTCAGGAAATGTCTGCTGAAGTTTTTTAGCAATAGCTATTGCTTTTTCGGGTTCCTTATTTGCGAGATAAGCGGATAGCAGGTTCAGTTCCGGTTGCCAGAGTGCCAGCAGAGAAAAGTAATCTGGATCTTCTATGCTGGTTCTTGGTTCGCGGTAGCTATAGCTGAAGTCTGTTTTTTGTACTATGATTTTACCTCTGCCGGGTTGAAGTCTGAACAGCATACCTTCATATTTCTGGTTGAAGAAAGGAAGAACTTCGAAAAAAATGTTGCTTAGATAGACGGGGTGGTTTTCTATATTCTCAGTAATGAGTTTTATAAGAGTAGAATCGAAAGTTTTTTGACGATTAGGGATTTTCAGCTCGGGTGCGGTCAGCTTAAGTTGGTCAAGATACCAAATCTTTTGGAGACTTCTTTTGCTGACCAAGGTTACATCTGGACGTATATTTTCTATGAAATGGAGATATTCGATAGGGAAGAGGTTGTCTCCATCATAAATAAGTAAAGCATTTTTATCCAAAGACTTTAGAACATTTTGCGCAAAGTCATGTGCAAAAAATTTGTTTTTATTTTTTAGAGTATTAAAATTTTTACCGATTAATATCAGAGGTAAAATTGCGACGAGAAGAGCAGTTGCAAAGAACAGAGGTGAAGAGATCGTTTTAGCATAATTGAGAATAACGTTAAGACCCAAGCCTATAAGGAAAACCATAATTAGAAATCCAGGAAGATAAAGTAAAAGCTCGGATATTTGATAAACATTTACGGCGTAAGCGAAATTCAGAAAGAAGAGCAGCAGAAAGAAAAGTAAGATTTTAGTGTTACGGACAGCTATCCAATATATACCAAGAAGAACAAGTATCAAAAGTGCAGGAATAAGTTGGTCTATAAGCATAGAAAAATAAGCGGTTAATTGGTCAATAATCACTGTCGACGGGAAAAATTGAAAATGTCCCTTGTATTCTGCTGCTGTAATGTAACTCCAAAAATTAGTAATGGTTGTAGTGTCTCCCCAGTTCCTGAGTGGATTTCGTGCCGCGCTGATAGGAATATAGAGGTAAGGTATAAGACCAAGCAAAGCACAGGCCAAGGAGATGGAAACACGTCTTATATTTACAAGAGTCTCAGGTTCAAAAGAAATTATCAGGTAGAGAAAAGCCGGTGCTAGAAAAAGAAATGTAGGTCGATGGGAGACGGCTAATCCGTAAAGGAAGAAAGCAGCATAGAAGTTTAAAGTCCCCTTCTTCTTTATCCATTTTAAAGAAAGGAGAATGAGGGCTGATAGCAACAGAATCTCCAGTGAAACAAACTCAGCAATAATGCTATGTGACCAAAAAGCATAAGAGAAGGAAAAAAGAAGTGAAGCTGAAGCAGCCGGTATCACTTTATTTATAATATGTTGTTCCCTTGGGCTAATTTCTACAACCACAAAGAAATTTAGAATAGCAGCAAAAGAAGCTAGCAGAGCTGCAAAGAGGTTAAATCTAAAAGCCATGTTCCGAAATGGCAGAAATGAAAATATCTTTGCCAGGATAATAAGTAATGGATATCCGGGAGGATGAGGAACGCCCCAAGAATATGCCGACATAATAAGATCGGCACTGTCGCCAAAAACGATATCAGGTGCAAGCGTTGCTAAATATATTATGAAAGAAAAAATAAAAACTATAATTGCACCTGCTATTAATAAAATTTTACTCTTGCTAATTTCCATCTTTTCTAGTAAATTACTAAAAGTCGTTTAAAAATTCGAGACAAGATAGAGTACTCCTTTTTAATAATTATCACTTGGAAGATTAATAAAAAATTTTATTTATAGGAGGAATTAGTTGACCAAAAGAGAATTAGAAAACGACTCCTCCAAACGTGAATTGTAATTTATCACCAGTAAATAAATGTATCATTCAGTTTTACGATTGATCAGGAGGTGATGGAAATTCACCTACGGACATTATTCAAATCTGTGGCTGCCATTATGACAGCCATTTTGATATTTTCTTTGCCTAGTTCCGTTTCTGCTGCAGTGAGAAAAAGCAGCAGTAGAACACGGTCAGTCAGGAACGAGATAGGAGCTTTAAGCAGAGAGCTTAATCAAGTAGCCAGAGAATATGAGATAGCCAGTATAAAACTTTATAAAATTAATAGGGAGTTGAGAAAAAACGAGGCAGCTTTAGAAGTAGCAAGGAAAGAACTGGAAAATAGCCAGGCTGTTTTCAATAAAAGAATTAGTGCAATATATCGTCACGGTCATGTTGAATTTATAGAAGTGCTATTGGGGACTGAGGACTTTTCGGAGTTTACTTCCCGTCTGGAATTGCTGAAAAGGATAGGACAGCAAGATACTTTAGTTTTAAATCAAATTAAGAAACGCAAGGCTGAAATTGATAAAAGAAATGCAGCACTCGTTGAGGGGAAGAAGAGTCAGAGAGCACTGGTGCGCACACTGGCAAGCAAAAGGGCTCAAATGGAAGCTAAACTGAGGAGAAAAAAGGCAACGCTTGCCAGAAGTCAAGCCAGTGCAGGGCTGAGCCGGTCAACTAGAAGGTTAAAACTGGCTGTTTCTCGTGCATCTTATACTTTAAGAGGAGGTTTCATTTTTCCAATAGCAGGAGCGCATGCGCTTACTAATAGTTTTGGAGACCCGCGGAGAGGTCATCGTCATCAAGGAAATGATATTTTTGCCCTCAGAGGCACACCAGTGGTTGCAGTAGTTTCAGGATCTGTTAGCGCAACGTATACGGGTGGTGGTGGCAAAACCATCTATCTTTACGGAAGCGATGGAAATACCTATATCTATATGCATCTCAATGGATATGCCGTAACCGGTGGTAGTGTTTCGCAAGGTCAGGTAATTGGTTATGTAGGTAGTACTGGAAACGCACGTGGTAGCTCTTCCCATCTGCATTTTGAGATACGACCTGGTGGAGGAAGGGCAATCGACCCTTATCCCATCTTAGCAGCATCTCACTAGTTGAAGCTCCTCTAACTGGATTTGTTTCGCCGATTCCCTCACATATTGTATAAAGATATAATTGGAGTTCTCCCTATTTTTCCATCCGATTTAACCTCCTATATCTAAAAACCATTAGATTGTTTACAATATTTTCGTATTAAGGATTTTCCTTTTATATAAAGCTTGATTTACCATTCTTTTCATAATGATGGTAGGTTGTTGAGATGTTTTTGGGAGTTCTTTAATTAATCAAAAACAAAGATTATGGAGCGGCAAGGAGGTCTTAACTGAAGATATGAAAAATGCATTCATAANNTACAATCGTCTTTGTCAGGAAGGCTGGATTCATAAAGATGAAATTATTAAACCCAAACCAGTATCAAAAGAGAATTTGCTACTTGTTCATACCGAGAGATATCTCAAAGATCTATTTTCTCTTAGATTAACTGCAAGAACTTCATGGTCAGAGTTATCCCTTACCAAAGAAATAATTAGTTTCTTTTTGCTAACCACAGGCGGAACTATTTTAGCTTGTCAGCAGGCTCTGGAAGCACAAAGGACTGCTATTAATTTGGCAGGAGGCTATCACCATGCCTATCCCGAAAGAGCTGAGGGATTTTGCTATATAAATGATATTGCGGTTGCACTGAGAGCAGTACAGGCACACGACAGCAGGCTCAAAGCAATGATTATTGATTGTGATCTTCATCAAGGAAATGGTACTGCTTACATTTTTAGCGGCGATAATCGTGTCTTTACTTTCTCAATTCACCAGGAAGATCTTTATCCGGTTCCTAAAGAAAAGAGCAGTCTTGATATAGGATTGGAAGGAGGCACCGGCGGAAAAGAATATTTGGAAAAACTAAGAAACTCTCTTCCTGATGCTATTAAAACGTTTGATCCTCATTTGATAGTCTATGATGCCGGTGCAGACCCCTATGTGGATGATCAATTGGGGGATCTTTGTCTGACGAAAGATGAGCTTAAAGAAAGAGATCTCTCTGGTTTTGACTCTCGCTCGCTCAAGGAATATCCCGGTAGCTATAGTCCTGGGCGGAGGATATGCCCTGAGGACAGAGGACGTTGTTGACATCCATGCAGCTACCGTTACAACGGTTTTGGAATTTTAATGAAATTTCGAAAATATTCAAGGAGATAGAAGAGAAGCGAAGAATGAATAGATTGGATATTGACCGGATAAGGCCGTTTTGATACTATAGAAATAACCTTTAAACTAGTCCGGCGAGGCTAGCAAGGGGTAAAAGGAATATGTATTGGAGTATGCCTTCTTGCAGCTAGACCGAGGAGGCATTTTTTATGCCCAAACTCAGGTGATTAGAGTGGAATTTAAAGCCAAGACCGCTGTGTTGAACAGCAGTGATATTGAGAGAATAATTACGAGAATTGCCCACGAGATTGTAGAAAAGAATAAAGGAGCTAAGAATTTGGTGCTCGTAGGCATAAGAACTCGTGGTGTTTATCTGGCCAATCGTTTGGTTGAACGTATAAAAAGGGTCGAAAAAGAGGAAATTCCTTTGGGCATGCTGGATATCTCACTTTACCGAGACGATATAGCTCTTCATCCCAAGCTTGAGGTTCAAAGCACCGATATTCCCTTTGATGTAACAGGGAAGGACGTAATCTTGGTTGATGATGTGCTTTTTACCGGGAGAAGTGTAAGAGCTGCCCTTGACGCTTTGACAGATTTTGGTAGACCACGCAGCATTCAATTAGCTGTGCTAATTGATCGAGGGCATAGAGAATTTCCTATTAGGGCGGATTATGTAGGGAAGAATTTACCTACATCCAGAAAAGAAGACGTAAAGGTTTTTTTAGAAGAGACTGATGGCGAAGATTTAGTAGCCTTAGGGAAGAGAATCTAAATCATTGCTATAAGCATTATGGTTCTTAAACCAGGGAGTCAAGATGAGGGAAGTTAAGAACATACCTGAAAACTCAGGCACGCAAGCTAGGATCGAGCAAAAGGCCTTGTCTGCAAAGAACTTGCTGGGTATCAGCCAGCTCTCTGCTGAAGAGATTCATTTGATTCTTTATACTGCACGTTCTTTTGAAGAAATTTCTACCAGAGCGATAAAGAAAGTCCCCACTTTACGGGGCAGAACAATAGTTAATCTCTTCTATGAGCCCTCTACTCGAACAAGAACCTCATTTGAACTTGCTGGAAAGCGGCTTAGCGCTGACGTTATCAACATATCAACTAAAACAAGTGCTGTAGCAAAGGGCGAAGGTTTAAAAGATATGGCATTGACCTTACAGGCAATGGGAATTGATGTAGTCGTGATCCGTCATTCAGTAGCGGGTGCGCCTTATATGATGGCAAGATGGACTGAGGCAAGAATAATTAATGCCGGAGATGGAGCTCACGAACACCCAACTCAAGCTTTACTTGACCTTTATACAATTCAATCAAGATTAGGCAGGTTAAAGGATTTACATATTCTGGTTGTGGGAGATATTTTGCACAGTAGAGTGGCGCGATCAAACATTCTTGCTCTTACTAAGATGAAGGCAAAAGTTACCATAGTGGGTCCTCCCACGCTCATCCCAATGGATATCAAAAAGATGGGAGTAGAGGTAAGTTGTGACTTCGATGAGGTAATACCTCAAGCTGATGTAATCTATCTTCTTCGTCTTCAGTTAGAGCGACAAAAGCAGAATTTTTTTCCATCTTTAAGGGAGTATGCTTCCTTATTTGGGTTTAATAAGGCGAGGCTGGACAAAACAAAAAATAATGTTCTGGTAATGCATCCGGGACCTTTAAATCGGGGAATCGAAATCAGCTCAGAAGTGGCTGATATTGCACAAAACATAATCACTGAGCAAGTTACCAGTGGAATTGCGGTAAGAATGGCTGTTCTGTATCTGTTATTTGGAGGTGCGAGCGATATTGCCGAAGCTGCTGGTTAAAAATGGTGTAATTATAGACCCAACAAATAAAGAAGAAAAGGTATCTGATCTTCTGATTGAAAGTGGGAAGATAAAAAGGATCGGGAAGGGTCTTAGCGGACAGGGAGCCACTGTTCTTGAAGCAGATGGTCTGATAGTATGTCCCGGTCTTATTGATATGCATGCCCATTTACGTGAGCCAGGGAGAGAGGATGAGGAGACAATAGCTAGCGGCACTCGAGCTGCTGCGAAAGGCGGTTTTACCTCGGTTGTCTGTATGGCCAATACTGAACCGCCTGCTGATAATAAATCTGTTCTAGACTACATAAAAGCTCAGGCAGAGGAAGAAGGGGTAGTCCGTGTCTATACAGTTGGTGCAGTTACGAAAGGTCTGAGGGGTGAAGAGCTGGCAGAAATGGCTGAACTTTCAGAGGCTGGGGCTGTTGCTTTTTCCGATGACGGGAGACCCATAATGAATGCAGAGGTAATGCGTCGGGCGTTAGAATATGCAAAAATGTTAAACCGTCCTCTGATCGCCCACGCAGAGGACGAGCACCTTTCCTTTGGAGGACAGATAAATGAGGGTTACTACTCTACACTATTAGGAATGAGAGGGATTCCTGCCGCTGCCGAGGAGACAATAATTGCCAGGGACTTGCTTTTGAGCGAGCTTACAGGAGCAAGACTTCACATCGCTCATGTAAGTACCAAAGGTTCAGTGGGAATGGTTAGAAGGGCAAAAAGGAAGGGTATTCCTGTCACTTGCGAAGTTACACCTCACCACCTTGTATTTACGGACGAAGCCTTATCGACCTTTGATACGAATTACAAGGTTAATCCGCCACTACGTAGCAGAGAAGATATGGATGCACTAAGGGAAGGTTTAGCTGAGGGAATTATCGATGCTATTGCTACCGATCATGCACCTCATGCACTTCAGGAGAAAGAGAAGGAATTTGACTATGCGCCTTTCGGAATTGTAGGCTTGCAGACAGCACTTGCCGTCATAATTACCGAGTTGGTTGAGACAGGAGTCTTAACTATTTCTGAAGCAATCGGGAAAATGAGTACAAATCCTGCCAGGATCTTGGGTATTGATGGGGGAGTTTTGGAGGAAGGCTCAATTGCAGACTTAATTATAGTCGAACCTAAAGCTAAAGTTGAGCTATATAAGCCAGGTTATTCCAAACCTGAAGTTGATGTTGATAACTGGGAGTCAAAAAGCGAAAATAGCCCGTATTTTGGGTGGAAATTACGAGGTAGAGTTATCCACACGGTTGTTGATGGAGAAATTATCGTTAAAGATAGAAAAATAGTTGATAAAAAACCCACATTAGAATCAAGAAAGCGGTATTAAGCTACAAATGGTGAAAGACAATGACTATCATGAATAGAGAACCGTGTATATTGGCTCTGGAGGATGGAGCAACATACTATGGTTGGGCTCTGGGTGAGAAAGGAGAAGCAGCCGGTGAAGTAGTCTTTAATACCAGCATGACTGGTTATCAGGAAATACTAACCGATCCTTCTTATGCAGGGCAAATAGTGACAATGACCTATCCTCTAATAGGAAACTACGGAGTTAACAGGGAGGATTTCGAATCCAGAGGGCCTTTTGTAGAAGGTTTTGTTGTTAGAGAAAGTTCAGGAATCTACAGTAATTGGCGAGCCACCGGGTCTATTAGCGAATTTCTTATGGAATATGGAATAGTAGGCATTGAAGGTATTGATACCAGAGCGCTCACCAGACATATCAGAAGCGAAGGCGCAATGAGAGGGGTCATTTCTTCAGTCAATCTGGATGAGGATTATCTAATCTCTAAAGCAAAGACTATTCCCAGCCTTGTAGGAAGGGATATGGTTAAGGAAGTTACCACAGTTGAGCCCTATGTCTGGAATAACTCAATGGATAAGTCGAAATATATCAGAAAGAATCCCAAATATAAGGTGGTTGTTTTTGACTACGGCATTAAATTTAATATTCTCCGTTCCCTTGAGATTTCAGGCTGTCAGATACATGTCCTGCCAGCAGATGCATCAGCGGAAGAGGCTTTAAAACTTGATCCTGATGGAATTCTCCTCTCCAATGGGCCAGGAGATCCTCAGGGAGTTCCATATGCCATTAAGACTGTTAAGGATTTACTGGGTAAAAAACCTATTTTTGGAATCTGTTTAGGTCACCAGCTATTGGCTTTAGCTTTAGGAGGGGCAACCTACAAGTTAAAATTTGGGCACCATGGAGGAAATCAACCTGTTAAGAATCTTAGGACCGCTAAAGTAGAGATAACTGCTCAAAATCATGGCTTTGCTGTTGACATGGATTCAGTAACCGAAATAGCTGAAGTAACTCATGTAAATCTTAGTGACAACACAGTTGAGGGGATGATATGCAAGGATTTTCAGGCCTTCTCTGTTCAATATCACCCTGAAGCATCGCCCGGTCCTCATGATGCTAAATATTTGTTTCAAGAATTTACCGGTATGATACACCGAAGCAGAAAAAAAGCTTTATCTTGAGCGCTGTGATTTGATTAATGGATAACTGCCAGAAGAACGATAGGTGTGTTCTAATATTAAAACTGGACTGAAGCAAGATGCCTACAAGAAATGACATAAAAAAGATTCTTTTGATAGGATCAGGTCCAATTATTATTGGACAGGCTTGCGAGTTTGACTACTCAGGTACACAAGCATGTAAAGTTCTCAAGGAAGACGGATTCCAGGTGGTACTGATAAATAGCAATCCTGCCACTATTATGACGGACCCGGAGTTTGCTGACCGTACCTATATCGAGCCTATTACCACGCCAATTGTGGAGAAAATTCTAGCGGCGGAGAAACCCGATGCCCTCCTGCCTACTTTAGGGGGACAGACCGGTCTGAATGTCGGCGTGGAGTTAGCTAAAAATGGCGTGCTTGAAAAATATGGCGTAGAGATGATTGGAGCGAAGCTTGAGGCTATTGAGAAAGCGGAAGATCGCAGTCTCTTCAAACAGGCAATGCGGCGAATTGGACTTGAAGTACCCAGAAGCGGCTTTGCGTATAACCTCAGTCAGTCAGAAAAAATAGCAGGGAAGATAGGGTTTCCCTTAGTGATAAGACCCAGTTTTACTCTTGGCGGTACAGGGGGTAGCATTGCCTGGAATATGGAAGAGTTTAGAGAACTGGTTGCAGACGGCCTTTCAATTAGTCCTATAGGAGAAGTCTTGATTGAAGAGTCGGTCATAGGCTGGAAAGAATATGAACTCGAAGTTATGAGGGATCTAAAGGACAATGTGGTAATTGTCTGTCCCATTGAGAATGTTGATCCTATGGGTATACACACTGGGGATTCTATTACTGTTGCGCCTGCCCAGACCTTAACAGATAAGGAATATCAGAAACTGAGAGATGCCTCTATTAACATAATGAGAGAGATCGGTGTAGAAACCGGGGGTTCCAATATCCAGTTTGCCATAGAACCAGACAGCGGCAGAATGGTAGTAATTGAGATGAATCCCAGAGTATCCAGAAGTTCAGCCTTGGCCTCAAAGGCTACAGGTTTTCCTATAGCGAAAATCGCTGCAAAGCTGGCTACAGGCTATACTCTTGATGAGATTCCCAATGATATTACAAGAGAAACTCCGGCATGTTTTGAACCTACTATTGATTATGTGGTAGTTAAAACTCCACGTTGGGCTTTTGAGAAATTCCCAGATGCTGATTCTACTCTCACAACCAAGATGAAATCAGTAGGTGAAGTAATGTCTATCGGCCGAACTTTCAAGGAGGCACTCCAAAAATCAATACGTTCCCTGGAGGCTGACCGATTCGGTCTGGGAGCAGATGGTAGAGATGAGATTATAAAAGAACAACTTCATCAGAAACTCGCAGTTCCCAATCAAGACCGGCTTTTTTATATCAAATATGCCTTGGAGCAATGTATGCACCTGGATCAGGTATATGAGCTTACGAAAATCGATAGATGGTTTCTCCATAGTGTTCAAGAGATAATTTTTATGGAAAAAGAAATATCGAGTACGACAATTAAGACCATCACACCCGGTCTTTTACGGGAAGCCAAGCGCTATGGTTTTTCTGATTTTCAAATAGCGCACTTATTAGGAAGCGATGAGCAGACAGTAAGAAATCTTCGAACAAAGTTTGATATCATACCTACCTTTAAAACTGTTGATACCTGCGCTGCGGAATTTGAAGCATATACCCCTTACTACTATTCAACTTACGAAACTGAAAATGAAATCAGACCTGCCAAAAAGCCAAAGGTCGTAATTCTGGGGAGCGGCCCCAACCGTATAGGACAAGGAATTGAATTTGACTATTGCTGTGTACATGCGGTATTGGCACTGAAGGAAGAAGGTTACGAAACCATAATGATTAATTGCAATCCGGAAACAGTAAGTACCGATTATGATACAGCAGATCGGCTCTATTTTGAGCCCCTTACCTTTGAGGACGTACTGAATATAGTGGAACGTGAGGAACCGATAGGAGTAATTGTTCAATTTGGAGGACAGACTCCCCTTAAGCTGGCGGTACCGCTCGAAAATGAAGGTGTGAAGATACTGGGAACTCCACCCGATAGTATTGATTTAGCTGAAGACAGAAAACGGTTTGGCAGACTTCTAAAGAGATTCGGACTTAACCAGCCTTTACACGGTACCGCTTTCTCTTATGAGGAAGCCAAAAAAGTAGCTCAGCAGATAGACTATCCTCTTCTGGTTAGACCCTCATATGTTCTTGGTGGTAGAGCAATGGAGATCGTATACTCTGAGGAGATGCTAGAGAGCTATATTTTTTCCGCAGCGAAGGCGTCTCCAGAGCATCCTATTCTTATTGACAAGTTTCTAGAGGACGCTGTGGAAATCGATGTTGATGCAGTTGCTGACGGTAACGATGTATTTATAGGCGGAATAATGGAACATATCGAAGAGGCAGGTATACATTCGGGTGATAGTGCCTGTGCTATACCACCGCAGAATCTAACCAAAGAGAAAATAGAGGAAATAAAAAATTACACCAAGAAATTAGCTCTAAAGCTTGGTGTGGTGGGGCTTATTAATATTCAATTTGCAGTTAAGAATGATACGGTCTTCGTTCTGGAAGTAAACCCCAGAGCATCACGGACTATCCCCTTTGTTAGCAAAGCCACTGGCATACCGCTGGCTAAACTGGCAGCAAAGGTGATGGTTGGCCGCACTCTGAAAGAATTAGGTCACAGAGAGAGGTTAGAATTTAAACATATTGCTGTAAAGGAAGCAGTTCTTCCATTTGGTAGATTTCCGGAAGTAGATACTATATTGGGCCCTGAGATGAAATCTACTGGCGAGGTAATGGGAATAGATTTTGATTTTGGCGCAGCTTTTGCTAAAGCAGAAATGGGAGCCAGCTCATCACTTCCAGTACAGGGTGCGGTCTTTATCAGTGTAAACAATAAAGATAAGCTGGCTATCGTACCCATTGCCCACCGGATTCAGGAAAAAGGATTTAAGATTATTGCAACCAGTGGTACAGCTGAGGTTCTGTCACAAAATGGGATACGGGTTTCAGAAGTGCTCAAATTAAGAGAAGGCCGTCCAAATGTAGTAGACCTTATTAAAAGCGGGCAGATTAACCTGGTTATAAATACACCTTGGGGAAGAGGTACCCGCACTGATGGTTATTATATTCGAACCGCAGCAATGGCTCACAGAATTCCCTGTATAACTACTATCTCTGCTGCTTCAGCAGCGGCCAAGGGAATTGAAGCAATGTCGGACAATGAGCTTTCTGTGTATGCCATACAAGATTATTATAATAAATCATCCTGATTTGAATATAATATAAACCGAATATTGTTTCATATTTATGGTTCAAAATAGATGTTCTAATGAAGATGGTACAAAGCAAAATAAAGGTTCTTTCCATAAAGGAATTAAGTAAAGACATATACCGCCTGTCTCTTGATGCTCCACATATTTCAAAGGAAGCTAAACCCGGTCAGTTCATAAACATTCTTTGCGGGGAAAATCAAAACTATATTCTGCGACGGCCTTTTAGCATTTATTCCAGGAACGATACTTCCATCGAAATTGTCTTTAAGGTTGTTGGCAGGGGAACAGCCTGGCTTAAGGAAGTAGAATCCGGTTCAATACTGGATATAATTGGGCCTTTGGGTAAGGGGTTTGAAATAAAAGAGGATTTTGAAAGCGCGCTGCTGGTTTCCGGAGGGACAGGCATCGCTGCTCTTAGGCTTCTGGCTGAGGAGCTAAAGAATAAAGGAACGAAAGTGTATATAGCTTTGGGAGCTCGTAGTATAAGCAACCTTCCTTTTAGCGATGAGCTAGAAAAGATTGCACATAAGCTGTATCTTGCAACTGAAGATGGAACTTTAGGAAAGAAGGGCCTGGTCACAGATTTACTATCCGGACTCTTTAAGAAGATGAATCTACAGCAAGTCTATGCCTGCGGTCCCAACGCTATGCTTATAAAAGTAGCTGAGCTGTCCTCCCGTTACAAAATCCCTTGCCAGGTTTCTCTGGAGAAATTTATGGGCTGTGGCTTGGGAGTTTGTCTTTCCTGCGTATGTCCGATTAAGATTGATTCCGGAGATTGGGATTATCAGCGAGTATGTATAGAGGGGCCCGTTTTTAAATCAGATGAGGTTGTGTGGGATGCCGTCTAATCTTGCGGTAGAGATTGCTGGAATAAAAATGAAGAATCCAGTTATGACAGCCTCTGGTACCTTCGGAAGCGGCAGAGAATATTCCTCACTGCTGGATATTAACAAATTAGGGGCAATAGTGGTTAAATCAGTTACTTTTAACGAAATTAAAGGGAACAAACCACCCCGTATTTGTGAGACTGCTTCAGGTATTTTAAATAGTATTGGTTTACAAAATAAGGGTGTTGATTATTTTATTAATATGGATCTTCCTTTTTTAAAACAGTTTGATGTTCCAGTTATCGTTAGTGTTGCGGGTTATAATATCGAACAGTATGTTCAAGTAGTAACCAGACTGGAAAAGGCCAGAGGAATTTCTGGAATTGAGCTGAATGTTTCCTGTCCCAATATTAAAAATGGCGGGATGGAATTTGGAAACAGCCTGAAGATACTAAGGAATCTAGTCGGAAGAGTACGGACAGTAACTGACAGGGCTATTATAGTAAAATTGTCTCCGAATATTGCAGATATTTGCAAAATAGCAGAAGCAGCCATAGGGGCGGGAGCTAATGCTATTTCTCTAATTAATTCTATTCCAGCAATGTCTATTGATATCGATAACCGCAAGCCCAAACTCGGCAATGTAACGGGAGGTCTTACCGGGCCAGCGATAAAGCCGATAGCTTTGAAGATGGTTTGGGAAGTTGCTACTAGAGTTGAGGTTCCGGTAATCGGTATAGGTGGAATTATGACCACAGAGGATGCAATCGAATTTTTTCTGGCCGGTGCTTCCGCTGTAGCTATTGGAACTGCAAATCTGGTGAATCCAAAAACGACTCTTACGATTATTGCAGGACTGNNNGACGCGTTGAAAAATCCACCTCTGATTTTGGCCCTTGATGTCTCGAGTCAGATTGAAGTTGCAAGACTCTGCCATATGCTGCGTAATCGGATCGATTTCTTCAAGGTTGGTTTGCAGCTTTTTATTGCGGAAGGCAGACAGGTAGTGGAACTTATCCATACTCTGGGTGGAAAAGTCTTTTTAGATCTCAAATTTAATGATATTCCGAATCAGGTAAGCGATGCCTGTCGCGAGTCGCTCAAGATGGGAGTAGAGATGCTCACTGTCCATACTACTGGAGGTTTCGAGATGATGAGAAGGGCAGCTGAGGCAGTTAAGTGGGAGAATGGAACTACGAAAGTGTTGGGCGTTACCCTGCTTACGTCTTTGGATGATGAAACTGTAAGAGAGATAGGGATAGAGCGCGAAGTAAGTGAGCAGGTAACCTATCTGGCTAAGCTTGCTCAGGAAGCTGGCCTGGACGGAGTAGTAGCTTCGCCTCTTGAAGTCACTGCCATAAGAGAGATCTGCGGTGGTCAATTCTTGATAGTAACACCGGGCATTCGACTTCCGGGAATTGCTGCTTATGATCAAAAGAGAGTTCTCTCAGTAAAAGAGGCTATAAAGGCAGGTGCGTCTTATATAGTAGTAGGGAGACCTATAATAAAAGCATCGGATCCAATAAAGGTTGTAGATCAGATCTTGGCAGAACTGGGGGAATCCTCAGGATGAAAAAGCAGGAAGTACTGGAGCTGTTTGAGAAGAAAAAGGTAATTGAAAAGGGACATTTTTTGCTTTCCTCTGGAAGACACAGCGATACATATCTTCAAACTGCGAGGATACTTCAATTTCCCGAACTAACTCGGAAATTAGCTCAAGAATTAGCCAGGAACTATTCGAAGGTTGATGTGGTTATATCACCAGCTCTAGGAGGAATAATATTGGGATTTGCAGTAGCTGAAGCATTGGGATGCCGTATGATTTTTACCGAACGCTGTGAACAAAAGATGGAGTTGCGCCGCGGATTTGAATTGCGTAAGGATGAACGTGTCTTGATAGTCGAGGACGTTATAACAACTGGTCAGTCAGTAAAGGAAATATTGGATATTGTTAAGGATAGGGAAGCTATTTTGGTGGGTATTGCTGTCTTAATAGATCGTGGAGATAAGAAAATATTTTCAGAGGTTCCTAACGCCCTGGTTAAATTGTCCATAAAGTCTTATGCGCCTCAGCAGTGTATTTTCTGTAATGATGAGATACCCCTGGTTGCCCCTGGAAGCAGATATAAAATTTAAGTTCGACAGTATTGAATGTGAAACTTTAGTTGGATTATGAAGGAGATAGGTTGATATATTTTGCTCAGGCAAAGCAGTCGAAGACACGCGGTCGGCACCTTCTCAACATAGCAATATTTAAATTTAACCGCCGCTCGAGTCTCGCCTCGCGCATAGCCAAGGGCTCTAACCAGAAGGTAGATAGCGAGGCTTCGACACGGTCTTCTCCCTGCTTCGCCTTCGCCTTTCCACCCCTTTTGCTCAAGTGTTGACCTAACTTGTTCATAGACCACTTTAGTTATTCTTGATAACTTTGAACCTAAAAAGTATAATTCCAGATACAATGCGAGGAGGAAGATGGAGATTCCGGAACTTTCTGCCGAAGATCGTAGCCGGGGCTTGGAGAAAGCTATTCAGCTGAGAAGAAAGAGAGCAGAACTGAAAAAAGAACTAAAAAAAGGAAAGATTAGTCTTGAAGTAACCCTCAGGCAAATAGATGATGAGGTGTTGGGCCGGATGAAGGTTAGCTCTTTTCTACAATCTCTACCGGGAGTGGGGCAGGTACGAAGCCGCAGTATAATGAGAAAATTAGGTATAAGTACAGTAAAGAGAGTTCAGGGTTTAGGTTCCAAACAGCGAGAGCTGATTATCGCTGAACTGAAAGAAAAAATGTAGAGAATTCTATTATTTCAAGATATGTAGTATCCTGCTTTTGTGCAATAGAGACTTACGTAAACATATTTGTGAGTCGGTGTGCAGCTTCACTTCTCAATATAGTAGTGGGAAAGTAAAAATTGTTGCTTGTAATCAAAACAGTTATATATGGGTAAATTATGGGTTCGAAGATACACAAGAAGCTCTTTGTAGTATCCGGGCCATCTGGAGCAGGGAAGGGCACTTTAGTAGCAAAACTCCTTAGTTCACTAGCTGGCGTCAAACGTTCTGTATCGGTAACCACCAGACCTAAACGACCGGGAGAGGTTGATGGCTATGATTATTATTTTCTGACCGAAGAAGAGTTTGAGCAGAAGAGGGAAGAGGGAGAATTTCTTGAATCTGCTACTGTGCATAAATACCTGTATGGGACCCTTTATAGCGAAGTAAAGCATAAACTGCTTGCAGGTGAGGATGTAATTCTGGAGATAGATGTACAGGGAGCGCTTCAAGTAAAAAAGAAGATTCCCGATTCTATCTTAATTTTTATCCAACCACCTTCAATAGCGGAGCTTGAACACAGATTGAAAAAAAGGCAAACAGAAACTCCAGACGATTTTGCAGCACGAATAGATGCAGCACTAAAAGAGATGAAAGCCGCATATAATTATGATTATGTGATTGTAAACGATAAGGTTGATAGAGCCGTAAAAGAGCTGATTAAAGTAGTGAGTGAAGAGAGAGCAAAAACATCGACATTAAACATTTGAGGATATAAGATGCAGGATACAAACTGCAAGCCCGTTGAAAAATTTATTATTTAACTATTTTTAAAAAATCTCAATACGGAATAGAATATATATGTTGCAGACAATGATTTTGTATCGCGCACCCAAAGTGTTTAAGAATTTCAAGGCAGAGGGCAAAAAGGAGAGTAAAGGTGCTACTAAAACCCAAGATTGATGATCTGCTAAAGAAAGTGGATAGCAAGTATACTCTGGTCATACTGACTGCGAAGAGAGCTAGGCAGATAAATTATTATCAGAGCAGCCTGAAGAAAGAAGAAGGTCTGGTAGAGGGAGTACAACCTTTGATCAAGAGCGAATCAAGTAAACCTCTCACTATTGCCATGGAAGAAGCAGCTGATGACAAAATAACTTATGAGCGTTTAGTGGATGGTATCAAATAGCGTTGAGTCAGTGTACGATACTGGCTTATCTGTTCACTATTGTAAGACCGAGAAGTGGGCGTTAAGAAAAGTATAATCGTTTCAAGATAAATTCTATTCATAGCCGTAAACATAACCTCTTTGTCCTGTATGATTTAGCACGGTTTCACCTCAAACATTTTGAAATAGTCTGCGAAGTGAATTAGAAATGCTTAAGGACAAGATAATAGTTCTTGGAATAACAGGCAGTATTGCAGCTTATAAGTCTGCTGAACTGGCAAGACTTCTGGTTAAAAGGAAAGCGAAAGTAAAAGTAATAATGACCACGGCTGCCCTTAACTTCATAACTCCCCTAACCTTCGAAACTATTACAGCAAACAAAGTTGCAACAAGTCTTTTTGAACCACATTTGCCTGATGAAACTCTGTTTCACATCACACTGGCAAGAGAAGCAGATCTGATTCTGATTGCTCCTGCTACTGCTAATATTATTGCGAAGATTGCCCAAGGAATTGCTGATGATCTACTTTCTTCAACGGTTATTGATTGTACCTGTCCTCTTATTATTGCACCGGCTATGCATAAAGAGATGTATTTAAATCCTGCCACTTTGCAAAATATTGAGACGCTGAATCGCAGGGGAATTCGCCTGGTTGGTCCCGAGGAAGGGGAATTGGCATCGGGAGATGAAGGGATAGGGAGGCTAGCTGATTTATTTACAATTATACAAGCAGTGGAAGAGGAACTTGCCAGAAAGGAGGATCTTAAAGGAATCAAAGTCTTGGTAACTGCTGGAGGAACCCGTGAACCAATCGATCCTGTAAGATATATTAGTAATAGATCTTCTGGAAAGATGGGATATTTTATAGCGGCTGAAGCCAAAAGGAGAGGTGCTCAAGTAGTTTTGGTGAGCGCTCCCACAAGTTTGGTTCCCCTTGATGGTATAGACCTGGTACAAGTTGTTACTGCTGAAGAAATGAGGACGGCCGTTTTCGAAAATATGGCGTCATCACAAGTTTTAATCATGGCAGCAGCTGTTGCAGATTTTAAGCCAGCTTCGTTTAAGCCTGAAAAAATTAAAAAAGACTCAATGCCTTCTTCCATAGAGCTTAGTCCAACAGCCGATATATTGAAGGAGGCAGCAGATATTAAGGGAGACTGTCTGTTTGTGGGTTTTGCTCTGGAGTCCGAACTCGACTTACGAGAGGCTAAAAGAAAACTTATAGAAAAGAACTTAGATTTGATTGCCGTTAACACCTTTGAATATTTAGGTGCTGACAAAAATCAGATAACTTTTGTTAATAAAGATGGCGCTATCCCTCTTCCCCTTCTTTATAAAGAGCAGGCAGCAAGAGCGGTAATTGATGAGGTTGTAAAATTATTTAAGAACAGATAAATGTTACAAATGTTAATAAAGGCTGGTTCTATACTTAGAATGCATTCCACGTAGACACGCAAAAAGTTGTCAGTGAGGAGTCGGTAGTAGGCAGTGATAATTATACTCCCGACTGTCGACTAAGAAACTCCAGACTAGTTTTTGATACCTAGGCAAAAATACTTCATACCTTTTGTACAGAACTAAAATATATTTTGTTAACAAGGTTTGTGCTTGACGATTTTCAGCTCTTCTGATAGATTTCTCTTAACTAAATACTGAAGCTCTCTTATCCAGAGTTGGCAGAGGGACTGGCCCTATGAAGCCCGGCAACCTGGAAGGTAGTCGAAAGTCAAAGGAATCTAAAATCAGCTTGACGTTTGACCCACGAGTAAGGCTAGTAATTAACTAGGCTGAAAGCTGGTAGACTATTTTTTAAGGTGCCAATTCCTGCAGAGCTTTCCAAGGAAAACTTCTGAAAGATGAGAGGAATAGAGATTCTAACGACCCTCTTCTTGCTTTGAGAAGAGGGATTTTTATCGATGGGAGTTCAGTCGAAATGTCACAAAGATACGCAGGAAATTTATCAGTGGGGAATCGGTAGTCGGAAGTGAAAATTATACTCCCGACTATTTACTAATAAACTTCCGACTAGTTTCTGATGTTTAGATAAACGGGAGCTGTTTTTACATAGAAGTATAGAAGCTTTAAAGGGACTGAATAAATGCAGCTTGAGGGTTTTCAGAGGTCTTTATTTAAACTTATGAAAAGGGGGAAATGAATGAAAAAGCAAAGCTATTTTTTCACCTCGGAATCAGTAACTGAAGGACATCCAGATAAAATAGCTGATAGAATTTCTGATGCTATTCTTGATGGTGTATACATGGATGATCCAGTTGGGAGAGTAGCCTGCGAAACCCTAGTGACTAGAGGCCTTGTAGTTGTAGCTGGAGAAATAACTACTACCACATATGTAGATATTCCGAGGGTTATCAGGGATACTGTGAGAGAAGCCGGTTATACACGAGCAAAGTATGGTTTTGACTGCGATACCTGTGGGGTTGTTACAAGTATCCAGGAACAGTCAAGGGATATTTCGATTGGAGTCAACCATGCTTTAGAAGAACGCACTGGTGAATCTACTGATATTGAACTGGATAAAGAAGGAGCAGGAGACCAGGGAATGATGTTCGGCTATGCTTGTAACGAAACTCCTGAACTTATGCCTATGCCAATAATGCTTGCCCACAAGCTGGCTCACCGGCTGGCTGAAGTAAGAAAGTCAGGTGTGGTCCCCTATCTTAGGCCAGACGGTAAAACCCAAGTAACACTGCAATATGTTGATGGGAAGCCGGTGGCGATTGATAAAGTTCTTATAGCTGCCCAACATCGGCCGGGGATTGATCTGGAAAATCTTATACGGCCTGATTTGATTGAGCATGTTGTTAAGCCTGTCCTGCCGGAAGAATTGGTGGATAAAGAGCTACTTGAAGACAAACACCGTATGTTGGTCAATCCAACTGGACGATTTGAAATTGGAGGTCCTATGGCTGACACAGGGGTTACCGGTAGAAAGATTATGGTAGATACTTACGGTGGGATGTCAAGGCATGGCGGTGGGTGCTTTTCTGGTAAAGATCCTACAAAGGTAGACCGGTCCGGTGCTTATGCAGCCCGGCATGCAGCGAAAAATGTAGTCGCAGCAGGCCTGGCTGACAGGTGCGAAGTACAGATTGCTTATGCTATAGGAGTAGCGCGCCCACTCTCTATAGCGGTCCATACTTTCGGAACAGAGAAGATAGATAAGAGGAAGATTGAAAAACTGATAGAAGAATGTTTTGATTTTAGGCCGGCTGCTATCATACGAAACCTCGATCTAAGAAGACCAATATATAAGAAGACTGCATGCTATGGACATTTTGGCCGCAATGATGCCGATTTCACCTGGGAGCGAACAGATACAGTTGATGTATTGAAGAAAGAGGCGGGTACACAATAAATTGAGGAACTTTTTCCAAAAGGTCTAAAACAAGATAATTTGCAAAAGAGCCACCATTTAGGGTGGCTCTCTACTGCTAGCCTGCAGTTATCCAAGCTGATATAATCGGAAAATCGAGGGTAGGTATATGGAGAGATTATTTGCTGAAATCATAGTTGATGTTCCTGCAGAAGAAGTCGACCGCCCATTTACTTATGCAGTCCCCAGGAAATTGCACTCTCAGATTGCTGTTGGTTCGATGGTTTTGGTTCCCTTTGGAAAAAGACGCGAGGTTGGCTATGTTGTTGGACTTTCCTTTGCAACTTCTTATCCTTCAGTAAGCGAAATTATTAGCATCATTGATGATCATCCCGTTTTAACAGCAGAGATGATTGAGCTCAGCAGCTGGATTGCGTATTACTATATCTCTACTCAAATTGCAGCATTGAGGCTTTTTCTTGCCCCGGGACGAAGAAGGAAGATAGTTAAACGAATGGTCTTGATTGTTAAAAATGAACATATTGGTGAAACTTCTCTTTCAGAACAAGAGCAGCAAATTTTGCAGATGATTCGCTCAGCAGGAGGCGATTTGCCGTGGGAAGAGATGAAAAAACATTTGAATGTTAAAAATTCTTATACCGCTCTTAAAAAACTAATGGGAAAAGGCATTATTGAGAGTAGATATGAATTAACGGCGCCACGCATAGGACCCAAGCGTGAAGAGTGGGTTGAGCTGATTGCAGAAATCAATGAGCAAGAGTTGAATAATTTTAATAAGTCTTCTAAACAGAAGGCAATTCTTGAAGAACTGGTGAGAAGAGAAAGGACAATGAGGGTAAAAGACCTGCTCTTGCATACAGATACCACTAGAAATCCATTAAGGTCTCTGGAAAAGAAAGGGAAGATTAGACTGTACAAAAAAGATGTTAGACGCGGGAGCAGAGATTACAGCTATGATCTAACTCAATCAACACTGAATTATGATCTTAACACGGAGCAAAGGGAAGCACTGCATCATATTAAAGAAACTGTTGAGGAAAGAAGTTTTAAAGTTTTTCTTCTTCAGGGGGTGACTGGTAGTGGAAAAACAGAAGTTTATCTTCAAGCTATTGCTTATGCTGTCAAACAGGGGAGAAGTGCAGTTGTAATTGTTCCTGAGATAGTACTCACCGCACAAATGGTGGAACGGTTTAAGAAAAGATTTGGTGAACGAGTAGCAGTAATGCATTCAGCACTGGGTGAGGGAGAGCGGTTCGACCAATGGCAGGCGGTGAATAGAGGTAATTTTGATGTAGTGGTTGGTGCACGCTCTGCTATATTTGCTCCGCTCAGAAACCTGGGTTTAATTGTCGTTGATGAAGAGCAAGAGACTAGTTACAAACAGAATAGAAACCCTCGTTATCATGCCAGGGATGTTGCCATCAAGCGGGCCAATTTGAATAACGCTGCTGTTATTCTAGGAAGCGCAACTCCATCGGTGGAAAGTAAATACAGGGCAGAAAAGGGTGAATTTAAACTTTTAACCTTACCTAAGCGCGTGGAAGAGAGGCCGCAACCGGATATTGAAATTATCGATATGAGACAAAGAAACGATCGATATATTTTTCACCAGAAACTCTCTGATGGAATAGGCTCTGCGCTTTCAGCAGGTGATAACGTTATATTATTTCTTAATCGCCGGGGGTTTGCCAGTTTTTTAATTTGTAAAGATTGTGGTTTGTCAGCCAGATGCGAGCAATGTGCAGTATCTCTCACTTACCATTTACCGCACAGAAGCGGTGAAAAGAAATTGCTAAAGTGTCATCATTGCGGTAGCACAAGGTTACCACCTCAAATTTGTCCAAGCTGTGGAAGTCATAACATTGGATATTTTGGATTGGGAACACAGCAAGTTGAAACAGAAACAAGAAGGTTATATCCTCAAAATAAGACGATAAGAATGGATACTGATGCATTAAGCAGTAAGAATGCATATATTCATAAGCTTGTTGACTTCAAATCGTCTTCAGGTGCCATACTTCTCGGCACCCAGATGATAGCAAAAGGTCTGGACTTTCCCGAAGTGACGTTAGTTGGAGTAATAAATGCCGACACTGCTTTGAATCTGCCTGATTTCCGGGCATCAGAGAGGACTTTTCAGCTTCTAATGCAGGTGAGTGGCAGAGCCGGAAGGGGAAACCGACCCGGGAAAGTGCTAATTCAAACGTATGCACCTGAGCATTATGCAATTGATACTGTGAAAAACGGAAATTATGATTCGTTTTATCACCGGGAAATAACATTTCGAAAAGAACTTGGTTACCCTCCCTTTTCGAAGATAATAAATATTTTATTTACGGGAAGCGAGGAGAAGCAAGTTTTGACGGTAGCAACAGAGTTAGCAAAACACTTTTACCGGAAAGGGACAGATAGATGGATGGGTGTGTTAGGTCCTGCATCTGCACCTATCTCAAAGATTAAAGGACGGTATCGCTGGCACTTGATGCTTAAAGTTAAGAAAGAGGGACTGCAAAAATTCATAAAGGAATCCCTGCAGGAATTTAGAGCTCAAAGGATTAGCGACAGAGTCAATATAATAGTAGATGTTGATCCCATTTGGCTCTTATGAGAAAAATATGAAATAATCGTCTCTAATCCTTCTTTAAAACCTTCCTGCCGGCAGGCAGGAAGAGGAGAACATATATAGTCTCCCTTTTCTAAAGGGAGGTTTGAGGGATTAACTCTTTTCTAAGGCGGGTACAGGGGGATTACAGTTAATTTCCAATTAATAATTGTCAATTGACAATTATTAATTGCTGAGGTGGAGGATTAGCCAATGTCAATATTATCACTAAAAAAGCTGGGAGACCCTGTTTTAAGGGAAAAATCAAAACAGGTAGATATAGGCGATGAAGGATTGAAAGATTTGGTAAAGACAATGGAGCAGCTAATGCGTGAATCTCAGGGAGTTGGTTTAGCTGCAAACCAAATTGGAGTATTGAAAAGAGTTTTTGTTTATGACATTGGTGATGGTTTACGGATATTACTTAATCCGCAAATAGTTTCAAAGGAAGGAATAATAGAGGAAGAGGAAGGATGCTTGAGTGCCCCGCAAATAAGGGTCAAGGTCCAGCGCGCTGAAAAAATCAGGGTTACAGCGCAAGACCTAGAGGGTAATCCTGTTGATCTTGAAGTTGAAGGGCTGGTTGCTCGCGTCTTTCAACACGAGATTGATCACTTGGAGGGAAAGCTTATCATCGACCGGTGCAGCAAAGAAGAAAAACGCAGAGCATTGAGAGAAATGGAAGGTATTTGAATCAAGAGAGCTAGGAGCAAATTAGTTGCGATAGAACGAATTTAAATTACAATTGTTAAAGGTTCCTGCTGTTAAACAGTTTTACTGACTGGGGATAGAAAATTGGAATCTTTAAGCAGACACATGCTTTTCTAATCAATAATAAATTAACCAGGTTACTGAGTAATATGATGCGTATTCTTTTCTTTGGTACCCCGCAATTTGCTTTACCGTCTCTGCAAGCACTGGTAGACTCCCATCATCAGATTGCAGCTGTTGTTACCCAGCCAGATAGACCAAAGGGGCGAAAACTACACACAGTTTCACCTCCGGTAAAGATAAAAGCCGATCGCGAAGGTATATTGTGTATGCAGCCTTACAGCTTAAAAGAAAAAGGGATTGAGAAACAGATCAAAGCTCTTTCCCCAGATATAGCTGTCGTTGTAGCTTTCGGACAAATCATCCCTAACTGGCTTTTGGAATTTCCTCCCCATGGATGTCTTAATTTACATGCTTCTTTGCTTCCAAGTTATAGGGGAGCAGCTCCTATTCAACGAGCCTTGATGGATGGGGTGAAGGAGACAGGTATTTCGATTATGCGATTAGATAGTGGTATCGATACCGGACCTATATATAGGCAGGAGAAATTGGAGGTTACTGATGATGATACTGCTGTCTCTCTCTATATCAGGCTTTCTGAATTAGGTGCCCGGGTATTGATGCAGGTAATTGAAGAAATCGAAAAGGGAACTGCTGTTTTAAAACCTCAGGATGAAAATCTGGCAAACTACGCACCTAAAATTGAAAAAGAAGAAGGGGAAATAAAATGGTTGCTTCCAGCAGAAGTAATTCACAATTTAATAAGAGCATTAAATCCAACACCAGGAGCTTATACTTTTTTTGGTTCAAGAAGATTGAAGATATGGAAGACAAGAAAAGAGCCGACTATGTTACAGACAAAAGGGAAAGCAGGCGAAATACTTGCTGCCGGGAGAGAACTGCTGGTTGCAACCGGCACAATACCTTTAGCAATTGTTGAAGTTCAACCGGAAAATAAGGATAGAATAACGGGAGACGAGTTTGTTCGCGGTTACCGGATTAAAAAAGGCGATAAATTCGGAGAATGAAATTTGTAATTAAAGCTGATAGGGTACTATATAAAAGCTAACCTTTCAGAATCTTGAATAGCATATCATCTATAGTGTATGATATATTTTAAATGCTTAAAGGTTAGTTGGATTATAAAGGAGATAGGTTGACACATTTTACTCAGGCAAAGTGGTCGAAGACACCCCGCCAGCGGCGGGGCCGCTCGAGTCTCGCCTCGCGCATTACCAAAAGCTTTACCTAGAATGTAGATAGCGAGGCTGCGACACGGTCTTATCCATGCTTCGACTTCGCCCCTTCGCCTTTGTTTAATCAAGTGTTAACCTAACTTGTTGATAGACTAGGTTAGTTTTAAATAAAATACAGGAAGGTGAAACGTTCATGTTTTTCTTTGATCCCCTATATTTCATAATACTTCTTCCGGCAATTGCCCTCTCTTTGTGGGCTCAATATAAAGTAAAGTCTGCCTTTGAGAAATACTCAAAAGTTGCTGCTTCATCACGAGCGAGCGGAGCAGAAGCAGCTGAGATGATTTTGAAACGAAAAGGACTGAGCAACGTAAATATTGAGAGAGGCACTGGTGTACTTACCGATGCTTATGATCCCAGGAATCGTGTTTTGAGACTGTCACCGGATGTATATCAGGGACGTTCTTTGGCAGCACTAGGAGTCGCTGCTCATGAAGTTGGCCATGCTCTTCAACATGCGGTTCAGTATACTCCACTTAAGATAAGATCGGGGCTGGTGCCAGCAGCAAACTTCGGTTCACAGATGGCATTTCCTCTTATATTCTTGGGTTTTTTATTAGCACGAGGAGGTTCTACTATAAGTCCTATGCTTATAAATTTGGGCATAGTAGCATTTTCAGTTGCAGTACTTTTTCAGGTGGTTACTCTTCCAGTAGAATTTAATGCAAGCCGTCGTGCTATGTTATTACTCAAAGAATCTGGCCTGATAAGTTCCGCGGAGGATCGACAGACCAAAGCGGTACTCGATGCTGCTGCCTTAACCTATCTAGCAGCGGCTCTGGTAGCAGTTCTTCAACTGCTCTATTTCATATTAAGAGGTCAGAGAAGAGTTTGATGTCCTGGTGTCCTCAAAAGCTGGTGTTTCCCGCAGTGCAAGAGAAATTGCCTTCAATATAGTACAAAGAGTTCACCAGACTGGGAGTTATGCCCACATTCTTCTTAACAGGGAGCTAAAGAGAAGTAAGTTAGAAAGACGTGATAAAGCTCTCTTAACAGAGCTGGTATACGGAAGTTTGAGAGCAGAAGGCACCCTTGATTGGGTGCTTTCGCAATTTACTACAAAGCCCATAGAAGAACTACCTCCCTCTATAAGAGATATTCTTCGTTTAGCTATATATCAACTTCTTTATATGAATAAAATACCAGTCCATGCTGCCTGCAATGAATCAGTCAAGCTTAGTAAGAAAATATCCGGTAAAACATTTGCCGGTCTGGTAAATGCTCTTTGCAGGAGAGTTGCTAAAGAAAAAGATCAACTGCTGTGGCCCAAATGGGAGGAAGATCCTATAGGATTCATTGTTCTTACTACTTACCATCCCCGCTGGATAGTGGAAATGTGGGTTGATGAGCTAGGATTGGAGGCAACAAACCAGCTTTGCCAGGCCAACAATAGAAGATTTCCACTCGCACTCCGTGCTAACACTCTAAAGACCACAGTGACGGAACTTAGGAGCAGGTTGGAGCAGCGGGGAATGGAAACGACTCCCTCAACCTTAATTCCTGAAGCATTGTTAGCAAACCGAATAGGAGATATATCAGAACTACCTGAGTTTCAGAATGGTCTCTTCCAGATTCAGGATGAAAGCTCAATGCTGGCAAGCTATGTAGTTGACCCCCAGTCTGGTGAGAGTGTATTGGATCTGTGTGCCGCCCCTGGCGGAAAGACTACGCATCTTGCAGCGCTAATGAAGAATAAAGGAAGGATCATTGCAGTAGATTTGCATGCACATCGGTTGAAACTGATTGAAGAGAATTGCAGGCGCCTGGGAGTCGAAATAGTTCAGCTTAAGAAGGGAAATGCCACGAGACTAAAGGATTACATGGATGAAACAGTGGACAGAATTTTAATAGATGCACCTTGTTCTGGGTTGGGGACTCTTGGACGCAGACCTGACAGTCGATGGAGAAAGACTCCACAGACTATTAAACAATTAGTAACTCTGCAGCAAAGACTTTTGGAGTCTGCTTCAGGTTTCCTAAAGCCCGGCGGTATTCTAGTATATGCAACCTGCACCATCTCCAGGCAGGAAAACCAGGATGTAGCGAACAACTTTATTATGAAACATAAGGATTTCACCTGGGATGAGGCTGTTAAATATACGCACGGGAATATATTTTCAGGTGATGAACCTTGGATCCAATTGTTTCCCCATGTACACAAAACTCAAGGTTTCTTTATCGCCAGGTTTAGAAGGAAGATGGTTTCATAAAGTGCAGTATGGTTAATCCCTGCCTGCCAGTATGCAGGCCTGCAACTCCCTCCAGGAAAGGATAATCCCTCCAACCTCCCTTTTGAAAAGGAGACTATATATGTTTCCCTATTTACTAAAGAGGGATTGGCGGGAGATTATCTGAACTTTGTTCTTAGGTGCAGGAATTTCTCTTATCTACATAATTCTAGTACCTCAAGCTATTGAATCAAACATCTTTATCAACCTTTGATAGCTTGCAATTGATGCATTCCTTTGCTAGAATTTGCCTAAATAAAGATAGGAAGTATCTTCGGGGCAGGGTGAGGCTAATAATGCCAAGTCCCGACCGGTGGTAAAGCCCACGAGCTCCGCACTTACTTTATTGCATAATTGGAGTTTATATAACAGATTGTATGATTGCGTGCCTCTGTTGGTTACTTCAAAGTTTGCAGTAAAGTAAGTGCGGGGCAGGATCTGGTGAGATTCCAGAGCCGACAGTATAGTCTGGATGGGAGAAGATATCTTTTGGTATGATTTACGAGCCAAGGGTAATTCTCCCTTGGCTGCTTATTTTTAAGGATATGGAAAAACCGAATCAGCAGTATGAGAAGTATATGGAACGAGTACTTGAGCTGGCCGAGAAAGGACGGGGTAGAACAAGCCCTAATCCTATGGTGGGCGCTCTTGTGATTAAAAATGGGGAGGTAGTCGGTGAGGGCTATCATACTGCAGCAGGAAAAAAACATGCAGAAGTAGTGGCTTTGGAGAATGCAGGAGAGAAAGCAAAGGGCGCAGTTCTGATTTCCAGTCTGGAACCCTGTTGCACTGCCGGAAAAACGCCGCCCTGTACCGAGGCAATTAAGAAGTCTGGAATAAGCAAGGTAGTTATCGGATTAATTGATCCTAACCCTCTGGTAAATGGTAAAGGATTATATGAGATTCGAAGTGCAGGGATTGAAGTCTTTAGCGGAGTTTTAAACCGGCAGATAGCCCGTCAGAACGAGATATATGTTAAATATATCACGAGCAGGTATCCTTTTGTGCTGATGAAAACAGGAATGAGTTTGAACGGTATGATTGCAACCCCTCAGGCTGATCGAATTACTGGAGAGAAATCACACCAAGAGGTTCATATTTTAAGGGATGAGTATGATGCCATAGTAGTAGGCATAGGTACCATATTCGCTGACGATCCGCTGCTCACTGCGAGACCTGACAATAAGATAGGACATAATCCTATTAGAGTGGTGATTGACAGCAAAGGCAAGCTTCCTCTTGACGCCAAGGTTATAACTGACAAGTCTGCTCCTACCATAATTGCTACCACTGAAGAAGCGTCGCTTGAGAGGTTAAATGAGCTGTCGAAAAAAGGCGTAGAGGTTTTGGTTTTAAGGTCTGATCAAAATGAGGTAGATCTCTGGAATCTTATGGACGAATTGGGTAGACGCGGTGTAACTAGTGTTCTCCTGGAGGGGGGAGCCAGGATTTATAAATCAGCTGTTAATTCTGGCATCGTAGATAAATACGTCTTTTTTATTGCACCCCGGTTGATTGGAGGTTCAAAAAGCCGTGGGTTAATCCCCTTGGAGGGGTTAGACTGGTGGCAGGATTTAAGGTTCAGCCGTATCAGGAAGATGGGTGAAGATTTAATGATAGAAGCATACCCTATATAGGCATATATTGCACTTTTGAAAAGGTAAAGAACTTACTTCTTATGCGCGGGAAACACCAGATGTTTGGCATCAAAGGTCAAAATACATTCTCAAAATTGGTTTTTCACACTACCTATCCGCTGTATAAAAATCTGACAGATTGGTTGTTTTGCGTTTTGAGTCTTCAATCAAGTTTATATTGAGCAGTTTGACTAAGCTCACTACAGGTTTGTCGAGGGACTTATAGCAAGTATTTAAGTTTTAGTTAATCTTTAGCAAATAATCCTCACTTCTAAATAAGTGAGAATCTAGAGTGTCTATGCTACAGAAAGAGAGCCGGATATGTTCACCGGAATTGTGGAAGAAGTAGGCATAGTAAAGAGCTTTAATCGAAGAATCTCCAGCGTGAATATCAAAATAAGGTGTTCAAAGATAACTGGTGATTTGAGAACAGGAGATTCAATAGCAGTAGACGGGGTCTGCCTAACGGTTACAGATATTAAGGGTCAGGGATTTAGTGCTGACATAAGTATAGAGACTCTTAAGAGAACAAATTTGGGAGGACTCAAAGCGGGCAGCAGAGTTAATTTAGAGCGAGCAGTTACGGCTGAGACAAGGCTTGGGGGGCATATAGTTAGCGGTCACATTGACGGAGTTGGGACAATTGTCCGTAAACTCAAGAAAGGGGCAACAGAAATTATTCAAATAAGGACTCATAGAGAGATTTTGAGATATCTGGTGCCGCAAGGTTCAGTGACTATAGATGGAATAAGCTTAACAATTTTAGAGACCTCCAATGACAGCTTTACGGTCGCAATTATACCTTTTACTGCAGAAACCACAACTATTGGGAGTAAAAGGATGGGGGCGAAAGTTAATATTGAATCTGATATTATCGGAAAATATGTTATTAGTCTCGTTGAGCGTAACTTCTATACAACGAAGAGGAAAGCGAGGTAGTGAAAAATGGCTTTTTCAACTATTGGGAAGGCATTAGAAGATATAGAAATGGGGAAGATGGTTATTGTGGTTGACGATGAAGCCAGAGAGAATGAGGGGGATTTGGTTATGGCTGCAGAAAAGGTAACTCCTGAAACCATCAATTTTATGACTAAATATGCTCGCGGTCTAATATGTATGCCCTGTGAAGGCAGAAGGCTGGATGAACTGAAGATACAAGCTATGGTCAGTGATAATGATTCTACCCACGGGACTGCCTTCACAGTATCAATAGGAGCAAAACACAAGATAACCACAGGAATTTCTGCATTTGATAGAGCAGCAACTATTCAAGCTGTAGTTGATCCCGATACAAAACCCGAAGATATTTGCCGTCCTGGTCATATCTTCCCCCTAAGAGCCAGAGACGGAGGGGTACTAAAAAGAGCTGGTCATACTGAGGCAGCTGTAGACTTGGCCAAACTGGCCGGTTTGGCTCCAGTCGGAGTAATATGCGAGATAATGAATGATGACGGAACTATGGCCCGTGTACCTCAACTTGAAGAGGTTGCTTGTAAGCACAATCTTAAAATGATTACCGTTGCCGGCCTTATTGCTTATCGGCGAAGAACTGAAAAGCTGGTGCGGCGCATCGCAGAGGTAGTCCTGCCTACCAGATTCGGAAACTTCAAGGCAATAGGTTATGAAAGCATACTCGATCGTAATTATCATCTTGCGCTGGTGAAGGGCGAAGTGGCGGGTAAACCTAATGTTCTTGTTCGTGTCCACTCGGAATGTTTGACTGGTGATGTCTTTGGTTCTCTTCGATGTGATTGTGGAGATCAGCTATGGAATGCACTTAAGAGGATTGAAGAGGAGGGCGCAGGGGTGCTTCTTTATATGATGGGACAGGAAGGAAGGGGAATAGGTTTACTTAACAAGCTTCGCGCCTATAAATTACAGGAAAAAGGCAAGGATACAGTCCAGGCAAATGAAGCTCTGGGTTTCCTACCGGATCTTAGAGATTATGGAATTGGAGCACAGATACTGGTTGATTTAGGCCTTTCTTCCATGCGCTTAATGACAAATAATCCAGCTAAAATTGTTGGTTTAGAAGGATATGGTTTAAAAGTGGCAGAGCGCATTCCTCATGAGACTGAACCCAATCCCTTAAATATTGACTACCTGGAGACTAAGAAGTCGAAATTGGAACATCTGCTAACCGTGGATGACGAAAATAAAGAAAATACAGCTGTTGAGCAGTAATTTGTATAAAAAAAGTGATAAGGAAAGGAGTCATATGAAAGTCTTTGAAGGCAAGCTTATTGCCAAGGATTTAAGGTTTGCTATAGTGGTAAGCAGGTTTAATGAGTTCTTGAGCGCCCGGCTTCTCGATGGAGCCCTGGATGCTCTAAGAAGACATGATGCGAGGGATGAAAACATTGAGGTGGCTTGGGTGCCGGGTTCTTTTGAAATGCCGCTTATTGCGCAAAAAATGGCCATGTCTAAAAAATATGATGCCGTGGTTTGCCTGGGGGCTATTATTCGGGGAGATACACCTCATTTTGACTATATAGCTAGTGAGGTAGCAAAAGGTATAGCCAAAGTAAATTTGGACACAGGTATTCCCGTATCTTTTGGCGTAATAACTGCTGATACAACAGAGCAGGCAATTGAAAGGGCTGGTGTAAAAGCAGGAAATAAAGGGTGGCAGGCTGCTTACTCTGCCATTGAAATGGCAAATCTTTTAAAGGAATTTAAAAAATAATAAAGAATATAAAGGCAATTCATGTTCGTTGATGTGCAGAAGTCTGTTTACAGAAATAATTGCAGCAAAAGTTTAGGGTGTAGAAGTTACAGATGAAGCTGAGAGGAAGATGGTTAGATGGCTTTCTGCTGGGAAATAAAGAAGTGTCCGGCCAGTCAGTACATGAATTGCTCTGCATATAAAAACAGGAAAAATTGTTGGGAAGTTAATGATCGTCCCTGTACAAGAGATATTACTTTATGTATAGAATTTGCTTGTCCTGTATATCTTTTGAATCAGGAAAAAATTGAGAGAGCTTATTATGAACGCGTAGTACCTATTCTGGAGGTCGGCGAAGAAATAACCGGTTCGAATCCTAATTAAGAAAGTGAAAAGATTCTTATTAGATAATGGCAGTATTTTTCTGCCATTTTTTGTCTTTTTGATTAAAAATCCCAATGTAAGAAGGGATTTTTAATCAAAAGAAGAAAAAAAATACGATTAATTCAGACTGTTAATATGGTAATTTCCAGGGAGGATTTATCTTGAAAAACAGCAAACGTCGTTCAGTTTCTGAAGGGCAGATTACAAACGCTGATTTATCATTGATTGTTTTTGAGCTGGGAGACAAGAAATATGGTGCGAACGTGAGTCAAATTTGTGAGGTTATCCGGATGGTTGAGATTACGGAAATCCCTGGTAGCGCTCAATTTATTGCGGGAGTAATAAATCTAAGGGGAAAGGTTATTCCTGTTATTGATCTTAGAAAATATTTTAGAATTCCAACTATTACCTATACATTGGATAACGCTATTTTGGTTGCAGAGATTGAGGGAAAAACTGCAGGTATAGTTGTGGATAGAGTATGTGATGTGGTAAATATTCCTCGAATCTCAATCGAACAACCGGAGGGAAACACGACGATTTATTCGGAGTTCATTGAAGGAATTGTAAAGCTCCCGGAATTACTATNNAAGAGAGAATTAGAGAATATAGCGTCCATATAGCTTATTTAATACGGGGTGTAAAGAAAGCGGATTGAAAACAAAGGAAATACTTCATCAAAGAGCAGAAGCTTTAAGTAGATCAATCGAGTCAAAAGAGCTTGCTACCGAAAAGATACTTATATGCACTTTGGATTCTGAATGGTACGGACTAAAACTGGATTGCGTAAGAGAGGTTATAAAGATTGGGAAAATTGCAGTTCTACCCAGTGTACCGGAGCAAATAAAGGGGCTGGTAAATCTGAGAGGGAATGTACTTTCCATTACTGACCTCAGGCCCCTGCTTGGGTTAATTTCTGGTGGAAGAGAGGAACTGCGTACAGTTGTAGTAGTTGAACAAGGAGGAGTACAAACAGGTATTTTGGTAGAAACTATATATGGAGTGATTGAGATTTCCTCAAAACTGATTAAGCCCCCACTTCTGACTATGGATGAAACAAAAGGAGAATACTTAATAGGCGAGTTTCAGTATGAAGGCAAGCTTGTTGGTCTTCTAAATTGTAAGAGTTTGCTGGCATTAGTTAAATGAATTAAGAAGGCTGGAATGGCAACAATGTATATAAAAGGGGCAATAGAGGGGGATATGAATGGTTACAGCGTTTAGGAATCGGCTACGAATATCGCTGGGATTAAGAATCTCTTCCGCTGTTGCACTGCTGGTGTTCATGATTGTAGTTTCTGCAGCCATTTATGTTTATTTTAAAGATCGTAACATCCGCACCGACAGTATGAAGGATCATGGCATGGAAATAGCAGAACAGTTTGCCAGAATGAGTGCTGATGCCGTCTTACTTGATGATTATGACGTATTAAAAAACTACGTAATTGAGATTGTTGAAAATAATCCCCATACATCCCGTGCTACGATTCTTGATAAAAATGGCAGGGTTCTTGCATGTTCCGACACAGTCTTCGAGGGAAAGATTTTAAGTGACAGTGTGAGCGTAACTGCGGCAAATACAAAAGAACCTTTAATTCAGTTCTATAAAGAAAAAGGTGAACCCTTTTATGATATAGCCGTTCCACTGGAGATAGAGGGGAATAAATGGGGCCTGGTAAGACTTGGAATATCGCTTAAGAGCACCTTTTACGATATAGAGCTTGACTTGTTGAGGAATTCGGTTTGGGCATTTTTTGGTCTGGTCTTCGGATTTTTTTACTCTCTTATGCGGTCCCGGTCTTTAACCCAACCACTTGATGCATTAAGCCACCACATTAACTCTTCCTCTTCCGAATTATTAGCTGTTTCCCAGGAATTGGCGTCTGGATCGACCGAGCAAGCCGCCTCTGTAAATGAGACTACTGCTACCCTAGAAGAACTAGGGGCTGCGGCTAGACAAATTGCTGACAATGCGGGCTATACCGCTCAAACCACGGAACAGGCTTTAGCCAGTGTTCAAGAAGGCCAGCAGGTAGTGGAAAGTACTATCCATGCTATGGAAGAAATCAGTCAAAAGACTAAGAATACAGCCCAGGACATACTGTCGCTAGGTGAAAGATCTCAGCAAATTGGTGCAGTTATGGAGATAATCGATGATATTGCTGAGCAGACTAACTTGCTTGCCCTCAATGCAAGCATCGAAGCAGCACGTGCCGGAGAAGCCGGGAAAGGTTTTGCGGTAGTGGCAACCGAGATTAGAAAACTGGCTGAGAACGTGGCCGATTCAACCTCTGAAGTCAAGGAGTTAATAACTGAACTACAGTCATCAACCAGCAAAGCAGTGATGACTACTGAGGAGGGAATGAGGATGGCTGAGGAGGGTGCGGAATTAGTAAGAAAAGCTGGGGAGACCTTCAAGCACGTGATAGACGTAATTGCTATGACTACGGATTCGGCAAAGCAAATATCGCTAGCCACACAGCAGCAGCAGTCAGCAAGCGAACAATCTATTGCAGTTATTAAGGAGATAGATAAGTTAGCGGAGCAAACTGCAGCGGCCAGTAAAGATCTCACTTCTTCAGCACAGGAATTGGATAGCCTCACGAGAAATCTACAGCAAGTATTGGGTCCTCGAAAGGATGGCCAGCTTTAGTTTAAGGAATCAGACTATGGAAGGTATAGATCAACAAGAATTTATTATCAAATTTATAGAAGAAGCAGAGGATCATGTAAAAGGTCTCAACCAAGGGCTGCTCAAACTTGAAGCAGATCCTCATAATAGAGAAATCATAGATGAGCTCTTCCGCTTGGCTCATACCATGAAGGGCGCAGCAAAAATGGTTGGACTCTTGAAGATAGCGGATTTGGCGCATAAGGTAGAGGACGTTTTTGGAAAGGTAAGAGAGGAGGGAAGACAATTAACCCACAGCGAAATAGATTTACTTTTCGGTTCATTCGATACTTTTAAGGAACTGCTGGATGAGGCGGTTGGAAAAAAGGAAAGTAAAGAAGGTGTTGATATAAAGGAGTTCTGCGTCCTTTTAAATGAAATGACCGAAGACAAAAAGACATCCGCTAAGAAAAAATCGAAAATTGAGAGAACCAGAAAAGAGCCTAAAACCATTATCCCTACCGCAAAAACCACAGGTAAAGAGAGTAAGCCTAAAGTTGTAGGAAGACGTCTGGAAGACAAAGAAGAAACTATTAGAGTAAGAACAGAAAAGCTTGACATCTTGTCTGATCTAGTAAGCGAGATAATTATGGGTCAAAGACAGGTCGAGCAGAATTTATGGGAAGTCAAGGAACTGTATCTACAAGCAAAAGAAGGTCTGAGGTTGGAGTCTTCGTTTAGAAAAAAGATACAGGATTTGCAAACAACAGTAGCAAAGAAAGAACAGCTCCTTGAAGATATGGATAATATTGAATTTATTTATACCCACTTAAGAAACTCTTTGCACAAGCTATTTAAAAAAAGTGTAGATAGTCTTTCCCAATTAGCTATGAAGACTAAAGACATGCAACAGAAATTGCTGGAAACTAGGATGCTTCCCCTCTCTGTTATTTTGGATGATCTGCCCAGAGCGGTACGTGATCTCGCTAAACAGTTTGGAAAAGAAATATGCATAAGGATAAGTGGAGGCAATACGGAATTAGATAAGAATATGTTAGAAAACTTAAGAGATCCCATAATTCACATGATTCGAAACGCTGTTGATCATGGAATAGAATTTCCAGAAGAGAGGGAAAAGTTAGGAAAAGACCGGTCAGGAATGATTGAAATTTCTTCCTGGAATGAGGGAGACCGCATAATATTGGAGATAAAGGATAATGGTAGAGGCATTGACTGGAAAAAAATAAAAAGAGTAGCAGCGAAAAAAGGTTATATCAGCCCTGAATTTACACGCCATTTAAGCGATGGAGATGCCGTTAGTTTGCTCTTTCTTCCGGGATTTAGCACGAGCTCCACTACGACTGACATATCTGGTCGTGGTGTGGGACTTGACATAGTGAAGAAAAATATTGAAGAGCTGAAAGGCAATATCAGTATATCCACCAGTCGAGGTTGGGGGACCACAGTAAGACTGGAGATGCCTCTTACGCTCGTAATGCAGCGAGTGCTTTTAGTGAAGGTTGCCACGGAGACAATGGCAATTCCTACAGTCTCAGTTCAGGGAATTATTAAAATAAACTGGGCAGATGTTCGAACCATTGAAAGGAACCAGGCACTGATGATAAAAGGAGTCACTATTCCTCTTATGTATTTAAACCAAATACTTGGATGGAAAGCATCACCGACTGGCGGTAAGACCGAAGCTATTGCCGTTTTGGTTCAATGGTTAGACCAAAGAGTTGCCTTTCTGGTTGATAAGGTGATTGGTGAGCAAGAGGTGATAGTGAAAAATTTGGGAAGGCATTTAAGGAGAATTAGAAATGTAGCGGGAGTCACCATACTTGGCAATGGAGAGGTTGTTGCAATTCTTCATATTGCCGACTTAATTGATTCGATCCGTGGTCGTTCTTCGGAACCTCCTGCCATAAAGAAAGAGAGCAAGATTAAAGAAAGCCAATATTCTATATTAGTTGTAGAGGACTCTATGACGACTCGGGAGATGGAAAAAAGTATTTTAGAAGCTTCGGACTATAGCGTAGAAACGGCAGCGGACGGCATAGAAGCAATGGAAGAAGCGGGTAAAAAGCGATATGACCTTTTTGTAATTGACATTCAGATGCCTCGCATGGACGGGTTTCAGCTAACGGAATATCTTAGGAGCGATCGTTACTACAAAGATACACCTATTATTATAGTTACGTCAAAAGAGAAGGAAGAAGACAAAATAAGAGGAATTGAATTGGGGGTAAATGCTTATATAACCAAAAAATATTTTAATCAAAATGTCCTTTTAGAGACTGTAGATCATCTAATAGGAGAAAAGAAAAGCCAGAAGGAGAAGGTAATAATTGGAAAGTAAGATAAGAGTTTTAGTAGTTGATGATTCCGCGGTTGCACGGGAGATGATCTCGCGAATTCTAAATAGGTCGCTTGATATAGAAGTAGTTGGATATGCAGAAAATGGAAAAGAGGCTATAAGAAAAACCGGCATACTAAAACCTGATATTATCACTATGGATATTCGCATGCCTACTATGGATGGATATAAAGCAACCGAACAAATTATGGCATATTATCCAACCTCAATTCTGATTTTAGCAGCTTCTCTGGACGAGCTCGGCCTTAACTCAGTTTTTAAGGCACTTAAAACAGGAGCGCTGGATGTTATAGAAAAACCAAGTTTAGAGGAGGACTGGTCGGATTTGGAGAGCTTCAATCGAGAGCTCGTAAACAAGGTAAAGTTATTATCGAAAATAACAGTAATTAGTCATCCTAAAGGAAGGTTACGCCAGGGTTACGAAATTCATAAGGTGATTTCGAGTCGGGGTTTTTGTATTGTTGCGATAGGTTCATCGACAGGTGGACCAGGTGCGCTTTCAAAAATCCTCTCAAGATTTGAGCGGGATTTCTCTGCTGGAATTGTTATAGCCCAGCACCTCTCAGATAGCTTCATCAAAGGTCTTGCAAGGTGGTTAGATTCTGAATCCAGAATTAGCGTAAAAGAAGCAAAGGATGGTGAAGCAGTTCATCCGGGAGTAGCTTTGATTTCACCGGCATCATACCATATGCAGGTTGGAAATGGAGGGAAAATTAAACTGATCGATTCTTCGAAGATACAGGGAGTTAAACCTTCAGCTGACATTCTGTTAAGTTCTGTGGCTGAAGTCTATGGGCCTAAGGCAATAGGAGTAATCTTGACCGGCATGGGCTCAGATGGCGCTAAAGGCCTCAAAAAGGTAAGAGAAAAAGGAGGCGTGACCATAGCTCAAGATGAGTCGAGCTGTGTAGTTTTTGGAATGCCTAAGGAGGCTATAGAAGTTGGTGCGGTGGACAGGATAGTACCTCTTGATTCAATTGGAGAAGAAATTATTAACCTGGTATCTTCTACGACAGCTATAAAACTATAGGCAAGAAAATGCAAAAAGTAGTGAGACCGGATCTTACTTCAGAAGAGTTTAAGTTGTTTCGAGACCTAATAAGAGAACGCTGTGGTATAGATCTAAGTAAGAGTCAGATTGATTCTTTGAGAATAAGCCTTCTTGCCAGAACTAGCGAAAAGCATTCGCTGGATTATATAAGTTATTACGAATTTCTGAAATCTCATCCCGGCGGGAAAGAAGAGTTTAAAGAGCTTATAAACCTAATTACTATAAATGAAACCTCCTTTTTTAGACAGCAACAGCATTTTGAGATTCTCAGGAATTATATAATTCCTGAAATTGTTAGGACCAAAAAAGAAAAGAAGCTTAATATTTGGAGTGCTGGTTGTTCCACAGGTGAAGAGCCATATTCAATTGCCATAACCATCAAGGAGTATTTTCCGGGTCTTTCTAAGTGGCAAGTAAGAATCTTGGCTACAGACGTAAGTAAGAAAGCTTTGTCTGCAGCTAAAGAGGCAGAATACGGAACACATACTCTGCGTTTAGTTGAGCGCAGGATTCTTGATAAGTATTTTGAACACATAAATAACGAAAGCTATCAGTTAAAAAAAGAAATTAGGGATATGGTTTGTTTTGGTTATCACAACTTGATAAAGGAGCCCTATCCCATTTTAATAATGAGTGATTGGGATATTATTTTTTGCAGGAATGTAACCATATATTTTAATATAGAATCTACCAAGAGAGTATTAGACAATTTCTATAATAGTCTTGGTGATAATGGATATCTTTTTATTGGATACGCTGAAATGATTCAGCATGTAACCAAAAAATTTAAGGTAACAAAGAGAGACGGTGTATTCTTTTATAGGAAGAGCCAACAAAAGGAAAGTGAAACTCATTACGCTGCTATGACAGTTGCGCCTTCATTGACAAAGCGACTGAAAGATTTCTTGCCCCATAGCCCTTTGAAGATTGAACAAAGTGATGATGAAATACTCAGAAGAGCAACAAGTCTTTTTAAGGAGGAAGAATACACTTTAGCCAGAACTGAAGCGGAAAAACTGATTGCTCGAAATCCCGCAAATATAGCGGCACGATTACTTAAGGTCCAAATATACGCAAATGATAAAGAATATGCCAAAGCAGAAGAAGAATGCTTATTAGCTATAAAAATTAATCAGATGAATGAATCCGCTCACTATTTACTCGGCATCATATATGAGGGACAGAACAGATTAGAGAGGGCTATAGATGAGTATCGCAAGACCATATATATAGATAAGGATTTTGTCCTGGCTTATTTTAATCTGGCTAATATATATCGTAAACAAGGCCGGATAAAGGAAGCGTCAAGAGAATTTCGGAATGCAACCATAGCTGCAGAGCGAGCTCCAAAGGGTGAATGGACAAAATTTACGGGGGGATTTCATACGGGAGCCATTGTGGAAGCTGCAGAAAAAATTGTGTCAAGGTTAAAAGAATGAAATGTAGAATAAATTGGTAATGATCCCTCAGCATACTGGAGAAGAGGGCTATGGCAAACGAGACTATTCTAATAGTAGATGACAGCCCAACGATCCAAGAAATACTCAAAAACTGGCTGACGACTAAAGGTTTCGTTGTTATCAACGCATCCAACGGACTTGAAGCGCTTAGTAAACTGGAGGAGAATATTCCTGATTTAATTATTCTGGATATTGAGATGCCGCATTTAAGTGGGTATGATGTGTGCCGAGAGGTGCGGAAGAATTTACGGACAAGCAATATTCCAGTGATTATGCTTACTTCTCGGACCGATATGAATGATAAGATTTTGGGATTAGAATTTGGAGCAGATGACTACTTAACCAAACCGTGCGACTCCCGGGAGCTGATAGCTAGAATAGAAACGAATATTAGACGCAGCAGGCAAGAGAGAGAAGCAAACCCACTTACTGGGCTTCCTGGCAATGTCCAGATTCATGATCAGATAGATAGTAGGATTCGCTCAAACACTGAATTTGCTCTGCTTTATCTCGATCTCGACAATTTTAAATGTTTCAATGATGTTTATGGATTCTCTGAAGGCGATAAAGTAATACAAAGGTTGTCGGAAATAATTACTGATACTGTAAGAACAGAAGGAAATTCAAATGATTTCGTCGGGCATATTGGCGGTGACGATTTTATATGTATAACTACTCTGGATAAAGTTAAAGTTCTATGTAAGGATATAGTGCAACGTTTCGACAGCAAGATTCCATTGCACTACAATGAAGAGGATAGGAAGCGTGGGTTTATTTATGGCGAGAGTAGGGAGGGAAAGAAATCGAAGTGCGGTATCATGACTGTTTCTATTGGTGCAGTTCTCAATACAAGCACTGGCTATAAGACAATGTGGGATTTAGTAGCAGCAGGCGCAGAAGCGAAACGAAATGCAAAAAGAAATTCCGAAAGCAGTTATTATATTCTTAAACCAGGAAAGGTGACTACAGAACCCTTAAGGAAATAACTGAAACCTAAGTCCCAAACTCCCTGCTGTTTTTAAATTAGTTTAAACCGCATATATTTTTATATAGGAAGTTATTGCTATATACTCATCTTGATGATCAATTATCCGGTGAATAGAACCAGAATAACGTTTATAGCTAAATAGCTCGCACAACTTTATTGCTTTTTATACACTTTGTACATATATTTATAGTTTTGGGTGTTCCGTCGACAATCACTCTGGTTTTCTGGATATTAACATTCCAGCGTTTTGCTGTTTTTCTTTGAGAATGACTGACATTATGTCCAAATAATGGGCCTTTGCCACAGATGTCACACCTTTTAGCCAATTGATAACACTCCTTTTTGATGTGAGAATTTAAAATATTTGGCCGAATTAAAACATTTGACGATAAATCTACCATCTTTTACTATCTTTGGCAATATGCTTTGGTTTAGGCTATTTAATATATCATAGACTAGAATTAGGGGGTTTATAATGGTTAAAGACCAGATATTTGGAGATATATATATATCTGACCAAGTGCTTGTTGACCTTATAGGCTATGCAACTCTTCAGACTTATGGAGTTATACGATTAGCAAAAGAAGACATACGCACGGGAATCCTGCGTTTAGCAAGACGAAGGAGCGGGAGAAGGAGCATTATTATTGAGAGAGAGAACCATAGCGTGAAGCTTGATGTTTTAGTGGTCATTGAATACGGCATAAATCTAGCAGAAGTAGCAAGAAATCTCTCAGGGAAAGTAAGATACGAGGTGGAGAAATATACGGGTCTAAGTGTAAGTGATGTTAAAGTACATGTTAAAGAGGTAAAATAGACAAGATCATGGCCCTTCAAGGTTGCAAGCCACAAAAATCATTCTTATAGATCTTCTGCTTATTCATACCGTGAGGTTTCAGAGTTGGTTAAGGGTAAAAAATTCAACAAACTGACCAAGAATAGAATTCTTACTGTTCGAGTGATCCTAAGCTGGTTCCCTTGCTTTCTGTCATTCCTTCACTTCGTTCAGGACGGTGTCTAAGGCGAAGCTGAAGAATCTCTCGACCTTGCCTGAATAATAAATTTTCAATCTCGGCCAGATAGTAAAAAGCTTATAACTTTTAAAATTATATAATACCGACATGGTTAACAAAGATATGGAAGTCACTCCTGATGTAAAAGAAATAAAACGGGCACTAAAGGGTGGCTTGACTACCCTCGAGAAATATGAGGATGAGATCAATTGCCTGAATGTCTTTCCCGTTCCTGATGGAGACACGGGAACAAATCTTCTAATGACTATGAGATCGGTAGTAGAAGAAGCTGAACGAATAGATCAAGCCACTTTTGAAAATCTGGCTCATGCAGTTTCTTATGGCTCACTTATGGGAGCAAGGGGCAATTCTGGAGTAATTCTCTCTCAAATTATTAGGGGTGTCTGTGATATCCTGATAAAAAGGAAATCCATAACGCCAGAAGTTATTGTTGAGGCACTCAAAAATGCCAGACGGATTTCCTATGCGGCGGTTAGAAAACCAGTAGCAGGTACTATGCTTACTATTATCAAAGATGCTTCAAGAGCAGCTCAGAAAATATATAAACAAAAGGCAGATCTTAAAGAATTGGTAGAAGCAGTACTTGCAGAGGCGAACCGGTCTTTATTAAGGACACCGGATCTTCTACCCATACTTAAGGAAGCAGGGGTTGTGGATGCTGGTGGGCGCGGCCTAATTGTCTTGGCAGAGGGATTAATCGCGGGTTTCAGAGGGGAAGAGATGGTTGATACTTTCAAGCCCCCTGCAGAACTTCTAGTTCCCTCCATAGAAAAAACCTCTCTTCAATACGCTTACTGCACCGAATTTCTGCTGCGAGGTAAAGGTCTTAGCTTAGACGGGCTTGAGAAAGATTTGAAACATTTAGGGAATTCGATTATGGTTGCAGGATCAGTAGAAATGGCAAGGGTTCATATCCATTCCAATCAGCCTGAAGAGGTTCTCAAGATTGCCGCTGCTAGTGGCGATGTTTCTGAAGTGCGGATTAATGATATGCAAGAACAAGCAGAGAAATACCAAGAATTTGCTGGGGAGAAAACTGAAAGGAAGCCATTTGGGATAATAGCAGTAGCAAGCGGAGAAGGAGTAAAGAGAATTTTGAGCAGCTTGGGCGTTGATGCTATAGTTGAAGGTGGACAGAGTATGAATCCCAGTGCTGCTGAAATAGTTGGTGCTATTCAAAGGGTACAAACTGATATTGCTATTATCTTTCCTAACAATAAAAATGTGATACTGACAGCTCAGCAGGCAGTAGATTTGGCGGAAAAGAAAGCAGAAGTAGTTCCCACAACATCGGTTGTTCAGGCGTTCTCGGCTATATTGGAACTTGATCCGCTTAGAGAAATTGATGAGAACTTGGAAGCAATGAAGAAAGCGGCATCCCGTGTGAAGGTGGGAGAAGTGACTAGAGCAATAAGGGGTGCGCAAACACCACTTGGACCGGTAAAAAAAGGCGATTTTATCGGGTTAATAAATCATGAAGTAGAAGTAGCGGGAGATGATCCACTTAAGATGTGTGAAAGATTAGTAACTCAGATGATAATTGAAGAATCTCAAATCGCAACCATTATTTATGGTGAAGAAACGCCATATAAAGAGGCAGACACTTTAGTTAAGATGATAAATGAGAGATACCCAAATATAGAGGCCGAGCTTTACCAGGGAGGTCAAAAGATTTATAGATATATAATAGGTATAGAATAAATTGGAAACTCGTCTGTCTGTGAGAGACAGCAAAGAACCGAAAATATACAACACTAGGAGAACAAATGTCCCGTATCGGAATAGTGGTTGACAGTACCGCAGACGTACCATTCTCTTTTTATCAAGAACACCACATAACCGTAGTACCCCTAAAAGTACATTTTGGAGAGGAAAGCTTTAAAGACTGGATAGACATTGATCCAGAAACATTCTACCGCAGACTTAAATCATTACCAGTGTTGCCAAAAACCTCACAACCGTCAGCTGCTGATTTTGAGAATGCCTATCGCAATTTAGCCAAAGAAAATGACTCTATTATATCTATACACATCTCCTCTAAACTTAGTGGCACAGTTAATTCCGCTCAGGCCGCTAAAGCTGCTTTACCCCAAATTCCCATTTACATAGTGGATACAGGTCTGGCTTCCATTGGTACGGCAATGGTAACCCAAGCGGCAATAAGGGAAATTGGTACCGCTGCTTCTATTGAAAAGGTCATAAAAGCGGTAGAAAAAGTGGCTGAGCATATAGTTATTCTCTTCGCAGTTGATACTCTAGAATATTTGCAAAAGGGCGGCCGGATAGGTAAGGCTTCAGCGCTTTTAGGTTCTCTTTTAAATATCAAACCCATTTTAACTATTAAAGATGGTGAGGTTCACCCCTTTAAAAAAATTCGGGGGAGCACCCGACTGTATCAAGAATTTGTGAATATCTTGAAAGAGCAGGTGGAATCGGGAAAGAAGCTTCATCTTGGCCTTGCTCATGCAGCAAATCCGCAAGCTGTAAATAGACTAAAGTCTCAAATTGAGGAATCAGGTATTGGCTACGATGACCTGCTCATCTCAGAAATAGGTCCAGTCATTGGAACCTACACCGGACCGGGAGCTTTTGCATTGGTATTCTATCAGGAATGAACCTTCTTTTAATATGCTAGCACTTTCTACACCAGTCGATAAACTGAAGGGAATTGGCCCTAGATATAGAGACAGACTGTCACATCTAAAAATAGAAACAGTCTCAGATATGCTTTTCTATGTTCCCCGTCGCTATCTTGATTTCAGCAAAATTGTTCCTATTTCTAAAGTACGCAACGGAGAAATAGTGACGATTAAGGGAATGGTCAGGGACATTGTCAACACTAAATCCTTTAAAAGAGGAACTGTTATAACTGAGGCCGTTATAAAAGATTCTTCAGGTAGTATCAAAGCGATATGGTTCAATCAAGCCTTTTTAGTGGAGATACTTAAAAAGGGTACGCAGGTTATGCTAGCAGGGAAATTTGAGCGGCAATATGGCCGTTTAGGACTTCAAAGCCCAGCATACGAAAGAGTATCAGAAGATCCCAAGCACGTAGGACGAATAGTTCCCATTTACCCTGAGACTGAAGGTGTAACTTCACGTTGGTTCAGAACTATAATAAAACCATTGCTAAAGTTGGTCGATGAAGTTGAGGATTATCTTCCTGATGAAGTTAAAAACAGGCAAGGTCTTATAAGTTTGCCTGAAGCGCTAAAAGAAATTCATTTTCCCGGTAACAAGGACGATCTGGAAAGAGCTAGAGATAGGTTGAGTTTTGATGAACTGTTTCTTTTGCAGCTGGGAAGACTGAAGAGTAAAGCAGTCTGGCAGAAAGAACACGCTGCTGCTATCAAATTTAACCGGGATACAGCTAGAGCTTTTGTGAACTCTCTTGGGTTTGAACTTACCAAGGCACAGAAGAAGGCAGCTTGGGAGATTCTTCAGGATTTAGACAAAGAAACTCCGATGAATCGATTGCTGGAGGGTGATGTGGGCTCAGGAAAGACTGTTGTAGCAGCTCTAGCTATGTTGGTGGCAGTAGAGTCAGGTTATCAGTCTGCTCTAATGTGTCCAACCGAAGTCTTGGCTAAACAGCATTATCAGAAAATAACCGAGATGCTGGCTTCTTTCTCTATAAGCACAGGACTTCTAATTTCAGCTGTCAGAAATAATTATAAAGAAAGAGTGGTTGAAGAGATAAGGAATGGAAATACACAAATTATTGTTGGCACGCATGCTCTGATTCAAGACGCAGTTGAGTTCGGCAATTTAGGACTTGCTGTCGTAGATGAACAGCATCGGTTTGGAGTAAGACAGAGGCAAGCGCTGAAGGAAAACAATATGTCAAACACTATGCCGCACTTTCTCTCGATGAGCGCAACACCAATACCGCGAACGTTAACACTTACGCTTTACGGCGATCTGGAAATTTCAGTTATAGATGAGATGCCTCCAGGGCGTCAAAAAATCATTACAAAATTGATACCCACCAAGAAAAGGAAAGCCGCATATGAATTCATTCATAAGGAGATTTCGAGAGGAAGACAAGCATTTGTCATATGTCCCTTAATTGATGAATCTGACAAACTTGGTGTTAAGTCCGCAACGCAGGAATACCAAAAGCTTACAAGTCACATTTTCCCAGACGTAAGAATAGGACTTCTTCATGGAAAACTTAGACCTCAAGAGAAGGATACTGTTATGAAGGAGTTTTCGCAAGGAAGAATAGGCCTCCTGGTTTCAACCTCAGTGGTAGAGGTAGGAGTTGACGTGGCTAATGCGACGATTATGTTAATTGAAGGCGCCGAACGATTCGGACTGGCACAGCTCCACCAGTTTAGGGGAAGAGTAGGACGGAGCGGGCATCAGTCGTATTGTTTTTTGTTTACGGATTCGCGTGCAGAGACTTCTTTAAAAAGGCTGAAGGCTCTAACTGAAATAAGTGATGGATTTAAACTGGCTGAGATAGATCTGCAGTTGCGTGGTCCAGGAGAACTCTTTGGTACTCTTCAACACGGTATGCCGGATCTTAAAATGGCAAGCTTACTGGATGCCCGGTTAATAAAGAGAAGCAGGGAAGAGGCAGAGAAGTTGATAGAAAAAGCTCCAGAGCTTAGAGGATTCCCACTACTTTTAAGAAAGCTTTCTGAATTTGAACTGAGTTATCATAATGAGTAGGTGAGCATTGTTGCGCGTAATAGCCGGTGTTGCTGGAGGGCAACTTCTTAAGGCTCCACGAGGAAGAAGGGTTAGACCTACATCTGATAGAGTTAAAGAGGCCCTTTTTGATATTTTGGGAGATAAAGTGAAAGGAGCAAGGGTGCTCGATCTATATGCCGGGTCAGGAAGCTTGGCTATCGAAGCCCTAAGTAGAGGTGCAGAGGAGGCGTACCTGGTGGATGCTTCGAAGGAAGCGATAAGAGCTATAAAGGCAAATTTAAACAAGACAGGATTAAGTAATCGCGCTCATATAATAGAGGGTGGAGTAGAAGCTGTTTTAAGCCCACTATCAAAAAAGCAGATATATTTTGATTTGATTTTCATAGACCCCCCATATACAATAGGCCTAATTGAATTAGAACATGTCTTTAATAAGTTGCATAAAGGCAATTTATTATCGCTATATTCGCAGATTGTATTGGAAAGTTCTTCACGAGTAGAACTGCCGAGATTTTCAGGATTTGAAACCATGCTTTATAGAAAATATGGAGACACTATTTTAAGTTTTTATAAGTTGAGGGAGGGAACATAAAAATGCAAATTGCTGTGTGCCCCGGAAGCTTTGATCCTATTACAATAGGCCACCTGGATATAATAGAAAGGGCATCAAAGATTTATGATAAAGTTATAGTTGCTGTTGCAATCAATACAAGTAAACAGCCCACGTTTACATTGGAGGAAAGGCTTAAATTCATCAAACAAGGTATCTCAGGTCTAGCTAATGTTGAAGTTGAGGCTTTTGACTGTCTCTTGGTTGAGCTTGCCCGCAAGCATGATGCTCACACTATTATAAAGGGTCTGCGTGCAGTTACTGATTTCGAACACGAGTTCCAAATGGCTCAACTCAATCATTATCTGGATAACACTATTGAGACTGTGTTTATGATGGCAAATCCTCAGTATGCTTATCTTAGCTCAAGCGCGGTGAAAGAGATTGCTTCCTATGGTGGGCTAGTTGAAGGACTTGTGACCCCTGAAGTAGAATTAGCTTTAAAAAAGATTCATAGTAAGGCAAGTAGTTAACACCAGCTCCGAGGAGGAAAGATGGATTTTCTAGTTTTAATTGACAAATTAGAGGAATTAGTGAATGGTTCAAAACGTGTTCTGCTCTCTCAGTCAGTTTTGGTTAATCAAAAGAAACTTTTTGCTATAATTGACCAGATTAGGGCAACTCTGCCGGAAGAGATTAAACAAGCTCGCTGGATAGTAAAGGAACGGCAGGAGATGCTTGAGGAAACAGAGAGGGAGGCAAAACGGATACTGGAAGAAGCAAGAGTAACGGCAGAGAATTTAGCAGCAGAAACAGAAATCGTGAAACTGGCTGAGCAGCAGGCGCGAGAAGTAATAGAAGCTGCCAAAGTCAGAGAACGGGAGATTCGCCTCGGTGCTGAGGATTATGCTGATGAAATGCTGGCAAATCTTGAGGTAAATTTAGGTAAACTTTTAAACGCCGTACAGAGGGGTAGAGACAGGTTGCAGGGCAACTTAGAGCAGCGAGAATAGGAACTTGTTGCTTATGAAGTTGTATGCAGGCACGGCAAAGATTTACCCCGCAGATGCGGGGTTTTTCATTTAGACGCAATTTCTTGCGGGTAGTATCTATGTTATAATGTTACGGATTTCGACTTGGAGCCCTTAATGTCTCTGTAATATGTGTCTTTAGTCATTTAAATCTGTTAAGAACTGAGTCGGTTGGAATTATTTCAAGTTTGATTGTAAATACAGGAGAAAAGCAATGCCGAAATTTCTTATCGACATATCTGATCTCGTAGATAAAAGAATATCCCAGAAGGAAGTGCACATGAAAGAGGAATTGGCTCCTATCAAGCGGGGAGACGAGGAGCTTTCCTTTTATAAGCCAGTCGAATTAGATATCATATTGGAAAATATTCTTGAGGGCGTATTAGCTAAAGGTTCTATCCAGACTGAGATTTTAACAATCTGCAGCCGCTGTTTAAACAAAGTTTATCTCGATCTGCAATTGGATATTGAAGAGGTCTTTGTGAAGAGCAAAAAACAGGCCGAAGTGCTTATGGGAAAGGAGGAGGCTGAAGAGGTCTATTTTATAACAGATACAAAAATAGACCTTGAGCCAGCAGTTTATCAAGCTATCCTTTTAGCACTCCCCATACAACCTCTCTGCAGTGAAGCGTGTAAAGGATTGTGTCCGAAATGCGGCCAAAATCTAAATATTAGCAAGTGCGGTTGCCGTGTTGACGAAATAGATGTCAGAATGGAAAAGCTAAAAAAGCTACTTGAGAAGAAAGAACCTGGTAATTAGGAATTAGGAATTAGGAATTAGGAATAGACCCTAATAACTAATTCCGAATAACGAATAACTAATTCCAAATTACGAATAACCAACTATAGGAGGATATAATGCCAGTTCCCAAAAGGAAAACTTCGAGATCGAAAAGGGATAAAAGGAGAACTCACTGGAAGTTGAAATCACAAAGTCTTTCAGAGTGTCCCCAGTGTCATCAGCCGAAGCTTCCTCATCGTGTATGTCCTAATTGCGGCTACTATGGTGATGAACAAGTGCTGGAGATTGAATAACTTCTAAAATAGATGCATTACGATGACCAATAAAAAAGTCCGGATCGCTGTCGATGCTATGGGTGGAGACTATGCGCCTTATGAAATAATTAAGGGCGTACATATGGCGCGTCGACTGGGAGATGTTGAAATCCTTATAACCGGGCCGAGGGAACAAATCACCAAACACTTTTCTGAAGATGATACAAAAGAAATAACGATAGTGGATGCTCCTGATGTAATTGGAATGGAGGAGAAGGGTGCTCAAGCTGTACGTTCAAGGCCTGAGTCGTCACTTGTAAAAGCTATACAACTATGTCATATAGGTAAAGCTGATGCTGTTGTCTCTGCCGGAAACAGCGGAGCAATTATGGCGGCAACATTGCTAACCTGGGGGAGAATAGAGGGCATACAGAGACCGGCAATTGCTGTGGTTATTCCTACACCTTACAGGCCAGTACTCTTATTGGACGCTGGAGCCAATACAGAGTGTAAACCTGAAAATCTCCGGCAATTTGCACTAATGGGACATGCTTATGCCCGGGGAGTTCTGAATATTAAAAATCCCAGTATTGGCTTGTTGAATATAGGAGAAGAGGAGAGCAAGGGAAGCGAACTTACTCAAGATGCACATAGTTTGATTAAACAGAGCGGAGTCAATTTTTTTGGTAATGTGGAAGGAAAGGATATCCCGTTTGGAAAGGTAGATGTAGTAATCTGTGATGGTTTCACAGGAAATGTAGTTCTTAAGTTAGTGGAAGGAATAGCTGAAGTATTTTTCGGAGAGATAAAAAGTGTTATTTACAAGTCCTTTGCCAGTCGTACGGCAGGACTATTTCTTATGCGAGGATTGCGTGAGCTTAAAACAAAGCTTGATTATGAAGAGTATGGCGGGGCACTCCTTCTAGGAGTTAACGGAATCTGTATAATCTGCCATGGTAAGTCAAAAGCCAAGGCAGTGAGCAATGCGATCAGTGTAGCCAGAAATGCTGTTTTGAGCAACATAGTAGCTGAAATCGGAGAAAGTTTTTTCTCCAGGTCATAAAATATTGGTCCTTTCCTGCTTTAGCAGAAAATACCTAATCTGTAAGTATATAGTGTAAATAGGTAAACAGTTAGTTTTAGTTGGTTTAGAAAGAGGATAGGTTGATGCATTTTGCTCAGGCAAAGCAGTCGAAGACACCCCGCCGTCGGCGGGGACGCTCGAGTCTCGCCCAGCACCCATTTGAGGACATAAACTATTATAATGACAGAGCTCTTCATTCAGATAGTCTCTGTTGGCATATGAAAACTTTGCTCTCAAACAGGTGCGGGGCTGCGACACGGTCTTCTCCTTGCTTCGCCTTCGCCCTTCATCTTTGTTTAGTCAAGTGTTAACCTAACTTGTTAATAGATCGGATAAAATTTAAGAGGTTAATTTTTATGAAGAATGCAGTTATAGCCGGTATAGGCATTTGTGTGCCCCAGAAATTAGTCACCAATTCTGATTTAGAAAAGTTGGTGGATACCAGTGATGAATGGATTAAGACCCGGACAGGAATAGCAGAACGATGGTTGGTTGAGGAAGGACAAAATGCCTCGGATCTAGCTGCTCAAGCTGCTAAAAATGCACTGGTAAGCGCTGGGGTAAGAGCCAAAGACATCGATCTTGTCATAGTAGCAACAGCATCTCCAGAAATGATTTTTCCTTCAACGGCATGTTTAACTGCCAACAAGCTGGGCATTAAGAACAAGCCGGCTTTTGATATCTCAGCCGCATGCAGTGGTTTTGTATATGGTTTGGCTGTGGCAGGACAGTTTATTTCTTGCGGTACTTACAGGAATATCCTTCTTATTGGCACTGAAGCTATCAGCAAGCTAATAGACTGGACTGATCGTAATACCTGTGTTCTTTTTGGAGATGGAGCAGGAGCAGTTGTTCTACAGCAGGGTGAAGAGGATTACGGTCTCTTGGCTAGCTATCTTTCTTCAGATGGATCTGGTGCAGATCTGCTTAAGATACCGGCAGGGGGTTCGCTTAGTCCTGGAAACGAAGATACGGTAAGAAATCGTCTCCATGCCGTAAAAATGAACGGAAACGAAGTCTTTAAGTTTGCTATATATGCTATGGAACAGGCGGTAGAAGAAGTTTTAAAGCAGTCGAGTTTAACGCTGGAAAAGGTTGATTATATCATTCCCCACCAGGCAAACAAGCGAATAATAGAGACGGCTGTTTCAAGATTGAGAGTTGATCCCGCGAAGATTGTAACCAACATAGAAAAGTACGGTAATACCTCAACAGCTTCGATTCCCCTTGCCTTAGAGGAAATATGGAGAAAAGGGCAGTTGAAAAAAAATATGATTGTTATGCTGATAGGATTTGGTGCTGGCCTAACCTGGGGAGCGAATTTAATTAGGTGGAGCATGGATAAAGAGCGATAAAGCAGCATGTCAGTGAACCTTAAACGGTGAGCCTTAAAAGGAGTTTCTATGGATTACCTTTTTACTGAAGAACAACAGATGATCAAGGACTTAGCTCATAAGATCGCTGAAGAAAAGATTATTCCCGTAAGGGCAGAGCTTGATGAAAAGGAAGAATTTCCCTGGAGTATAATGAAGGACTTAGCCCAGGCTGACATGTTTGGTTTATATATCCCGGAAGAGTATGGTGGATTGGGAGCTGGCTGTTTTGAGAATTGTTTAGTTATGGAGGAGCTGAGCCGTGCTTGCTCAGGAGTTTCAGTAAGCTTTGGAGCCAGTGCGCTGGGTGCGTATCCAATACTTCTATTTGGTAATGAGAACCAGAAAAGAAAGTTTCTCCCCGAGATTGCCAGAGGTGAAAAAATTGCCGCATTTGCCCTTACGGAAGCTAACGCAGGAAGCGATGCTGCAAACATGCACACGCTGGCTGAGAAGAAAGGGAACTACTATGTTCTGAATGGCAGCAAACAATGGATAACTAACGGAGGCGAGGCTGAGGTCTACACTGTTATTGCTATGACTGATAAAACTAGAGGGTCAAGAGGAGCAAGCGCCTTCATAGTTGAAAAGAGTGTTCCGGGCTTTTCCTTCGGGAAAAAAGAAAAGAAAATGGGTATCAGATGTTCATCAACTAGAGAACTGAATTTTGATGGTTGTAAAATCCCTAAAGATAATCTTCTCCAAAAGGAAGGGATGGGATTTATAATAGCGATGAAGAATCTAGATATGACCAGACCCATTATCGGTGCACAAGCAGTAGGTGTTGCACAGGGCGCTTTTGAGGCAGCTTTGGGATACTCACGGCAGCGAATTCAGTTTGGCCAAACCATATCATCCTTCCAGGCTATCCAGCACATGCTAGCGGATATGGCCACACAGATAGAGGCAGCGAGAGCACTGGTCTATAGTGTTGCGCGGATGATAGACAATGGAGCTAAGCAGATTTCCAAAGAGTCTGCCATGGCTAAGCTCTTTGCTTCTGATATGGCTGTTGAGGTAGCAACAAATGCAGTGCAGATATTTGGGGGCTATGGTTATATGCGAGATTATCCGGTAGAAAAGATGATGAGAGATGCCAAAGTGATGCAAATATACGAAGGTACCAATCAGATCCAGCGGAATGTCATAGCTTTAAATCTCATTAAGGAGATTGCCAAGAAGAGTTAGGTGGACTGTTTAAAGGATTGGTTAGCAGTTAGTTTTATAAGTTTTACTAAGATTCTATTTACCCTGAATTAAAACTTGATACATAATTCAAGATAAGCGATTTAAGTTTAAGAGTAAATTTGCTTTATTTTTATTCCATCATCCTGCTATTTGTATTTGATATTATGAACCCTGAATTTTTTATTATAGAAAGGGCAAATCGGTCTTACCTGTATGAGAAGTGCTGACCTGAGTTACGTATAATTTAGCTATAGGGACTCTATGAACATAATCGTATGCATAAAGCAAGTACCGGCAACTACTGATATAAAAATAGACCCAAAAACTAACACTCTTATAAGGGAAGGGATTGAAGGAATTATCAATCCCTATGATACCCATGCTTTAGAAGAGGGTTTGCGGCTGCGGGAAAAATTGGGAGGGACATTGACTGTTATTAGCATGGGTCCCCTGCAAGCTGCCGAAGGTTTAAGAGAAGCAATAGCTCTTGGAGCTGACCGGGCTTTTCTTTTGAGCGACAAAGTATTTGCTGGAGCCGATAGCCTGGCTACTTCTTATACTCTGACCTGTGCCATAGCCAAGATCAAAGAATTTAATTTAATTATTTGCGGAAAACAGACTATGGATAGTGACACGGGTCACGTGGGACCAGGTATTTCAGAAATGCTTAACTTGCCATTTATCGCCTATGTGAGCAAGATTATGGAGGTATCACCTGATTATCTAAAGGCTCAGAGACTGGTAGATGGTGGATATGAAATAGTGGAAATGGAGCTTCCGGGTGTGATCTCGGTAGTAAAAGAGATAAACAATGTGCGCTTACCCTCTCTGCGGGGAATGATGAAGGCGAAAAAACTGAATATTGACGTCTGGACTGCAAAAGACATAAACGCAGATCTTAATAAAGTGGGTTTAAGTGGTTCAGCAACTTATGTTGAAAGAGTGTTTAATCCCCCAAGCATTAAGAAGGGGGAAATGATAACTGGCAGCCCAGAAGAGCAGGCCTTAATACTGGTTGAAAAACTGAGGAGTCAAAGGCTACTCTAAAAGGAGTTAAACATAGAGCTATGGTAGCGAGTGAAGATAATTTAGGTGGCAATAAGAGCATATGGGTATTTGCAGAACAACATAGAGGCGAGGTGACATCAGTAGTCATTGAATTATTAGGTGAAGCAAGGAGGCTGGCAGATCAGCTCCAGGCAGAGCTTTCCGCAATATTATTAGGATATGAAATAGAGGAGAAAGCTAGAATGCTGGTTGAGTACGGTGCAGATAAAGTTTATCTATGTGACAAACCGGAGCTGAAAGATTTTTTGGATGAAAACTATGCAGAAGTCCTTTCTCAAATGATTACTGACTACAAACCTGAAATTGTGCTTGCTGGAGCTACTTCCTATGGCAGATCTCTTATCCCCCGGGTAGCGGCTAGAGTAGGGACAGGCTTGACGGCAGATTGTACCCAGCTTGAAATAGATTTGAAGCGAAGGATACTGGTGCAGTCAAAACCAGCATTCGGAGGCAATATTATGGCAGATATAGTCTGTCCGGAAAGACGACCGCAGATGGCAACGGTTAGGCCCCATGTTATGAAGAGAGCCGGTAGAATAAATGGAAGAGAAGGGGAGATTATTCATTATGGACCGAAGAACAGTCTTAAAACAAAAGCGCACGTAATTGATTTTATCGAAGATATAGAGGAGAAGGTAAGGCTTGAAGAAGCAGAGATAGTCATTTCTGGTGGACGGGGGCTGGGCAGCGCAGAAAATTTCAAAATAATTAGAGAGATGGCAAGAATTTTGGGAGCAGCGGTTGGAGCCTCAAGGGCAGCAGTAGATGCAGAATGGATCTCCTACCCTCATCAGATAGGTCAAACGGGTAAGACAGTGTGTCCCAAGATATATTTTGCCTGCGGAATCTCTGGGGCTATACAGCATCTGGCAGGCATGCAAACCTCCGAGATTATTATAGCAATAAACAAGGATCCACAAGCGCCAATATTTAACATAGCGACTTATGGTTTGGTTGGGGATCTTTTTGAAATTATTCCGGCTCTAACTGAAAAGTTTAGTGAAGTTTTAAAAAGACAAAGGAGTGTAAAGTAGGTAAGTTTGCTTTCCTGTTTCCAGGTCAGGGTTCTCAATACGTGGGGATGGGTCTACGCTGGGCTGAAAAATACCCAGAGGTTAAAAGAGTATTTGATTGTGCAGATGATATACTGCAAAAGTCTATTTCAAAAATTGCCTTCAGTGGTCCGGAGAGTGAACTGATCAAAACAGAGAATAGCCAACTGGCGATATTTGTTCTTGACTGCGCATATTGGTCTCTGTACAAAGATCTTTTACCAGCGGCTACAGCAGGGCACAGCTTAGGTGAGTTTGCAGCTCTGGTTGCGTCAGGAGCATTAAGTTTTGTTGATACCCTAAAACTTGTGAGGGTGCGGGCCGAAATGATGGCAGAGTGTGCTCAAGCTTTTCCAGGTGCAATGATAGCAGTAATAGGCGGGGATCTCCAACTGGTTCAAGAGACTATACAGACATTGAAAAAAGAAGGCACTGCTGCTATAGCTAACTACAATTGTCCGGACCAAGTTGTGGTTTCTTGTGAGAGACATCTATGTAAAACGTTAAAGGAGAAATTGCAGAGGCAGGGAGCCAAGAGGCTTGTTGAGCTCCCGGTTTCTGGAGGATTTCACTCGCCTTTGGTAGCAGCTGCAGCAAGCCGTTTCCGTACACAGCTAAAAGGAGTAAAATTTAGTGACGCAATCATTACTCTTGTTTCCAATACCAGTGGGGAAGGCAGCAAAAACGGAAAAGTGATTAAGCATAATTTAGAACAGCAAATGGACTCTCCTGTAAGATGGGAAGAATCTGTAAGATGGATGGTCAATAGAGATATAAAGAATTTTTTGGAACTAGGACCAGGAAAAGTCCTTAAAGGCCTGGTGAAAAGAATCGCTCCAGAAGTTAATGTGAGGAGTATTGAAGACTCTTCTTTTACTGAGATCAGGGATTGGCTAACGGCAATAGTAGGATAACAGGGGCATAAAATGGTAGATCTTGAAGGAAAAACAGCATTGGTAACAGGTGGCTCACGAGGCATTGGCAGCGCTATAAGTATAGGTCTTGCTCGATGTGGAGCGGATGTGGCAATAAATTATAATCAGAGCGAGAAAAAAGCGCAAAATTTAGTAAAAGAGATAGTAAAGATGAATAGAAGAGCAGCTGCTTTTAAGGCTGATGTTTCTAATAGCACTCAAGCGCAAAAGCTCGTTAAAGAAGCATTGTCATATTTTGGGCGGTTGGATATATTAGTAAACAATGCAGGGATTAACCGTGATTCCTTACTTATCCGTATGAGAGAAGAGGATTGGGATCAGGTGCTGGCAGTAAGCCTTAAAAGTGCTTTTAACTGCACTCAGGAAGTAGCAAAGCATATGATCAAAGAACGTCGGGGAGTAATAATAAATATTTCTTCTGTAGTTGGCTTAATTGGGAATGCAGGGCAGATAAATTATGCAGCAGCTAAAGCAGGAATCATAGGACTTACAAAATCAGCAGCTAAAGAACTTGCCTCAAGAGGAATAAGGGTAAACGCAGTTGCGCCCGGTTTCATAGACACAGATATGACTGCAAGGTTATCTGAGAGTATAAAAGAGAAAATTGTGGCAAACATTCCACTGGGAAGGTTAGGGACACCTGATGATGTGGCTTGCCTGGTCTGTTTCTTAGCCTCGGACGAAGCAAGCTATATAACAGGTCAAGTGTTCACAATTGACGGAGGGATGACGTAGCTGGGTGTTAGCTATTGGCAGTTGGGCATTGGCAGTTAGAAGTAATTGATAAACCGCTTAGTATTAATTTCTGGTTTCAAATAACGGAGGTGAAGTATGGAAAAAGAGGAAATATTTGAAAAAGTAAAGGCCATTATTGTCCAGCAGTTGGGAGTAGATGGCGGTGAAGTTACATCGGATGCGAATTTTGTAGAAGACTTGGGAGCGGATTCTCTTGATATTGTGGAACTGATAATGGCTTTGGAGGAAGAGTTTGATACGAAAATTCCTGATGAGGAGGCTGAGAAGATCGGTACAGTGGGTGAAGCAGTTGAATATATAGGAACAGAAAATAAAGGAGATTAAATTTCTCTTATGGATAAAAGGGTCGTTATTACGGGATTGGGTTCAATATCTCCCGTTGGTATAGGCAAAGATGACTTTTGGAATGCTCTGACAGCTGGCCGCAGTGGAATTCAAAGAATAACAGCTTTTGACGTCAGTGAATACACGTCTCAAATAGCTGGAGAAATAACTGATTTTGAACCCAAGGATTTCATGGATGCCAAGCAGGCAAAGAGGATGGATCGTTTCACTCAATTTGCAGTAGCTGCAGCAAGGTTGGCACTTGAAGATTCAAGATTCCAGGTCAGCCAGTCTAATGCTGAAAGAGTAGGAGTTATTATAGGTTCAGGAATTGGCGGGTTGTCCACACTGGAAGCTCAGCATAAAATCTTGATAGAAAAAGGACCGCAGAAAGTAACTCCCTTCCTGGTACCTATGATGATTTGCAACATTGCTTCCGGGCGGGCAAGTTTCTATAACATTTGGAGCGAAAGGTCCTAATAGTTGTACGGTTACTGCCTGTGCTTCAAGTGCTCACGCTATCGGAGAGGCATTTGAGTTGATAAAAAGAGGTGCAGCTGATGCCTGCATTACTGGTGGAGCAGAGGCATGCATTACTCCTCTTGCACTTGCCGGGTTCTGTTCTATGCGGGCACTCTCAACCCGCAACGATGAGCCTTCCAAAGCCAGTAGACCCTTTGATGCAAAAAGAGACGGTTTTGTAATGGGTGAGGGATCGGGAATTCTTATTCTAGAATCGCTGAATAGTGCACTTAGAAGAGAAGCCAATATATATGCTGAGATTATCGGTTATGGAATGACAGGAGATGCTTATCATATTACTGCACCGTCACCCCAAGGCGAAGGTGCCGCAAGGGCGATGGAGGCTGCTCTTAACGAAGCTGAAATTGAACCTCACGAGGTAGATTATATAAATGCTCATGGGACCTCCACTCCTTATAATGATGAATTTGAAACAATGGCTATCAAAGATGTTTTTGGAAAGCATGCCTATAAATTAGTAATTAGCTCTACGAAGTCCGAGATAGGACATCTCATTGGAGCTGCAGGAGGAATTGAACTAATAGTATGTGCTTTAGCCATTAACCATGGAGTAGTACCTCCAACCATTAATTATGAATATCCAGATCCTCTATGTGACCTGAACTATGTACCAAATACCGCTTTACACAGGGAAGTAAGAATCGCCATGTCCAATTCTCTTGGTTTTGGCGGCCACAACGCATGCTTGGCTATAAAGAGGTACGAGTAAAGACATTGTTTTAAGATATAATTATAGTTGGGCATGCTAAGATTAAAATTTATGACGTAAAATATGAATAACTTTGTAAAATTCAAAGATCAAATACCAATTTCCTTCGCTTGCAATAACACACCTCAAGCAAAAAATCAGTTTTGGAGTACTTGGGAGAAAGGATATAAAGAAGCAAAGCAATTTTAAGTTTTAGTTTGCCGTCTTTATT
>JABAOH010000517.1_pt1 | contig 75337 bp, 81 predicted proteins | sample 7062181 | NCBI WGS metagenome assembly JABAOH01 (sample SAMN14538630, study PRJNA623070) | marine sediment metagenome | biome: marine biome [ENVO:00000428]; feature: marine pelagic biome [ENVO:01000023]; material: deep marine sediment [ENVO:00002113]; isolation source: pool of 5 deep marine... | reverse complement strand
ACGAGGTGGAAGTCGTTGTGGCCGTGGAACTCGAGCTGGTCGTGGGGTATCCCGAGCTCGGTGCGCAAGTAGTACACCAACTTCGGTACGCTGCGCGGCAGCGCGGCTTCAGGCCAGGGCAAGCCGTAGCCCATCGTGTCGCAGATGCGGATCTTTATCTTCATCCCGGTGTCTTCCGAGAACCGCATGAGCCGTTCCGCGAACGGGACCACCGTGCCCCAGAAGTCGGCCCGCGTCATGTCCTCGAAGTGGCACCGGATGGCCTTGAGGCCCGCCTCGGCCGCGGCGTTTATGACGACCATGAAGTCTTCAAGAACCTGCTTCCGGTCCTTTTTGAATTTCATGAAGATGTGGTAGTCCGAGATGGAGGTCAGAATGCCGGTCTCCTCCAGGCCGACGTTTTTGACGAGCTCGAAGTCGGCCGGGACGGCGCGGATCCACCCCGTAATCTCCGGGTACTCGTACCCGCGTTCCTGGCACTTTTCGAGCGCCTCCCGGTCCTTTTCGCTGTAGAGGAAGAACTCGGACTGGCGTACGACGCCCTTGGGGCCGCTGAGCCGGTGCAGCAGGTCGTAGACGTGTACGACGTCGTCGACGGTGTAAGGCGGCCGGGCTTGCTGGCCGTCGCGGAACGTCGTATCCGTGACCCAGATGTCCTCCGCCGGCGATAGCGGCACCGTCTTGCCGTCGAAGGCGATTTTTGGTATTTCGCAATACGGGAACTGGTCCCGGTAGAGGTTGGGTTCCGCGACGTCGACCAGCGGGTGTTCTTTTTTACCCTTGGGGGGCGCCGCGGCCTCGTGCTGAAGCCACGTCGCTTCCCAGCCGTGTTTTTTCGTTGGCATGCGCGCCTCCGCGTTTGTGTTCTGAGAAAGAACGTGTTTAAATAATTTTAGCTCTTTTCACGCGGGCGCGAACGCCTCTCACCCGGCCAGCCCCAAGGCCGCCAGGTAGTGTTCGGGCGCGACGCCCGGCGTATCCAAGTTGCTTTTGCCATAGAAATCCTCGATGGCGTCGCCTACCGGCCGGGGCTCGTACGGCGCGCCGACGATCGCGGCCTCCAAACCCTCGAGCCCCGCCCGGGGAACCATCGTGAAGTCCCCTGTTATCGAGACGTCGTCGATCACTTCCTCGGCCAACTCGGCGTAGCAACTCAAGAGGCCGCCCGGCGCCTTGTGGACGCCGTCGACGAAGCGCACCCCTTCGCGCACGCGCGTCTCGCGGGCGGCGGGTTTTCGGATTTTACGAAATAGGAACTCGTCGGAGCGGAACCGCGTCTCGAGCTCGCGCATCTTGGCGCGAAGTTCGTCGTCCAGCGGCGCCTCCTCCAAAGGCCCCAGGACCTCGGCGAAGCGGCGTTTGAGCGCCGCCGTCACTTCCTCGCGCGGAACCAGCCGCCCCGTTTCCCGCCGGAGGGTTGTGAGGTTCTCGCCGAGCGACTTATAGAACTTGTCGCGGAACTTCTCGTCCGGCACTTTCAGGATTTTGGGCATCAGCTCGTAGTCGAAGTCCAACAGGATGCCGCCGACGAAGGCCATACAGGGCCCGATGTCGGCGCCGCCCTCGCCGGCGATCTTGCGGCCTTCGCGCGTAACGAGGTCGTTTATGGGGCGGAAGGAGACCTCGACGCCCAGGTCGCCGTACGCGTCGACGGCCGGCTGCGAGAACTTGCGGTAGACGCCGTCCACGGTGGGCGGCACGAGCGGGTTGTCCTTGCGGAGGATAACCTGGTAGAAGACCTGGCTCGAGTCGAGGAGGGTGGCGCCGCCGCCGACCTCGCGCCGCATGACCTCCAGGCCGTGGCGGAGGCAGAAGTCGAGGTCGATTACCTCGCGCGTGTCCTGAAAGTAGCCGACGCACGCTATGGTGGAAGCGGGCGAGACTAGCATCAGCCCCTCGCGCCCCAGGTGCGCCAGCGCGTGGAAGCAGAGCATGGAGTCGAGCTTCGGCTGCAGGCCCAGGTCGTAAACTTTCATCCTATTTAATCGCCTTCCACACGAGGTCCAGGAGGTTTTCTACTCTAAGGCCGTCGCCGCCGCCGATGGCCTGGGCGCCGGTGCGGAGCGTAAGCTCGCACGTCGGGCAGACCGTCACGACGGTGTCGGCGCCCGTAGCCGCGGCCTGCTCCGCCCGAGACACGGCCAACCGGCCGGAGAGGTCGGGCACCGACGTTATGATGCCGCCGCCGCCGCCGCAGCAACGCGTCAAATCTTTGGCGAGCGACATCTCGACCAGGTCGACGCCGAGCGCCTTCATGATGTCGCGCGGCTCTTTCGTTATCTTGGCGCCCCGCGAGAGGTGGCACGGGTCGTGGTACGTGGCCTTAAGCTCGAGCTTGTTGATCGGCGCGTCGGCAAGCCGTTCCGCGATTACTTGGAGCGCGTGCTTCACCGGCCTGCCGTATTCTTCCTTGAGGAACAACGTGCACGTCGGGCAGAACGTGATGAGCTCGACGTCCGGCGTCATCTCGTTGAACTTCTTCTTCTGCTCCTCGAACTCGTCCCAATAACCCAAAATCTTAAGCGGGTTGCCGCAGCACGTCTCCTCGATTATCTTCGTCTTGACGCCCAGCTTGTCGAGGATGCGCGTAAACATCTTGACCATGTTGGGCCGCTGCGCGTACTGGCAGCCGAGGTACAGAAGCGCCTCGCCCTCTCGCGGTTTGACGGCAGGCTCCTCCTCCCCGTAAATGTTGCCGGTCGCTAGTACTTTGTTCACCAGGTCCTCGTGGCCCGGGAGCCGGAGGCCGGCCTTGACCAGGCTCGCCCGCGCCGCCTCGACGATAGGGGCGACCTCGATCTTCGTCTCACAGCGCCGCGTGCAGTCCAGGCACATCGTGCACGTGTAGAGCCTGTTGACGACGTCTTCGTCCGGCTTGAGGTCGTCTTGCAGCAGCGCGTACGACGCCATCAAGTAGCCCTTCGCGCCCGTGCTGTCCCAGCCGAGGTCCGCGAGGGTGGGGCAAACCGATTTGCAGTAGCCGCACTGCGTGCAGGCGTTGAGCTCCATCTCCCACTTCTGCAGCGCCTCCATCCCCGGCCCGTACTTGCGGGCGCCCATTTTGTAGCGGAGGAAGTGGGCGACGTTCGGCTCGGGCCAGTCGAACATCTTCCCGGGGTTGAGGATGTTGTTGGGGTCGAGCGCCCGTTTGATTTTGCGCATCGCCTCCAGCGAGTCGGCGCGCTCCTTTTTGAAGTACGGCGCCTTGGTTATCGAGACGCCGTGTTCGCCGCTCACCGTTCCCCCAAGCGCCAAAACCGCGTCGAAGACCTCCGCGTTCGCCTTCTCGGCCTTCTCCCAGATGTCCGGGTCCGTGGGATTCATGATGAACTTGGTATGAAGGTTGCCGTCGCCGGCGTGGCCGTACGTCGGGATATAGATGCCGGGGTACTTTTCTTGTATCTCGTGGAACGCCTTGACGGCCTTGGGCACCTGCGACGGCGGGACCGCCATGTCGTCGGCGAACATTACCGTGACCTTGTCCGGCTCGAAGCGCGACAGCGACGGGATCATGGCCTTGCGGCCTTTTTGGATTTCGCCTATTCTCGTCGGGTCGTCGGTGTAGTCGAGCCGGATCGCGCCGGCCTTCTGGCAGACCTCGGCCACCGCTTCGATCTCGTCCTTGACCGCGGCCGGGTGGCCGTCTACGGCGATGAGGAGGATGGCCTCCACCTCGGGTAGGCCCAGGTTCGTTGCCTTGTTTACGGCCCGAATGCAGATGGAGTCCATAAGCTCGAGCGAGGCCGGGATGAGCGGCTTGGCGATAAGGTCCGAGACGCACTGGCCCGCCTTCTCGAGGTCATCGAATACCGCCATCGCCATCGCCGTCTTCTTGGGGAGCGGGACGACGCGCAGGTTGATCTCGGTGATGACGCCCAGCGTCCCCTCGGAGGCGCACATAAGGCGGTCGAGCTGGTAGCCGGCGCTGCTCTTGAGCGTCCGCGAGCCGCTGTGGATGATCTCGCCCGTCGGCAGGACAATCTCCAGGCCGAGGACGTAGTCGCGCGTCGCGCCGTACTTGACGGCGTTTACGCCCGAGGCGTTGTTGATGATCATGCCGCCGACGGTCGCGGCGTCGCCCGAGCCCGGCGCCGGCGGGAAGAAGAACTTGTACGGCTTCAGAAATTCATTGAGCTGGGCGTAGACCACGCCCGGTTCGACGACGACGTAGAAGTCCTCGACGTGGACCTCTTTTATCTTGTTCATGCCCTGCATGTCGAGGGTGATGCCGCCGTGGATGGGGACCGGTTGGCCGCAGACGGAGGTCCCGGCGGCGCGCGGCGTCACCGGTATCTTGTACTTGTTCGCGAGCTTCAGAATTTCCGAGACCTGCTGAGCGGACGTGGGCCGGACGACGACGTCCGGCTCGGCGAGGTGCATGCTCGCGTCGCCGGCGTAGGCGCGGAGTTCCACCGGCGAGGTGGTGTAGCCGAGCTTGCCGACGATGGCCTCGACCTTTTTCAGTATTTCAGGCCGGGCCGCTTTTTTACGGACCGGTTTTGCCGCGGGCCGTCGGGTTTTGGGTTTAGGCGCGGCCTTCGCGCGCTTCGTCGGCCGGGTTTTCGTTTTCGCCCGGGGGGCGGGTTTGGCCCGGGCTTTTTTCGCCGCCGGTTTGGCGGCGGCTTTCGGCTTCGCCTTTTTCGTGACCTTCCGGCGAGTCGTAGTTTTTTTCCTCGGCATTTCTACCTCCAAGTCGCGCCCGTCGCCGGGGCGCGGCATTTACGATTTTATCATCGGTATCGACATCGAGCCGTTCATCATAACCAGCACGCGCACGCCCTCGCCCTTCGCGTCGAGAGCGTCGTCGAACGCCTGCTGGAGGTTTTTATAAGGTTTTATGAAAGCCTTCTTGAGCGTCTCGTCGTCGAGGTCGGTGACGCCCCACATCTCGCCGCGGACCGCTACCTCGGCCATCTTGCCGGCCTTGTGCCAGCCCAATTTATAGTCCCGGTCCAACTTCGCGAGCGTCTCCTGCGGCGTCGCGCAGCTCGCCAAGAGCTCGAGGAACGCCTCGTCGCCGGTCCCCATCCGGCATTTCGAGACCAGGATAATTATGCCGCCGTCCCTCAGCGCGAGCTTGCTATTATCCAACGCCTTCTGCGACTGGTAGAGGTCGATGTCCATGGGGTAGGGGGCGATGCTAACCACTACGTCCGCCTCGGCCGAGACCGGCACGCAGTAGACCTCGTTCGCGGCCTCGATGGCGGCGTAGAACGAGTCGTGGATGTGGCCCGCGGTCGCCGCGTAGAGGCGGTGCTCGCCGTCCAGGACCGTCATGATGGAGAAGATCTCCTTGTCCGCGATCGTCTTCAGCGCGTCGATCATGTCCTCGTGGACCGGGTTCCCCTCCAGCGCGAGCGCCTTAGCCTCGGGCCGCAGCGCGTACTTGTGGTTCTGCTCGATCGTCATGCGCGAGGCGATGCCGGGCAGGAAGGCCTTGCGGCCGCCGGTGTAGCCGCCGAAGTAGTGCGGCTCGACGGAGCCGATGATGACGATCTTGTGCGCTTCGACGCCGGCGCGGTTGACGTACATCTCGGTCCCGTTCTTGGACGTGCCGATGTGGACCATGTCCTCGTCGCGTTTGGCGTCGTGGATTATGATTCGGTCTTTGACGTCGTCGTACAGGGCGCCGAAGATCTCGCGCAGCTCCTCCTCGGTGGGCGCGCGGTGCGCGCCGGTCGCGATGATGTAGGAGGCGTTTACGTCCTTGAGGTCGTCTTTGATTAGCTCGAGGACGCGGGCCGTCGGCGTGGGGCGCGTCGCGTCGTTGACGATGAAGAGCACGTCGCGCGCGTCCGCCAGGAAGTCGGCGAACGTTTTCGATTTAATCGGGTTCGCCAGCGCCTCCGCCAGAACCTTCCCCTCGTCTTTGATTTCGACCTCGTTGGGGTATACTACCTCGGCGTCGTCCGGCACCTCGAGCGGGACCGTCTCCTTGCCGTAGGGAACGTCGAGTTTCATAGTGCCACCTCCGCCCCTCGGGGGGCTTTAGCTATTTGCCGCTTTCCTCGGCCTTCTTCATCTCGCCTTCCAACCACGTCGCGACGGCGTCGCCCTGCATGAGGCTCGCCTTCTCGCTCTCCCAGTCGGAAGGTTGGATGACCATGATCCAGCCGGCGCCGTAGGGGTCCTTGTTGATGAGCATACTTTGGCCCTCCAGGTCTTCGTTGACCTCGACGATGGTGCCCGAGACCGGCGCCACCAACTTGCCCACCCACTTCGACGACTGGACCTTGCCGCAGGTCTCGCCCGCCGACACGTCGTCGTCCTCGAAGGGGAGGTCGACGTAGACGACGTCGCCCGCGGCCTTTTGGTAGAAGTCGTTCATGCCGACGCGCACGCGGCCGTCTTCCTCCAGCTTCGCCCACGCGTGGTCGCTGTGGTAATACAGCTCGTCCGGAAGGTCGTAATCCTTGATCTTCATTTGGCGCTCCCGCGTTTTGGTTTTATGTGAAACGAACTTCCCGTTCGGCGATTACGCGGTTAATATTCCGGCGGCAGTTTCGACAGCTCGGCGAACGAGAATACCGGGCCGTCGACGCAGACGTACTTCGGGCCGACGTTGCAGCGGCCGCACATCCCCACGCCGCACTTCATCCTCATCTCGAGGCTGGTGTAGATCTGCTCCGGCCGCCAGCCGAGCTTGTCCATAACGGGCAGCGTAAATTTTATCATAATTGGCGGCCCGCATATAAGGGCAATCGCGTTATCCGGGCTAAGCTTCTCCTCCTCCACTACCGTCGGCACGAAGCCCTCCCGGCCGGCCCAGGTCTCGTCGCCCTTGTCGACCGTGAGGTGGAGCGTAAGCTCGGGCGACTTCTCCCACTCGGCGAGCTCTGGTTTATAAAGCAGCGCCCCGGGCGAACGCGCGCCGTAAACGACCGTGAGCTCGGCGAAATCTTTTCGGTTCGCGAGGATGTATTTAATTAAGGACCGTTGCGTCGTGAAGGCGAAGCCGCCGCCGATGACCGTCGCGTTCTTGCCGCGCAGCTCCTCGAGCGGCCAGGTGTTACCCAGCGGGCCGCGAAGGCCGACCTTCGCGCCGGGCGCCAGGCGGTGCAGCGCGCGCGAAACTGCGCCGCCGGTATTGAAGACCGTGAACATCAGGTGGTCGCCTTCCGTGGGGCTGGAGGCCATGCCGATGGGTGCCTCGCCGTAGCCGTAGAGCGACAGCTCGGCAAACTGCCCGGGCAGGTAGTCCCACCGCCGGCCGTCGTTAAATTTCAAATAGAAGCTCTTGAGGTCCGCGGCCGCGGTCTCGACGACGACGCGCTCGAGCGTCGCCGGTTGCGGCAGAAGCGGCGTCTCGGCAAGCGCGGCGTTTGCCACCTTTTGCTCCATATTTTTTACGGCCCGATGACGAGCGTCACGGCCTCGCGGATGTCGACGTTGGTCGGACAGGCGACGACGCACCGGCCGCACCCCACGCACAAGTTCTCGCCCCAGTTTTCGTGGAAGTAGTAGAACTTGTGCAGGACGCGTTGGCGGTAGCGCTGGCTCGCGCGCTCGCGCGGGTTGTGGCCTGAGGCGTGCAGCGTAAAGAGCGACTGGGTACAGGCGTCCCAGAAGCGTAGGCGCCGGCCGCGGCCGTGCTTGCCCTCGTCGACGACGTCGAAGCAGTGGCACGACGGGCAGACGAACGTACACGCGCCGCAGCTCACGCAGCGCGACGCGACCTCCTCCCACGCCGCGGCGTCGAAGTTCTCGTACAACTTAGGGCGAACCGCTTCCAAATCCCAGAGGGGAGTCATCGCCTCGGCCACCTTCGCGTAGGTTGCCTTCGCTTCGTCGAGTTCCGCGTCGGATACTTTTTCTAATTTCGCCGCCTTTAGGAGTTCCTCGCCCTTGGCCGAGACGCCCTCGAGCAGAAGGTCGTCGCCGGATTTGTAAATAATTACGTCCGCGCCGGCCTCGTCCGCCGGGCCGCCGCCCACGGAGGTGCAGAAGCAAGTCGGCGCCGGCGCGTCGCACGCCCAAACGACGAGCAACGTATTGTCCCGCCGGGCGAGGTATTGCGGGTCGCGGAAGCCGCGGTCGCGGTATACCTTATCGACGAGCGCGAGCGCGCGGGCGTCGCAGGGCCGAACGCCGAAGACAAGCAGTTTCGATTCCGCCGTCGGAACGAGGCGGCCGTCGTCGTCGTCGTACGTGAGGAACGCCTCGAGCTGGGGCAAGACGAAACCCTTGACGCTGGCTGTCGTCAACAAGTAGCCGTCGAGGTCGACCTCGCCCCCCTCGTACGGCACGAACGCCCAGCCCTCCGCGGCCCGGGCCGGCGCGAAGACGTCGTACCCGGCGGCCTTCGCGGCCTCCAGGAACGTCGACAATTCGTTTCGCTTTACTTTACCGGCGACCATTTACATGAAGTCCTCGTTGGGGTCGTCGGGTTTATAGGTCGCGAGGGGCGGCGAGACCTCCGCGTCCTCGCCCGCGACGTAGCCGAATTTCTCCGCGACGTCTTTGACCAGCTTCTCGGATAATACGCGGAGCTGTATGTTCATCGGGCAGGCGCGCTCGCACTCGCCGCATTCGACGCACCGGCCCGCGGTGTGGAAGACGCGTACGAGGTGAAACGCGACTAGGTCTTCCTCGGCCGTCGCCGGGCCGATCCACGCCGGGTTCCGCTGCTCGGCGAAGCACTCCTCGCAGTAGCAGGCCGGGCAGACCTGGCGGCAGGCGTAGCAGCGGATGCAGCGGCCCAGCTCCTCCTCGAGCCAGGCCCAACGTTCGTCGCTTCCGCGGGCCTCGTGCTCGCGGACGCGCGCGTACGGGTCGGCGTCGGCCGGGGGCGCAACTGCCTCGCCGTAGGTTACGTCGGCCAGCGGCGGCTCGAGGCGCGCGCATACGGCGCAACTCGCGTCGACGTAGTCGCCGAGGGGAAGACGTTCCTCGCCGCCATCCGTCGTCGTTATTACGATCGCGTCGCCGTCGACGCGCGCTTCCTCGAGCCGGTACGCGCCGACCTCCTCGAAAACCTTCCGCCGGTCGACCATCGGCGCGCAATGGACGCCGACGACAAAGAGGTCGCCCGGTGCGAACTGGTTCTCTTGTATATAGGTAACGAGGGCCCGGGCGTCGCAGGGCTTCGCGACGACCGCGACCTTCTTCGCCTTCGCCGCGTCGAAGTCGCGGCGCTTTCGCCGGTCCCGGATATAATCGAGGACGTAGCGCGCGAGGCCGGGCGTACAGCACCGGTTCCAGACGAGGCGGTCGGCGTCGGCCGCCTCCTTAATTAGCGCCGGCCTCGCCGTGAGCGGAACCGTCCCGGCGACGAAGCCGACCACGACCTCGGCCTTGCCCGACGCTAAAAGCTCCCGCGCCTTGGCGCGTATTTCGTCTTCGACGGCCATGCGGAATCCGTTTACAGCCTTTTGACTTCCCGCCTTATGTCGTCGAGGGTCGTCTGCGGGTCCTGCGACTCAACTATATCCCAAAGCTTTTTAAGGTCGTCGCACGCGTACTCGTCGCAATAGGCGCAGTTGGGAATTCCCTTTTCGCGGCAGCAGTCCTTCATCCGGCACTGCGTACACCAGGTGTAGAGGCGCTTTTCGGTTTGCGTGCAGCTGTAGCAGATTACGTCCTCCGGCGCCAGCGGGTCCTCCGGCGTCGACCACGCCGCAGCCGCCTTCGCGAGCAATTCCTCGTCGCCCGTTTGCGTTCCAACGTACGCCGGGCACGCGGCGCAGTCTATGCCGCAGAAAGCGATTATTTTCTCTTCGGCCATCACGACCCCTTAAGCATCTGCCGGAGTTCCTCCAGCGTCGTCTTCGCGTCGACGCACATCGCCCACGGCTTCTCGAGCTTGTCGCACGGGAAGTCGTCGCAGTGGGCGCAATTTTCGACGCCACGCTCGAGCGCGCATTGGCGGACGTCGCAATCCAGACAAAACGTGGCCGTTCTCTTATCCTCGTAAATGCAGCCGTCGCACAGGAGGTCGTCCGCCTCGAGCGGGTATTCGTCGGAGGACCATTCCGCCGCCTGCTTCGCGAGCGCCTCCTCGTCGCCCGCGAGCGTAGCCTTGAACGCCGGGCAGTCGGAACATAGGATTCCGCAGAACGCTATAATTTTTTCTTCGGCCATTTGGCGGCCCTCCTTGTGGTTTACGAACGTTCAAACTTTTTCCGGTTCCGCGTATTCCTTAACCATCCGCCGCGCCGGCCCGAGCTCGCGGACGCGGTCTACGACGGTTTTGATTACGTCGGCGTACTTGCCGCCCTCGCTCGCCGATACCCACGAGAAGTTTAGGCGCCCGGGCTCGAGGCCGAAGTACTCTACGAACTCTTTGAGTAACGTGAAGCGACGCCGCGCGGCGTAGTTGCCGGCGATGTAGTGGCAGTCACCCGGGTGGCAACCGGACACCAGCACGCCGTCCCAGCCCTCCATCAGCGCGCGAATTAGATAAAGCGGCTTCACTCGAGCCGAGCACGGCACCTTGATGACGCGTACGTTCGGCGGGTACTGCAGCCGCGAGACGCCCGCCAGGTCCGCGCCCGCGTAGCTGCACCACGTGCACAGGAACGCGAGGATCTTCGGTTCCCAGTCGTTTCGGGTATCGGCCATGTCTCTCGTCGGCCTGAAGGCCGACGTTAACGCTCCGCCGCTGAAGCTCCGGCGGTTAAAACCGCCGGTATCAAGACTTGGTTTTCTCCGGCGGCTGAAGCCGCCGGTATCGTCTCAGAGCGCCGTGATGGCGTCGAGCAATTGTTCGTTAGTTACGCCGGCGACGTCCACCGCGGCGGACCAGCAGGCCGCGGCACAGGAGCCGCAGCCCTTGCACAGGCCGGCGTTGACCTCGGCCACCATTTTTTCTTTGTTAATTTCAATAGCGTTGTAGGGGCAGACGGCCTCGCACGTCCCACAGCCAACGCAGCGCCGCTCGTTCACGACGGCGACGCGGCCCTCCGCCTTTATCGTAGGCTTGGCGAGAACGGTTGCGGCTCGAGCCGCGGCGGCCTGCGCCTGCGCTACGGACTCCTCGAGGGTCTTGGGCGCGTGCGCTAGGCCGCAGAGGAAGACGCCGTCCGTCGCGAAGTCCACCGGCCGGAGCTTCATGTGCGCCTCGAGGAAGAAGCCGTCCGCCGTCAACGGGACCTTGAGCATTTCGGCGAGCTCTTTGTTGGCGGCGACGTCGGGCCACGTCCCCTGCGCGAGCGCGACCAGGTCGACGTCGAGCTCGACGTCCTCGCCGAGGATGATGTCGTACCACTTGACCTTTACTTTATCACCGTGGGGCGTCACGACGGGTTTGTTCTCGGGTTCGAAGCGGGCGAAGAAGACGCCTTTCTCGCGCGCCTCGCGGTAGTAGTCCTCCGCCTCGCCGTACGTCCTCAGGTCCCTATATAATATGTATATGTTCGCCTCGGCGTTGAGCTCTTTTAATTTAAGGGCGTTCTTGACGGCCTCGGTGCAGCAGATGCGCGAGCAGTAGGGGTGCTCGTCGTCGCGGGAGCCGACGCACTGGACCATGACGACGCTTCCGGCGCCGTGCGGGACTTTGCCCTCCGCGAGCGCCTCCTCCAGCTCGCGCTGCGACACGACGCGGTCGCTCGAGGCGTAGCCGTACTCGTCGTGCTCGGCCATCCGCGCGCCCGTCGCGACGACGACGGCGCCGTGCTCGAGCTGGTGCTCGCCCTCTTCGTCCTCGACGACGGAGACGTAGTTGCCGACGAAGCCGGAGACCGACTTGAGGATGGCACCGGTGAACAATTTAATCTTCTCGTGCCCTTCGACGTTCGCGACCAGCTCAGCGAGGAACGGCGCCACGTCCGCGCCGCCGGGCAGATATTTAATGTGGTGGAGATGGCCGCCGAGATCTTTTTCCTTTTCTACCAAATAAGTTTCGAAACCCTGGTCGGCGAGGGCGAGGGCCGCGGTCATGCCTGCGGCGCCGCCGCCGATCACGAGGGCCGTCTGCGTGACGGGCAATTCGATATCCGTTAGAGGCGAGAGGTCGACGGCGCGCGCGACCGCCATACGCACGAGCTCTTTCGCTTTGGCCGTCGCCTCCTCGGGTTGCTTCATGTGGACCCACGAGCAGTGTTCGCGGATGTTGGCCATCTCGAAGAGGTAGGGGTTGAGGCCGGCGTCGCGGAGCGTCGCGCGGAAGAGCGGCTCGTGGGTGCGGGGGGTGCAGGCGGCGACGACGACGCGCGTCAGGTTGTGCTCGGCGATTTTCTCGGAGATGAGCCTTTGCGTATCCTCGGAACAGGAGAAGAGGTTGCGCTCCGTATAGGCGACGTAGGGCAGCGTCGCGGCGTACTCCACCACCGACGGGACGTCTACGACGCCGCCGATGTTGATGCCGCAGTGGCAAATGAAGACGCCCACGCGCGGCGGCTCGCCGGCGATGTCGCGTTCGGGCGGGAACTCGGCCTCCGCGGTCTCGGTCCAGCGGCCGGGGGCAACGGCGGCGCCCGCCCGGGCCGCGGCGGCGGAAGCCTGCGTTACCGATTCCGGGATGTCCTTGGGGCCGGCCGCGGCCCCCGCGACGAACACCCCCGGCCGCGACGTGTCGGTGGGGCGGAAGGGAGGCGAGGTGACGAAGTCGTATTTGTCGGCCTCCAACTCGAGGCGCGCGAGCAATGCCTTCGTGTCGTCGTCGACGGTCAGGCCGATGGAGAGGACGACCATGTCGAACTCCTCGCGCGCGAAGGCGCCGGCTTCGTTTTCATATTTCAATATCAACTTACCGTTCTCCCGCTCGACGCTGTCGACGCGGCTGCGGACGAAGCGGATGCCGTGCTCGCGCTCGGCGCGCTCGACGTAGCGGTCGAACTCCTTGCCGAAGGACCGCATGTCCATGAAGAAGATCGTGGGCTTGATGCGCGGGTCGTGTTCCTTGGCGATGACCGCCTCTTTCGTCGCGTACATGCAGCACACGGAGGAGCAGTACCCTTTGCCCACCGTCGTGTCGCGCGAGCCGACGCATTGGAGGAAGGCGACGGTTTCGGGGTGGCCGCCGTCTTCCTTCAGGATTTCGCCGCCGGTGAGGCCGTCGGCGCGGTTCATGCGTTCGAAGTCCAGCGTCGTCAAGACGTCGGGCAGGCGGCCGTAGCCGTACTCGCTTTTGAGGCGGGCGTCGAAGGGCGCGAAGCCGGGCGCGACGACGACGGCGCCCACCTCCAGCTCCACGGTCTCTTCCTTCGCGTCCAAGTCGACGGCGTCTTTGGGGCAGACGTCCTCGCAGATGCGGCAGGCGTCCAGGCCTTTCTCGAGCATGTGGAAGTGGATGCAGGTCTCCTCGTCGACCGCGGGGGCGTTGGGGACCGCCTGTTTGATGGGGACGTAGATCGCTTTCGTCGTCGCGAGCGTAAGTTCTTCGTGGAGAACTTCGCGGCCCAGTACGTCGCGGAGCTTCGCCTCGCCCGTAGGGCAGATGGTGTAGCAGGCGCCGCAGGCGATGCAGGCCTCGGCCTCTTTCTTGAATGGCGGCGTGACCACGCGGCCGGCGGCGCGGTCCGCGAAGCCGATGGCGTGGGCCTTGACGCGGTCTTGGCACATCCGCGTACAAAGGCCGCACATAATGCACCGGCCTTCGCCGTAGCCGAAGCGCGGGTTTGCTTTGTCTATGCCGTATTCGTCGGCGAGCGCGTCGAGGACCTCGACGCCCGGCTCGCAGCGCGACATCAGAAGCTCGACGTTGAGCTTGCGGACGCTCCGCACGTCGTCGTCGTCCGTTATGACGACGAGGCCGTCCCATACCGGGTAGTTGCAGGCGGTGACGTAGCGCTCCCACGTCCCCTCCGGGTTTTGCGCCTTGACGGAGCAGATGCGGCAGGAGGCGTGGGGCTCGAGGTAGTCGCAGTGGCAGAGGGTGGGGATGTGGATTTTTAGTTCCTCGGCGGCCTGGAGGACCGTGGTCCCCTCTTCCACGTCGAGCTCGCGGCCGTCTATTTTTATCTTGACCATCTTCTTATCGTACTCGTTCCCGGGCGGCTATTGCCGCAGGACCGCGTCGAAATTGCACGCCTCGTAACACGCGTTGCATTTAATGCATTTCCGGGCGTCCAGGACGTACGGTTGTTTTTTCTCGCCGGTAATGCACCCCTCAGGGCAACGTTCCGCGCACAACGTACAGCCGGTGCATTTCTCGGGGTCGATGGAATAAGTGATGAGCGCTTTGCACACGCCGGCCGGGCACTTCTTCTCGCGGATGTGGGCCTCGTATTCGCCGCGGTAATATTTGATCGTCGAGAGAAGGGGGTTAGGCGCGGATTGGCCGAGGCCGCACAGGGAGCTGCGCTGGACGCCGAGCCCTATTTCCTCAAGTAACTCGATGTCGCCCTCCCGGCCCTCTCCTTCGGTGATGCGCGTCAAGATGTCGTGCATGATGCGGACGCCTTCGCGGCAGGGGGTGCATTTGCCGCACGATTCCTCGCCCAGGAAGTTGAGAAAGTAACGCGCGACGTCCACCATACAGGTGTCGCGGTCCATGACGATCATGCCGCCCGAGCCCATCATGGACCCGGCCTTCGTCAACGCGTCGAAGTCCACCGAAAGGTCCAACTTCTCAGCGGGGAGGCAGCCGCCGGACGGGCCGCCCGTCTGAACGCCTTTAAACTCGCGGTCCTTGGTAATGCCGCCGCCGATGTCGAATATTATCTCGCGCAGCGTAATGCCCATGGGGACTTCAACGAGGCCGGTTCGGTTGATGTTCCCCACGAGAGAGAAGACCTTGGTACCGGCATTGGTAGGCGTCCCGACGGATTTGAACCATTTTCCGCCGCGCATAATGATAGCCGGTACGTTGGCCCAGGTCTCGACGTTGTTGAGGACCGTCGGTTTACCCCATAATCCGACTTCGACGGTGTGGACGTATTTGGACCGCGGGTCGCCGCGCTTCCCCTCGATAGAGGCCATGAGCGCGGTCGATTCGCCGCAGACGAAGGCCCCGCCGCCACGGCTGATTTCGATGTCGAATTTTAGGTCGGAACCCATAATGCCGTCGCCGAGGAGGCCGTAGTCGCGCATTGTGGCGAGGGCCGTTTCCAACATCTCCAACGCGCGGGGATACTCGTGGCGTACGTAGATATACCCGGTGTCGCTCTTCCCCACGGCGTAGGCGCCGATGAGCATACCTTCCAAGACCGAGTAGGGGTCGCCCTCGAGGATGGCCCGGTCCATATAGGCGCCCGGGTCGCCCTCGTCCGCGTTGCAGAGGATGTATTTTACGTCGCCCTCGGCTTTGCGCGCCGTGGCCCATTTGCGGCCCGTAGAGAAACCGCCGCCGCCCCGGCCGCGTAGGCCCGACTCCTTGACTTCGTTAACGACATCCTCCGGCGACATCGTCGTCAGGACCTTATGGAGGGCGTAGAAGCCGCCCCGAGCTACGTATTCCTCGAGGTTGACGGGGTTGATGTTGCCGCAGTTGCGCATGGCGATTTTGAATTGCTTGGCGAAGAACGGGACCTCCCCGCTCGTGGGGATGTCGGCGTAGGTTCCGTTTCCGCCGTTGACGTCGTACTCCCGCATCTCGTCCGTCAGCAAATAAGGCTCGCGCAGCGCTTTATAAAGGACCCACCCTTTCCTGATGTTACCTTCTTTGAGGTCCTTCACGAGTTGGGCGGCCTTCTTGGCCGTAATCTTTTTGTACACCAGGCGCGGTTGACCGGGATTCCAGACGTCAACCAGCGGCTCGGCCTGGCAATAGCCGATGCATCCCGTTTTGTCGACGAGCGCGTCCAGGCCTTCGGCCTCCGCTGCGGCGGCCAGCGTTTCCAAGGCGGCAGCGGCGCCGTTCGCGATCCCGCATGTGGCGTACCCGAAGGTTATTTTCATCTTGTCGGGGTAGATTCGCGTCAAACCGCGCGCTTTGATCGCGTCCAGGTCAGATAGGCTTTTTATCCGCACTCGCGCATCCTCGATATCTGTCTTTATTTCCTCGCTTCTTCGTCTTCGGCGCGTAGGGATTCGACCCTGTCTTTGACTATGCTCTGGTCGAGGTGGCCGTGGTACTCGCCGTCCAAAATGGCGATGGGGCCGATGGCGCAGGCGCCCACGCAGTTCACGACCTCGAGCGTAACCATTTTATCGCCGGTAGTGCCGGGGCGCGGGAGGCCCAGCTCGCGCAGGAAACCGTCCAGGATGTCCGCGGCGCCGCGCACGACGCACGCCGTCCCCTTGCATACTTTTATGTTATGTTTACCCCGTTCCTCGAGCGAGAAGGCCTTGTAGAACGTCGCGAGGCCGTAGAGTTGCTCGAGCGGGATGCCCAACTCGCGCGTCGCGAGCTCCATCGCCTCCGCGGGAACGTAGTTGTACGCCGCCTGCAGGTCCTGTAGGAGCATAATCGGAGAGGTAGGATTAGCTTTGTAATCCTCGATGATTACCGCCGCCTGTTCCCACTTGTTGGCCTGCGTGGCCGTTGCCAAGGTCGACCTCCTTACGCGCCGACGCGTCTTACCACTCGTCCTCCGGGACGGTCTTGGTCCGAACGGTGACGTCGCCGATTTGGATTATTCTGTTCTTCGGGTAGGTTTGCCGCGGGCAAGCGGCCAGGCAGTCGCCGCACGAGTTGCAGGCGTCGAGGTCGACGCGACGCGCCTTCTTGCGCACCGTGGCCTTGAAGCGCCCCGGCTCGCCCTCGATTTTCTCCACTTCGGCGTACGTCAAGATTTCGATGTTCTCGTGGCGGCCCGCCTCGACGAGCTTCGGCGCCAGGATGCACATCGAGCAGTCGTTGGTGGGGAAGGTCTTGTCGAGCTGGGCCATGGCGCCGCCGATGGCCGGGCTTTTCTCGACGAGGTAGACCTTGACGCCGGCGTTGGCGAGGTCGAGCGCGGCCTGCACGCCCGCCACGCCCCCGCCCACCACCATCACCGCGCCGACGACGTAGTTACGCTTCTCTTTTTTAGCCATCTATTGTTACCGGATAATCTTTAGGGCGTCTACGCGGGGGGTTTACTTCTCCTGCGCGAACGCCGCGATTAACTTCTCGCACTTGTTCTTCGCGAGCTTGAGTTGCACGTCTTTAACCGAGAGCCCCAGCGCGAGGCCCAGCACCTGCGGTAAGAACAGCACCGGGACGCCGAGCTCCTCCTCGAGCTGAGCCGCGACCTTGCCCTGGTTGTCGTCGTACATCACGGCGCAGAACGGGCAGACGAGGACGACGGCGTCGGGCGCCGCGGCCTTGACGCGCGTCAGCTTCTCGCCGGCAATCCTGAGCGAAAGCTCCTCGTCGATGCCGAGGAGCGCGCCGCCGCAACACTTCTTATACTCGGCGTAGTCGACGACCTCGGCGCCCGTCGCGCGCAAGAGGTCGCCTATGGAATGCGGCGCCTCCGGGTCCTCGACGTCGTGAAAGGCCCAGGAGGGTTTGAGGTAGTGGCAGCCGTAGTGGACGGCGAAGCGGAAGTCGCCCAGCGGCGCGACCACTTTTTCTTTGATGCCCTCGGGGCCGACCTCGTCGTAGAGCCACCGGGCGAAGTGGCGGACGCGCGGCGGCCTCTCGACCTTGCGGCCCACCTTCGCGAGTTTCTCGTTAACTTTTTTAAGGAGCCCGTCGTCGGCCAGTTCCTCGGCGGCCTCCGCGAGCACCGAGGCGCAGCTCGCGCACAACGCGAGGACCTCCAGGCCGGCCTCCTCGGCGACGGCCAGGTTGCGCGCGGCCAGTAGCAGCGTCCCCTCGCGCGTGGCGGACTTGATGGGGAAGCCGCAGCAAGCGAAATCCTGCTGGGGCTCGAGCTCGGCGCCGAAGAGGCGCGCTACTTCGACGGCCGATTTCTCGTAGTGGCGGCCGCGAAGCGGTATCGTGCAGCCGAGAAAGAGGGCGTATTTATTTTCCATAAAATTAGGTTACTGGTCGCCCAGCAGCTTGCCCACCTCGTCGCAAGTGGTCTTGAGCTCGGGGAGGCCCATCTTGGCGCGCTTCTTGTTGTCGAACTCCTCCAGCTCGTAGAGACGGCCGAATTTTTTTAGGAGCTCGAGCTGCGTCACGTACGCCGGGTGGAGCTTGCCCTCGCGCGCGGCTATGTTCTTTACGGCGGTGATTATCTCGGCGAAGGAAACCCCCTGCGGGCAGCGCTCCTCGCACGAGTAGCAGGTCGAGCAGAGCCAGATGAAGTCGGCGTCGAGGACGCGTTCGCGCAGGCCCAAGAGTATCATCCGGATGATCTTGCGCGGGTTGTAGCGCTCGTCGATGGCGCGGACGGGGCACGCCGCGGTGCAGGTGCCGCAGGCGAAGCAGTATTTTATCTCTTCGCCGCCCGGCTCCGCGGCGACCTCGTATTTGAAGTTGGGGTCGATTTTGGAGATGGTCATCGGCCGCGACTTTCACGGAAGTGACAAAAAAACCCACGCCCCAACGGGGGTATGGGCCTAAGCGAGCGGCTTTACGCTCACGCAAGAACCTATTTTATAGGGTGGGCGCGCGAACTAATGCCCTCGCGTCGGCCTGCGCTCCCGGTGCTCAGTAAAAACCGCTCATATATTTTAAAATACCCCCGCTCGAGTGTCAAGTGAAATCCTACACAGAGTCCGCGTTTTTACACGGCAGCGTTAAATTTATGGCCCGCTCGGACGCCGTCGAGATTGAGGTTGACGCGCGCGGCTGACATATTATAAAGTAATAAGAAAAAATATGCAAGGCGGCCTTCGACACCTTCGGGAGAAACGTTTATGGATATAGGCATTCCCAAAGAGCAGACGTCCGCGGAGACGCGCGTCGTGGTTACGCCGATGGGCGCGTACGCGTTGGCGCGAGAGGGCCATCGCGTCTTCGTCGAGAAGGACGCGGGCGCGGACGCCGGCTTTTCGGATGAGGACTACGAGAAAGTCGGCGCGACGGTGGTCTTTTCGCCGCAGGAGGTTTACGGGCGGGCCGAGGCCGTTGCCAAGGTGCAGCCGCCGACGGCCGGCGAAGTGGAATTGATGCGCGAGGGCACCGCAGTGTTCAGCGCGGTCCAGTTGGGCGCGCGCGTCGACGAGGCCGTCCGGGCGATGATGGAGAAGAGGCTCGTCGCGTTCGGCTACGAGATAATCGAAGACGAGGGGGGCGAGTTCCCGGTGATGAAGATAATATCGGAGCTCGTGGGTCACATGTTGCCGAGCATCGCGGGCCGGTACCTGTCCTACTACGAGGGGGGGCGCGGCGTGGCGCTCGCCAACCTCCCCGGCATCCCGCCGGCCGCGGTGGCCATAGTCGGCGCCGGCAACGTCGGGACGACCGCGGCTAAGTCGTTCGCCGCGCTCGGCGTCCAAACCCACCTCTTCGACCGTTCGGTCGTCAACCTCCGGCGGGCCGAGGCCGTCGTGCCGGCCGTAATTACCCATATGGCCGAACCGCCGAACATCGCCCGCGCGTGCACCTATACCGACGTCTTGGTTACCGCGGCGTACGTGCACGGCGACAGGCCGCCGATGCTCGTTACGGAGGAGATGGTCCGGTCGATGAAGGCGGGCGCCGTCCTGATGGACATTGCCATCGACCAGGGCGGTTGCTGCGAAACGAGCCGGCCTACGACCCACACGGACCCGGTATTTGAGAAATATAGCGTGACCCATTATTGCGTTCCCAACATCGCCTCCGCGGTACCGCGCACTTGCTCGTACGCGTTCAACAACAACCTGAAGCCGTACTTGGCGGCGGTGGCCTCGCTGGGCGTCGTTGAGGCCGCGACGCGGGACGCGGGCCTGCGCAAGGGAATTTATTTCTACGGCGGCGCTTGCACCCACCCCCGCTTGTGCGACCTTTTCAACCTCGAGTACACGCCCGTGGAGGACGTCATCGGGTATTAGCGGGCCGGCCCGTTGGGGGGTAAGGTAGGGCGATGAGCTGGATCAAGGAATACAAAGATAAGCGCACGACCGCGGCGGAGGCGGTCAAGGTAATCGAGTCGGGCGACCACGTCCACGTCCACCCCGGCTGCGCCGAGCCTATTTCGCTCGTCGAGGCGATGACGGCGCGCGCCGGCGAATTGAAAGACGTGAAGGTCTGGCACCTGTTAACCTTCGGGCCCGCGCCCTATATGGCTCCGGAGATGGCGCCGCACTTCCGCCACATGGCCTACTTCACCGGCCCCAACGCCCGCGAGGCGGTGAACGACGGCCGCGCCGAGTATATTCCTATTTATTTATACGAAATAGGAAACCTCATCCTCGAGGGCTATTACCTCGTGGACGTCGTGTTGTGCAACCTCTCCCCGCCGGACGAGCACGGCTTCTGCTCCTTCGGCGTCGGCGTCGACGTCACGAAGCCCGCCGCGGAGAAGGCCCGCTACGTCATCGCCCAGATTAACCCCCAGGTCCCGCGGTCTTTGGGCGACTCGTTCATCCACGTCCGCAAGCTAAGCCACATCGTCGAGGTCGACGAGCCCCTTAAGGAGCTGCCGGGCGCGGGCGAAGTCTCCGAAACGGGGATGAAAATAGGCCGCTACGTCGCGGAGCTTATCGAGGACGGTTCGACGATGCAGATGGGCATCGGCGAGATTCCGGACGCGGTTCTGGCCTTGCTCGAGAACCACAAGGACCTTGGCGTCCACACCGAGATGTTCTCCGACGGCGTCATCGACCTCATCGAGAACGGCATCGTAACCAACGCGCAGAAGACGCTGCACCGCGGCAAAGTCATAACGGGCTTCATCCTGGGGACCCATCGCCTTAACGAATACGTCGACAACAACCCGGTCTTCGAGTTCCACCCCCAGAGCTACGTCAACGACCCGTTCGTCATCGCCCAGAACGAGAGGCAGGTCGCGCTCAACTCCGCTATCGAGGTCGACATCACGGGCCAGGTGTGCGCGGACTCGATCGGGACGCGCATCTACTCCGGCTTCGGCGGCCAGGTGGACTTCATCCGCGGCGCCGCATATTCGAAGGGCGGCAAGCCCATCATCGCGCTGCCCTCCACCGCCCGGGGCGGCGAGGTGTCGCGCATCGTCGACAAGCTGAGGCCGGGGGCCGGCGTCGTTACCAACCGCGCCGACGTGCACTACGTCGTGACGGAGTTCGGCGTCGCCTCGCTGCACGGCAAGTCGCTGCAGGCGCGCGCCAAGGAGTTAATCAAGATAGCCCACCCGGCCTTCCGCGAGGAGCTGGAGCGCGCGGCGAAGGAGAGGAAGTTGCTGTAGGGTTTTATGGCCGGAGGGAAATGAAGAAGACCGTTTTTATATTATGTCTTTTATTGATTTCGAGTTGCGGCGACGAAGAACCTGAGGCCGACGGCGTCATTCCCGTTTTACTGGGCGTAGGCGGCGAGCCGTCGTGGAGTTCGAAAGACGTAATAGCAGTTGGGTTTGGCCCTTATATATATTATTGTGACCCCGACGGGAAAAATAAGGGGGATATTAAACCCGAGCCGAAGATGGAGGTTTACGACCTGGATTGGTCGCCGGACGGCGGGACGATTATTTTCGAGGGTTACGAGTGGGCGGAGGAGAAAACAAGACTTTATAAGGCCGAATTCCCGGGAGGCCGTACTACGTTATTTTTGGACAACACGCCGGCGACCCTGCTTGGTCGCCCGACGGAAAGTACATAGCTTATACTAGGTTCGTGACGCACGCCGAAATTATTTGTATAGTGCCGGCCGCGGGAGGAGAAACGATAGAATTAGTGTCGCCGGGCGACGTATCCGACCCCGACTGGGCCCTGGACAGCGAAAACGTTTTTTATACGAAACGTCTACCCGGAGAAAGATTTGAAATTTGGGCCGTAAATATCAAGGACAAGAAAAGGAACGAGTTCGTCACCGAAGGGATGGACGCCGCTTGGCACCCGTTTGGTAAGCGGCTCGCTATCGTCAGGAAGTTGGGCGAAGGTTTCGATTTATATTTAATGGACCCCGCTACCGGCCGCGCGACCCAGTTCGTGGGTACCCCTCCCGGGGAAAGAGAATGGTGGGCTTTGGACCCTACGTGGAGCCCCAAAGGCGATTGGGTGGCGTTTCACGGGATACGAGAGTATTTCGGTATTTATAAGAAAAACGTTTCCCAATAGGCGTATAAAAAGAAAACGCGCGGGGTGTTCCGCCCGCCGGCCCTCGCGGCCGGTTTTTTATTTCCCCCCTTAGCGCGAACGAAAAATAACCTTGACGGCGCCTCGAGGCGCTGTTAATTATGGGGGCTATTACGCCACGGAGGTTCGGGATGTACCGCGTATATAGAACGTTAAATATAAGCGCCGTATTTGCGGTTACGCTAGCCGGCGTCGCCTCGGCCGACTCCTGGCTCCCGCCGACCGAGCAGGACTACTACGCCGCGAACGAGGAATATTTTTTGCACGTCGTCCCGGGCGAAGGTGTGACGCACGCCCGCGGCACGCTGTACCGGGCTTTCCCCGCGCGCGACGCGCAGGAGCTATGGGCCCGCGAGCTCGCGAACCCGTCGGCGCCCCACGGGGTCCTCGTCGCCGACGCCGGCGATTACGTCGTCACGTTCGACGAATGGGGGAAGGTCGGCTACGGCCCTAACGTCGTCGTGATATACGGCCCGGAGGGCGACCTCGTTAAAAAGTTTGCGTTGGAGGACTTGTTGACCGGAGAGGAGATCGCCGCGGTCCCGTTCACGGCCAGCTCGCGGTGGTGGGGCGGCGAGCATTACCTCGACGAGGAAGCGGGCGTCGTCGTCTTGAAGGTGGTAACGGGCCGCGTGGGCCCGGACGGCGCCGACGAGTTCCGCGATATCCGAATCGAACTCGCCTCGGGCGAGGTAGTCGAGTAGGAGGCTGCCGTGGGCAGGAGGCGTGTTGAAGACCTGGTGGGCGAGGCGTTTTGGCGGGAGAGCGCCGAAAGGCTTCCCTCGGCGGAGGCGGCGGAGGTCCTCCGGGAACTCGTCGCGTACGTCGTCGACGGGTGGGCGCGGCGCCTAGACGGCGTGAAGACGATGGGCGGCGAGGGCGTCATCTTTCTCTCGCGGGGCCGGCCTTTCCTGACGGTCAACGTGGGCCGCAAAAAACTGCGCGTGTACGTGCACCCGGAGGCGGGGGCGCTCTTCGAGCCGAAGGCGACGTTCGCCGTGGAGAAGTTCCGGTTTTGGGAGGGGTCCTACCGCAAGTCGTCGGGTAAGTATAAAGGGCTGAGCTTCTGGATTTCGGAGCGGAAACACCTCCCCGGCGCTCGAGACATAATAGGCCATATTCCTAAGACCTTAGAGGGCAGCGCCTGAATCCTGGTCCGGCCGGCGCGGAGGTGTGTTTATTTTTATTCTCGGCGGACGGGGTCGAAAGCGAGTGAGATATGGCCGCAACTAGCGAGAACGACGCGCCGAGCGCCGACGACGTTTGGGAGCGTGAGGTCGTCGCGCGCCACCGGTGGGGGCGGCACGGCGGCGCGGCGAAGAAGGAGCTCACGCGGTTGCGCAAGCTGCGCGATGCCGCCGGCCCGTTCGGCCGCAGTTACGAAAAGATCGTAGAGCAGATCGTCGCGTTGGAGATTTGCAACTGGAACGTCGAGGAGAGCATCCTCGCGCTCTGCGGGGCCATCGGCGCGCGCGAGCCGGCCGAACTCGCGATAGGCCATCTAGCGTCGGTCGCCGACGAGCGCTGGAAGAAGGTTTGGGCCTACTATTTAGCGCTCCGGAATTGGCTACCGTCGGAGGGCAAAAGCGGGTACCGGGCGCTACTGCGGACGTGCGACCCGGGCGGGGCCATCGAAGGACACATACGAAGCTTATTGGGAGAGAGGGACGAGTTAAAGAAGTTGTACGTCGAGCGTCTCTGCCTTAACCTCGCGTTCTGGCTGGGAGGTTTTTTCCCGGGCGATTCGCCGCAACGGGAAGCCTACCAGGCGGCGGCCGCGGCGCTCGAGACGAAGATAAGGGAGCGCGACCCGGAGGCCAAGGACCTCGGCGTCTTCGACGTGGAGGGCGCCGGCGGCTGGGGGCCGTGTCACCACAAGGCGTTCCGCCGCTACGACATAATCATCTCCAGCGTCGGCGCCGGGAAGTGGCGCGCGGTTATGCCGCGGCGGGGGACCGACGGCTTCGAGCGGGCGGCGCTGCTCGATGAATATCTCGAGCCGATAGGACGTTGGGTCGACGGCGCGGGGGAGGAGGCGCCGGAATCCAACCTCGGCGGGAAAATTCACGACTTACTGGGCGAAAGGGACAACGTTAAAATTTTTCTGGCGTCTTTGCTGGCGTCGCTGTTGCGCGCGCAGCAGCTGTTCGCGAGGAATTTGGCCGAAAGTAGAGCGAAGGAGGCGTGACGGTGGGAAAAATGCTCGACGGTTTGCGGTGGACGCCGCGGTGGGTATCGCACCTCGGCTGCGTCAAGGGTTGCCTTGATTACCTGGGGCTCGAGGTTGCCGACGCGTGGCTCTTCGGCGCGACGGGACACGCGTTCATCCTCAACGTCCACGACGTCGTCTGCCCCAGCGGCCCCACGGCTTGGAACACCGAAATGCTACGTACGCTGGGGAAGAACGTCGGCTACTCGAGCCGCGGCTTGTTCGCTACCAGGAAAGACGCCGATTTCGACGAGAAACGTAAACTGATTTGGGATAACGCGAAGCTCGCGCTCGACAACGGCCTCCCGACGTACGGCTGGGAGTTGGATATCCCCGAGTACTACGTCGTCTACGGCTACGACGACGTCGGCTACTATTACTCCGGCGCGCGGTGCGACGACGGCGCCGGCCCCAAACCTTGGCAGGAACTGGGCGAGACCGACGTCGGCGTTCTAGAGATGTATTCGCTCGTAAAGGGGGAGGCCGCGGACGACCGCAGGGCCGTGAGGGAGGCGCTGGCCTTCGCGCTTGCGTTCGCCGAAAGCCCGAATAAATGGGTGTTCCCTAAATACAAGGCCGGCTTGGCCGGCTTCGACAAATGGATAAAAGCGCTCGAGGACGGGACCGCCCACAGCCTCGGGGCCGCGTATAACGCCGCCGTCTGGCACGAGTGTCGCCGGTTCGCCGTCGAATTTCTGAAAGAGGCGAAGGAGCGCTTGGGCGACGTATCCGCCCTTTTTGACGAAGCTATAAGTAATTACGACGTCGTGGCCGACAACTTGAAGAAGGTCGTCGAGCTTTTCCCGTTCATAGGCCGGCAGCCGGAGCACATCGAGGACAGGGGCCGGCGGGCCGAGGCGGCCGAGGCGCTCCGCGCGGCGCGGGAGGCCGAGGCGGCGGGCCTGGAGTCGTTGGCGAAAATTTACGACGAGTTATAACGCTCAACGTAGGAGGGCCGATGCTAGTTCGCAGAGCTATCGACGTCCGCCAGGACGACGTCGAACAAGAAGGCGCCGCGGGCGTCAAGATACGCTGGTTGATAAAAAAAGACGACGGCGCGCCCAGCTTCGCGATGCGCGAGTTCGAGCTCGAGCCGGGAGGCCACACGCCCTTCCATGCCCACGGTTGGGAGCACGAAGTCTACGTGCTGGCCGGCGAGGGCGTCGCCGGCGGCGAGGAGGGAGAATTTCCGCTCGAGCCGGGAACGGTGGTCTTCGTGCCACCCAAAGAAAAGCATTACTTCAAGAATACCGGCGCGGCGCCCTTCCGGTTCCTCTGCCTCGTGCCGCACGGCGCAGTATAGCTTCGCTGTTTAATATCCGACCCGCGTAAGGAATTAGCGAGTACGGACGTCGGCGAGACGCTGGTTGTCGCAACCCGCGAGGAGTGGCGGCGCTGGTTGGCCGAACGCCACCGCGCCAAGACCGAGATTTGGTTGGTTTTCTATAAAAAGGCCTCCGGCAGGCCGTCGCTTCCGTATGACGGCGCGGTGGAGGAAGCCATCTGCTACGGGTGGATCGACGGCGTCATCAAGCCCGTCGACGGCGAAAAGTTCACGCGTCGCTTCTCGCGGCGGCGGAGGGGGAGCAGGTGGTCCGAACATAACAGGCGACGCGCGCTTAAGATGCTGCAAGCGGGTAAGATGACGCCGGCGGGGAAGGCGCTGTTGCCGCCGGACGTCTTGGACGAGTTTGAGGGCGAGGGTTAACCGCGTGCGTGCGATTTGAGATATGAAAATTTTCGAACCCCATTACGACGTGAGGGTCCCGTTTCTGCTATTTCGGATATGACGACGGAAGAATACGTATCCGACGACGAATACCCGACTTATTTTTCAAAGCTGGAGGGGCTGCGGGCGAGGGTTGCCGCGGCCTTGCCGGTTAGGCCGGGTATGCGCATCCTCGACGTCGCCGCCGGTTACGGGTACTTCGCCGCCGAGGTTGCCAAGCGCGAGAAGGCCGTCGAGGTCGTCGGGATAGACGTGTCGCGGCGCGACGTCGACGCTTTAAGGAGAAATGTTAGAACGCTGGGGCTTGGGGGCCGCGTGGAGGCCGTCACGATGGACGCTACGCAAATGGCGTTCCCGGACGCGACCTTTGATATGGCGGTCAACTTTCTGGGGTTGGAAGACATCCACATGACGAGGGGTGGGGACGGCGTGCGTAAGGCCTTCGCGGAAGTGGCCAGGGTCCTCCGGGCTGGCGGCTTCTTCTGCTTTACGGCGATGCCTCCCGAGGAGAGCGAGACCCGCGCGCAGGAGCTCGAGGTAGCCACGTTCTCTTATCTATGCAACTGCACGTGGCTCGCCGCCCGTGATTACGAAACGATGCTTGAGAAGGAGGGATTCGAGCTCCTCAGGAAGGCACGCTACTACACGGCTAAGAAACTCACCGCGGCGCAGGCCGCGGCGGAGGTCCACTTCGCCTGCGAAAACGTCCCCGAGATATACGGCGTTCGGGCCGCTTCCTTCGACGAAGTCTGGTCGAAGTTCGGAGCCGAAATTGAAAAGCACGGCCTGGGCCATTACTCCAACGTCGCGTTGTTCGTTGCGCGGAAAGTCGGCCGGGAGCAAGTCGGCTGAGGGGTTGACGGGGATGGGCGGTGAGTATCTATAATAAAAGATGAGGAAGGCAACGGATAGTCTGGAGTTCCATAGAGCGAGGTACGGCGGAGAGTACGCGTTCGACGAACTACGTTGGGCGCGCATAAGGCCGTGCGTGAGGATGGTGGGCGCGGAGCGGCGGCGCCTCGGCCGGCCGTTGGCCGTGCTGGACGTGGGTTGCGGCGACGGAACGGCGTCGACGTTGTTTTCCGAGGGCGGCAATAGGGTCTTCGGCGTGGACCTCGTCGCGGAATTCGTGGCGAAGGCGATAGACAAGGGCATCGAGGCCCACGTGGCGGACGTAAGCAAGGACCCCCTCCCCTTCGCCGACGCGACGTTCGACGCCGTGTACGCCGGCGCCCTGATAGAGCACCTGTACGACCCGGAGTTCTTTCTCGGGGAATGCCGTAGGGTGTTAAAAGAGGGTGGCATCGTAATATTGGGTACGCCGAACGTCGCGAGCCTCACCAGCCGGCTGCGGATGCTTTTCGGCCGGAGCCCTAAGTTCTACTCGCCCGCGCTGAGCTGGCGTTTCGGCGGCCACATCCGCCTCTTTACGTTGCCGTGGCTCAAGCGGCTCCTGGCCGACAACCGCTTCGCGGTGGAAGAAGTTACTTCCAACGTCGTGAGCTTCATCCCCGCAGAGTCGACGCGCAGACCTTGGTCCGTCGCTCTAGGCAAACTCCTGCCGACCTTGGGAGAGGTCTTGATAGTAAAGGGCCGGAAGCGCCGCGCTGATAACGGAGGGGCTTAGACGGGGATAAGACCGGCCGCGTTAGACGATGCCGGACACGAGTTCGCGGCGCCGGCCTTCCGCCTCCGGCTCGAATTCCATTCCGCTTCGCTTAACAGGATTTCGCAATACGTAGGTGGTCCGATTAAACGAACGACGGGAGGTAAGATAAAATGAAAGTCGACGTCGAGTATCTGGAGTTTATGTGGCCCATGCGGCATTTCCTGATAACGTGCGGCGATATCGCGGATAGGCCGAACATTATAACCCTCAGCTTCTGCATGCCGGTGTCCAAAAGGCCGCCGCTGCTGGCCTGCGCCATAGGTAGGGGCGCCTATTCCTATAAATTGATAACCGGCACGAGGGAGTTCGTCGTAAACGTGGCGCCGTCGGAGTTGAGAAAAGAGACATATTATTGCGGCTTCTATACAGGTTACGACGTGGATAAATTCAAGGAGACAGGCCTGACGCCGAAGCCGGCGCGCGCGGTGAAGGTCCCTATTATCGATGAGTGCGTCGCCCATATGGAATGCAAAGTCAGACAAGAGATAGAGGCCGGCGATAAGACGCTGATCGTGGGCGAGGTGGTTGAGGCGTACGCGGACGAGGCCGTCGTGAAAGGTGAAAGGAAGGTCGAGTTCGCAAGGTCTAGTTTCCCGCGGAAAAAATATGGCACGAGGTTTGGGGTTACCTGACCGTTTTCTGCTAAGGTCATCTTCGCGCTCCGTTCGACGGAACTTCGCCGGCGACTGGAGGACAATATTAAATTAAAATGGTTCACGCTAACGAGTTGCAACGGTTCGTCGACGAAATGCCCAAGGTAGAGCTGCATCTCCATTTGGAAGGGGCCATACCTCTCGAGACGCTGTTTAATTTTATTCAGAGGGAAGGAACAGAGCCCTCCATCAAGAGCGCCGACGACCTGCGGGAAAGACTCGCCTATACCGACTTCGCCCATTTCATCGACGTGTGGGTTTGGAAGAACTCCTTCATCAAGGACGAGCGGGACTTCGACGAGATAGCGTACCAGGTCCTACGGGACCTCAGCGCGCAGAACGTCAAGTACGTCGAGGCCTTCTATTCCCCCGGCGATTACGTGGGGCGGGGCTTCTCGGTGCAAGGGATCGCCGAGCGTTTGCTCGAGGGCAAGGAACGGGCGCGCCGCGACTTCGGCGTCCGGTGCGAGCTCATCGTCGACGTCATACGGGGAGACGGAGCCGACGTTGCCCTGAGGCGTCTAGACGAAGTTGGGCCGTATCTCGGCAAAGGGGTAATAGGGATCGGCCTGGGCGGCAGCGAGGCCGACTTTCCCGCCGACCCGTACGAGGACGTCTTCCGCGAGGCGAGGGCGCGGGGCTTCAGGCTCACGGCCCATGCCGGCGAGGCCGCGGGCCCGGAATCCATATGGGCCTGCATCGACAAGCTCGGCGTCGAGCGGATAGGCCACGGCGTGCGGGCGCACGAGGACCCGCAGCTGGTATCGCTGCTCAAGGAAAGGCAGATCCCGCTCGAGCTGTGCGTCACCAGCAACTTCAGGACCGGCGTGGTTGAATCCTTTGAAGCTCACCCTATAAAACAATATTTCCATCAGGGGTTAATGGTAACCGTCAATTCCGACGACCCCACGATGTTCGATACGTCCGTCAGCCGGGAATATTTAATATTGGCTCAGAAGCTCGGCTTTACGGCCGACGAGCTGAGGACGTTGAGCCTGAACGGCGTCGAGGCGTCGTTTTTGCCGGACGACGATAAAGTGCTAATGAGGTCGCAGTTTGAAAAAGAATGGGAGCAGTTGTTAAGCGAGTGCTCCGTAAACGCGAATGGCGTCGAAGGAGGAAGGATTGGGGAGGGTCAATGATTACCGGAGGCCTAAGCGTCCTACGAGGTACCAATCGAAATTAAAGAGGGGACGGGAAAGGAGGCGCCGGCGTTTAACGAGAGGGAAGCGGTATGGCTATAATAAGGCCTACGATCATAAAGAGAACGCGGTTGAAAGAGGCCCGCGAACTGCGCGCCCTATCTCGGTCGACGAAGGAGTACTACGAAGCCTTTTCCGACGGTTACGCCGCGTTCTACGACAATTGGCCTCGGGCCGAAGACATGTTTACCGACGCACGTTATAAGGACGGTTACGACAACGTGGCGAAAGTATTGGCCGACGTCGCGAAGCCGGGGGAGAAAGTAGTCGACGTAGGTTGCGGCGTTGGCGTATGGTCGGCGCTTATGGCCGAGGGCGGCGCTCACGTAACGGGTTTGGATTACGCAATAGGGCCGCTAAAAAAATGCGGGGCGCGGCGGGACGAACGCCGCTTGGCCTCGAGGATAAACGTCGTTCTGGCCGACGGGTTTCGCCTCTCTTTTCGGGAACGAACGTTCGACGGCGCTACCCTAAACTGGGTTCTCGCGCACGTGCCGGTTTCGCGCAACGCCGGGTTTCTAAGGGAGGTGGGCCGGGTGGTGAAAAAAAACGGGTGGCTCGTGGTATCGGACAGCCGTTGGCGAGGCCAGGAGGGCGGCAAAGAACAGGTTCAGCTGCGAGATACGGACGAGGGCTGCTACGACATATACAAATATTATTACGACGCCGAGGAACTTCGCGTTCTCGTTAGCGAGGAATACGGTCGCGTCGAGCGGCTCGAGATTACGGATTACGAATTAATATGCGTGGCGACAAGGCGAGAGGTTTGAGGAAGTGGATTTATACGACGTACTGATGCGGCGGCGGTCCGTCCGGAACTTCGAGGATAAACCGGTCCCGGAGGACGTAGTAGATAAACTGATAGACGCCGCCAACAACGCTCCCACCGCTTGCAACGTCCAGCCGCTCTCGATCGTAACGGTTCAGGAGGCCGGGCGGCGGGCGAAGCTCGCCCGAATGGTCAAGCGCCAACCCTGGGTCAAGAATGCGCCGCTGACGATGATATTCTGCCTCGACTTCTGGCGCCTCAAGAGGTGGGCGGAACTCTCGGGCGTAGCGTTCCGCGGCAACGACGCGTTCAGCCATTTCCTCCTCGGCTACGCCGACGTCATGTGCGCGGCGCAGACCGTCGTGATCCTGGCGGAGAGCTTGGGCCTGGGGTCCGTATACGTAGGCAAGGTCCCGTACGTCGCCGACGACGTGCGGGCGTATTTCGAGATGCCGGCGTACGTCTTCCCGTTGATGTTGTTGTGTCTGGGATATCCGAAAACCGTTCCCCGCAACGTCCCCAAGTTCAGTCCGTCGGTGATACGTCATAGGGGGCGGTACCGGCCGCTGAGCGACGACGACGTTCGAAACGCCTTCGACGAGAAATACGGCTCCTTCGACGGGAACGCTCGACGGTACTTCGAGCGCGTTTTGGTCGAGGCGGTGGAGGCTGGCGAGCAGGGGGAGGAGGGTTGGCTCGAGAGGTCCCGCGAGCGGATGACGAAACTGGCCGTTAAGAGCAATGCCGAGTTCGTATTTAAGGTCCGGTACCGGGCCGACCTTATGGTCGAGAATAACGCCGAGGCGATCGGTACCTTTAGAAACGCGGGCTTCGATTGCTTTAAGTGAGAGGATAGGGGGGGCGGCAGGCAAAGGAAAACGGCCGGCGGGAAGACCGCTCCCGCCGTTCGTTCTTTATGAAGGAGAGGCGAGTATGGACCTGTACGACTTACTAATGAAGCGACGGTCCGTCAGGAATTTCGACGCCCGGGAAATTCCGGCCGAAATCGTCGCCAAGCTCGTGGCGGCGGCGAACAACGCCCCCACCGGCGGCAACCTGCAGCCGCTAACGATCGTCGTCGTACGCGAGGTTGAACGCAGGGCGAAGCTCGGCGAGATGGTGGGCGGCCAACCTTGGGTGAAGAACGCGCCGCTGTCTATGATATTCTGCCTCGACTTCTTCCGCCTCAAGAGGTGGGCGGAGGCGTCCGGGACAGCGTTTCGAGGCGAGGAGGCGCTCTCCCATTTTCTGATCGCGTACGCCGACGTAATGTGTGCGGCGCAGACGGTGGTAATCCTCGCCGAGAACTACGGCCTGGGTTCGGTGTATATTGGCACGATCCTATTTGCCGTGGACCAGGCCCGCGAGTACTTCGCGATACCCCGGTTCGTCCTCCCGGTAATGGTGTTATCGCTCGGCTATCCCAAAACCGTCCCCAAAAACATCCCGAAGCTGGCGGCCGAAATCGTCGTCCACCTGGAGAAGTACGAGACGTTGAGCGACGAGGCTATCCTGGACGCTTTCGAGGATAAATACGGCGAGATAGACGAGAACGTCGAGAGGTATTTCGAGCGGGCGTTCGTCGAAGCGGTGGAGGCCGAGCGGCAGGAACGCGAGGAACGTTTGGAGGCTATTAAAGAGGGGATGAAGAGGCTCCAGATAAAAAACAACGCCGAATTCCTGTTCCGGCTTCGGTACCCGGCCGACTTTATGGTGGAGTTAAACGCGAATATGGTCGACTCGTTCAAGAACGCCGGCTTCGAATGCTTCGGTTCATAGTTGCGCGCGTCGAGTTTGTGTGTTATGAGGCTTATAAGCTATCCCGGCCTTTGGCGGGTAGAGGGACGGATGTTTTCGCGTACGGCACGTTCGACCTTGGGTACGACGGCAATACACATTATTTATACGTGCGACGCGAGGCCGACGAGAAGAATTCGCCGGTTGGTAATTGTGGTGAAAAAGGTTTTGCTCCCCTGGCGAAGATATGCCGTCGGTACGCCCCGGCGCGGCGCGGCAAGGGTGGAGTGCTACGTAAGAAACCTATTGGTTTATATTCCGCCGTAGCCGTCGGCAAGGCGTCGCCGCGGCGGAGGCGAATTAGTTAACTATATATGGGGCTTGGCGGGTAACTAACCGGGGGCGGTCGCGTTCTTGGTTGAGCGGCGCCCCGGGAGCGTGTTGTTCGCGGGCGCCGAAACCCCTCGTATACGGCCTTAAACAATTGAAGGAGCACCTTACATGAATTGGTGGTTCGAAGACAAGTTGAGGAAGTGGGCGTTTTATATCGGCCGCCTCGTGGCCCCTGACGTTAAGGACAAGATTATGGCGGGCTACGAGGACCTCTTCCCGGACGCGGGCCTCGACGAGGTTGCCCGATGGATGAAGGCCGCGACGGAGAGGATGACGGAGCTGCTCGACGAGAAGACGCGCGCGAACGTGATGACGTGCTTCGCCTGCGAATTCCCGAGCTGGAGAGTGGTCCAACTCCGCGAACTGTACGAAGAGGCGGGAAGCGTCGACGCGGTGGTGGCGTTGATGAAAGAGGACCCTTCAACTTACGGCCCCACGGAAAGACGGGGGGATACGATTGTAACGACTAAGGTGCCTTTCGACGAGGAGAAGTTTAACGCGGCAACTACCGCCGAAGAGCGCCGGCAGGCGTATTGCCACTGTCACTTCGCTAAAGCGATGGAGGGCGACGTTCCCTCGGCGTTCTGTTATTGCGGCGCCGGGTGGGACCGGATGCTTTGGGAGGGCATCCTCGGGAAGCCGGTGGAAGTCGAGGTAAGGCGGTCCGTAATGCAGGGCGACGACGTTTGCGAGTTCGTCGTGCACCTTCCGGAGCGCTGACGTCGACGCCGAAAGGCCCAAGTAAGGAGTAGCGTTATGTCGAGAGGAGAGGAAAGGCCCGAGCTCACGGCCGACGGCCTCCAAAATATCGCCCGAGCCTATCACGGTAGCCGTATAATCTTAACGGCGTACGAACTCGGAATTTTCACGGCGCTCGCGGACGAACGAAAGACCTCCGCCGAAGTAGCGGAAGCGCTGGGAGCGGACCCCCGCGCCACGGATCGCCTGATGAACGCGCTCGCCGTCCTCGGCTTACTTAATAAAGGGGAAGGACTTTTTGCGAATACGGCGGTCGCGGCACGCTACCTGGTAAAAGGTAAACCCGACTATATGGCCGGCCTTATGCACGGCGTACATTTGTGGGACGCGTGGAGCACGCTGACGGACGCGGTGCGCGCCGGGACCTCCGTCTTCGAGCGGCCGGGCGGCGAGGCGGCCGAGCGCCGCACCGAGGCCTTCATCGCGGCCATGCATTACAATGCCGCCTTCCGCGCCGGGAGGCTGGTCGCCCTGCTGGACCTCGCGGGCGTCTCGCGCGTGCTGGACGTGGGCGGCGGCTCGGGTATTTACGCGATGGCGTTCGTACGTGCCCGCGAGGGCATAACGGCTACCGTTTTCGACTTACCGCAAGTAACGCCCCTCACGCGGCGGTACGTCGAGGTTGAGGGGCTGTCCGGTAAAATAGATATCGTAGCGGGCGACGCCAACGTCGACGAGCTGCCTCGCGGCTACGAGCTCGTCCTCGTGTCGCAGCTTATCCATAGCAACTCTCCCGAAGAAAACGCGGCGCTGATTAACAACTGCGCGGCGTCGTTGAACGCGGGAGGCTGCCTTGTCGTCCAGGACTTCGTCGTCGACGGGGACCGGGCGGGGCCGCCGCGGCCCATTATCTTCGCGCTCAACATGCTCGTTGCCACCGAGGCCGGCGATACCTACACGGAAGCCGAGATACGCGGGTGGATGGAGGCCGCGGGCCTGAGCAATATCGAAAGGGTCGACACCGACTTCGAGACGACGTTGGTGATGGGGACCAAGCCTTAGGCGACGGCGCTATATGGTTATAAGGGAAATCCGGGCGAAGTCGATACTGACGAAGAGCAATATCCCGGGCGTGGATTTCTGCATCAACCCGTACGTCGGCTGCGCGCACGCGTGCCTGTACTGCTACGCCCGCTTCATGAAGCGTTTCACCGGCCACGACGAGCCGTGGGGCGAGTTCGTCGACGTAAAGGTGAACGCCGCGGCGTTGCTCCGCGAGCGGCTAACGACGATGCGGAACCCGCAAGGTTACGTACTCGTGGGCAGCGTGACCGACCCTTACCAACCGCTCGAGCGCAAGTACGAGCTCACCCGGGGGATCATGCGCGAACTCGCGGCCTCGCCCTTCGACGTCACGGTCCTCACGAAGTCGGACCTGGTAACGCGCGACGTCGACGTCCTCGCCGACTTCGAGCGGTGCACGGTGGAGTTTTCCATAACCGGCGTCGACGAGGAGGTAGCGGCGGCGCTGGAACCCGGCGCGGCCTCGCCCGCCCGGCGCCTCGCCGCGCTGCGGGAGTTGCACGAGGCCGGCGTCGCGACGCGCGTCTTTGTCTCGCCGATACTGCCGGGACTTACGAATCTCTACGCCGTTTTCGAAGCCGTACGAGGCTTTACCGGCGGCATAAGCGCGGAAACGTTGAACGTGAGCGCGGCGGATTGGCCGCGGCTGGCCGCGGCGTTCAGGAAGTCCTTCCCGGATCGGTTCCCGGCGTTCCGCGAGAATGCCCGTTCGCCGGATTATTGGGACGGCGTAGAGGCCGAATTTGGAAGGCTATGCGCCGAGTTGGGGGTACCGGCGAGCGGTTTTTACCGCCATTAGACGCGGCGGGGGCGTAACGTGGTAGAAGGAGGATCGCACAGAAGATGGGTCAAAGGGCTACTCGTCGCCGCCGGCTTCCTCTTCGTTGGCCTCGGCGTCGCGGGGATCGTCTTGCCGCTTCTGCCGACGACGCCGTTCCTACTTTTAGCCGCGGCCTGCTTCGCGCGCAGCTCGGAGCGCTTCTACCGCTGGCTATTGGGCAACCGGTGGTTCGGCGCTTACGTAAAGAATTACCGCGAGGGGAGGGGGGTCCCGGCCAAGGTCAAAATCTTTTCGACCGCCCTTTTGTGGGTGGTTATATTATCATCGGCCGCGTTCGCCGTTTCCAACCTAATCGTCAGGGTCGTTTTGATAGCCGTCGCGGTAGGGGTTACGGTCCACATCGTTTTTATTAGACCTAAGAAGCGAGGAGACGGGGACGCCGCTGAGGCGGAATGACGTTTACGGCTTCCCTCCTTCACGGCTTAGCTTTAGCGGCGATAAACGTCGCCGCGGTCCTCGCCGGCTTCGCGCTTTATAAAATTTCGGGCGTAGCGTATCAACTCGCCGTTCAGGTGCCGCTCGCCGTGTTTATATCCGTCGCCGCGTTCGCGAGCCGGCGCCGTACGTAGTGATATGAAGATCACCTGGGGCGAACGTTACCCCGACCCGGCGGCCCTCTGGCGCGAGGTCGAGTGTATGGTGGGCGCGTACGTCGACGCTTTGTTGTGGAAGGTCCCGGAATCGGAGCTCGCCGGCATCTATTTCAAAGGGTCCGCACAGAAGCGGTGGGACTCGCCTCTCGATTACGTCCCGGAGCTGAGCGACGTCGACGTGCACGTCCTTTTAGACGACGACGAGGCCGAGGCTAAGTACCTCGGCACGCTGGAACCAGCGCTCGAGCTCGGGGCCGCGGCCGAGGCCGCTTATTTCGGGAAGGTCCCGCAGCCGGTCCACGTGCCGCGGCCGCAGCTATTAGTCCTGAATTCGGTTATTAGCGAACCCGATTTTATGCCTACGCCCGCCGAGGCGATAACGGTGCTGCGTGGCCGGGACTACCCTCAGGGCGCGCCGCTCGAGCCCGAAGACATAAAAGAGCTCGACGCCAAAAGGTTGTCGGGCGAGGCGGAATACCTGGCCCGGTTCCCGATGCAGGTAATCGACAAGCCGGCGAAGTACCTTTGGGAGGCGCTGCGGGGGATGGTATGGCGCGTCTCGCCGACGGCGCCGCGGGTGTTGTACCTTCTGGGGGCTACGTTCGGGGAGGTGTGGACCGCTAACCGGACGAGGGTAGTCACGCTTTTGGAAGACCTCGGCGAACGCGACTTCGCCGCCCGGTACTCGGAATTTTATTTATCCGGTTGGGATTACTTCTTGTCCGGTTATACGGACTTCGACGCCGCGCGGCGCGCGCTTCTCGCGGGAATCGACGTCCTCCGGCGAGGCGTGGAGATCGGCGAGGCGTGGGGCACTTCGGGTTCCCGCGCGCCGTAGCGCAAGAATCCGTCAATGTACGTCGACGCCCACGCGCATCTGGACCGGTACGGCGACGACCTCGGCAACGCGCTGGCCGAGCTCGAGCGCGACCGCATCCTCACCGTGTCCGTCTCGATGGACCTCGTCTCGTACCGACGGAACGTCGAGATCGCCGCCGCTTGTGAGTTGGTTTTACCGACTTTCGGCGTGCATCCCTGGAACGCCCCGGCGTACGCCGGCCGCCTCGGCGAGTTGCGCGAGCCGATACGACAGAGCCCGATGCTGGGCGAGATCGGCCTGGACCACCACTTCGTCGACGACGCGTCCGTCTATCCGGCCCAACGCGAGGTATTCGAATTTTTCCTGCAGGCCGCGGCCGAGCAGCGGAAAATCGTAAATCTCCATACGTCGGGTGCCGAGGAGGAGGTCCTCGCGCTGCTTAAGAGGTACGACGTCCGGCGGGCCGTCGTCCATTGGTATTCGGGCCCGCTCGACGTCTTCGACGAGTTGGCGGCTTGGGGCGCGTACTTCGCCGTGGGCGTCGAGGTGCTGCACTCCGAACATATACGCGATATAGCTCGGCGCGTTCCGCCCGAGCGGTTGTTAACGGAGACGGATAACCCCGGCGGCCTGAAGTGGTTGACCCGTGTGCCGGGGATGCCGTCGGTGATAAAGGAAGTAGTCGCGGCGGTAGCGTGCGCGAGGGAAGTCGACGTGGACGACGTAGCGGTCCTCGCCCGAGGAAATTTCGCCCGTTTGATCAAAGGCGACCCGCGGCTCGGCGAGACGCGCGAGAAGTTCTTCGGCCAGGCGAGTGAAGGGCCGTAATAAGCTCGAGGAGGTAATGTGGATTACGGCGACAACGGCGAGAAGCGGACGACGTTGATACTTCTCGGCACCGGCACGCCCAACGCCGAGCCGGCGCGAGCCGGGCCGTCGGCGGCAGTGGTCGTGGGCGAGCAGCCGTACGTCGTCGACTTCGGCCCGGGCGTCGTCCGCCGCGCCGTTGCCGCGGGCCTCGACCCTAAACGGCTCACGCGGGCGTTTCTGACGCATCTACATTCGGACCACACGGCCGGCTACCCGGACCTGATATTAACGCCCTGGACGCTCGAGCGCGAGGAGCCGCTGGAAGTGTACGGCCCGCCCGGCTTGGAAGTTATGACGGAACGCCTCCTCGCCGCGTACGGCGCGGACGTAAAGGAGCGCGTAGCGGGGCTCGAGCCGGCCAACGAAACCGGTTGGCGCGTGGCGGCGCACGACGTTGACCCGGGCGTCGTCTACCGGGATGACGACGTCGCGGTGGAGGCTTTCGCCGTCGACCACGGCTCTTGGGCCGTGTACGGCTACAAGTTCCAAACGGCCGACCGCGCTATCGTAATTTCCAGCGACACGGCGCCGACGGAAATTATCGTCGAGAAGAGCCGCGGGTGTGATATCCTCGCGCACGAAGTTTACTCCGTAGCCGGTTTTGAAACGCTGACGCCGGCGTGGCAGAAGTACCACGCCGCGGTCCATACTTCCTCCCGGGAGCTGGCGGAGCTTGCCTCCCGCGCCGAACCGAAATTATTGGTCCTGTACCATCAGCTTTTGTGGGGAGTTTCGTACGACGAGCTGGTGGCCGAGGTTAAGGAGTCGTACGGCGGCGAGGTCGTCTCGGGGCGCGACCTCGACGTCTTCTGAGGGACGGAACGATTCTATGAAGTACGACGCCGTGATATTCGACCTCTTCGGGACGCTGGTCGACATATTCTCGCTCGAGGAGTACCGGGTATTTTTAAACGATTTGTGCGCCGTTCTCGGCGTTGCGCCGGCCGGTTACATAAAATTGTGGGACGAAACGGCCGACGAACGCGCGCTGGGCCGCGTACCGGTAGCGGAGCAGATGGGCACCCTTTGCCGCGAGCTCGGCGTGGCCGTTTCGACGGCGCAGCTCGAGCGGGCCGTCGAGGTGCGCGTCGACTTCGTGAGGGGGGCCCTCGAGCCGCGAGCGGATGCCGTCGAAACGCTTACCCGGCTCAAGGCCGCGGGTCATAAAATAGGCGTAATAAGCGATTGCTCGGAGGAGGTCGTCAGGGCGTGGCCGGATACGCCGCTCGCGCCGCTCGTGGACGAAGCGGTCTTGTCGGCCGCGGTGGGGATGAGGAAGCCGGACCCCCGCGTCTACTACCTCGCGTGCGAGCGGTTGGGCGTCGCGCCCGCGAAGTGCCTTTACGTCGGCGACGGCGGCAGCCGCGAGCTGAGCGGGGCCGCCGCGGTCGGTATGGAGGCCGTTTTGATACGGGCGCCGGAGGACCAAGGCGACGACGCCTTCCGCCGCGACGCCGAGGAGTGGGAAGGCGCGAAAGTTTCGGCGCTGAAAGAGATCTTGACGTTGGTATAATAATTTAATAGTTGCGAAGATGCTATGAAGGTATCCGAAGAACTGCTCCACGAGCTTGCGCGACTGTCCGAGACAGACCGGACGGTCCTGTCGGCGTACTTATCGCTTACGGAAGGGTGGGACGCTGCCGCGGCCTTCGTCGCCAAGGAGGCGGCGCGGCTGGCGCCTTTCCTGGACGCCGGGGAGCGGGATTATTTCGAAGGCTCGTTGTCGTTTTTATCCGATTACGTTGATGGGAAGAAGGCCGAGGGATACGCCGGGCCGGGGCTGGCCTTCTTCGCCGACCTGGGAGCCGACTTCGTTCGGGGCGTCGAGCTGGTTATGCCGCCGGCGCCGCTGCTCGCGGTGGACGACGAGGCGGTTATCGCGCCGCTGGCGTTGCAACTCGACGAGTACCAACCGGTGGGCGTGATTACCGTGGACGCGGCGGCCGCGAAAATTTATATCGCGGCCGGCCGTGTCGCGGAGGAGGAGACCTCGCTGCGCGAAAAGGTCCACCACTTGTCCAAGGTGGGCGGCTGGTCGCAGATGCGGTACCAGCGGCGCCGCGATAAAGAAATAAAACATTTCGCTGGCGAGGTGGCGAGGCGGGCGGAGCACGTTTTCGCGGAGGGCGACGTGAGCCGCGTCCTCCTCGCCGGCCGCGACCGGATGGTGGCCGCGGTGGAGGAGGAGCTGCCGGCGGCGTGGCGGGACAAGGTAATAGGTACGGTCCGCTGGGACTTGGACGCGGGCGACGACGAGCTGCTCGCAAAGATAAGGCCCGTGCTCGAGGAGGCGGAGCGGGAAGAGGGAGCCAAGGTACTCGAGCGGTTCGCCGGCGAGCTAAGGCGGGGCGGCCTGGCGGTCGCGGGCGCCGCGGCCGCGGAGCGCGCGCTGCAGATGGGCGCCGTCGATACGTTGCTCGTCGGCAAAGGTTTTTACGAAGTGGCGGCCGGCGCGCCCGAGGTCGTCGAGAAATTGGCTAGCTTGGCCGAGGCGACCGGCGCCCACGTGAGCTTCGTCCCGGAAGCGGGCGGCGCGCTGGCCCAGGGCGGCCACGTCGGCGCGTTGTTGCGTTTCAAAGTCGATTACTGAGGCCGAATTATTCTAGCGCGTGAAGGTGAACGCCGTTTACGTGGTGGAGAATGTTCGAGGTTCGGACCTTCAAAGAAAGTGACGAGGACGCCGTGACGGTGTTGCAGCGGAAAGTCTTTCGCGACGGGCCGCCGTGGAAAAAACGGCGGATTATATCGGCCGGAAGTTTCGGGCGGGCCGACGCCGACCTCGGTACGACGGCGATTACTGCGGTTGGGGTATAAAGACCGGCTTTCCGGGTCGGCCGACATAGGCGCGGGGAATCGTATGAGCACATATATTTTGATGAAGGTCCTCGAGTCCGCGCCGCGCCGGTACGACCGTGGCATTCGGATCCTCACCTGCGGAAAGCTGGACCGGGCTTACGAACGTTTGGCCGCTTATATAAAGAGAGGGCAGTTGGTCCTCGACCTCGGCTGCGGGACCGGCGCCTTGACCCTTATGGCCGCGCGCCGAGGGGCGCACGTGAAAGGAATCGACGTCAACCCCCAGATGTTAGAGGTTGGCCGGGAGCGGTTTCAGAAAGAAGGGCTGACGGAATACGTTGAGTTGGCTGAGATGGGCGTCGCGGAGCTCGAGGCGGAAAGAAGCGCGAGCTACGACGTTGTTACAAGCGGCCTCTGCCTTTCCGAGTTAAGCGCGGACGAGTTGAGCTACACTTTGCGAGAGGTGGTAAGGATATTAAGGCCGGGGGGCCTGTTGCTCGTCGCGGACGAAGCGAGGCCGAGAAATATTTTAAAGCGCGTCCTTAACGGCTTGCTGAGATTCCCGCTGGTCGTAATAACATATGTTATTACGCAGACGACCACGAGGTCGGTAGAGGACCTCCCAGGCAAGTTGCGGGACGCGGGTTTCATCGTTGAGCGGGTGAGGTCGAGTTGGATGGAGAATTTTGTCGAATTAATTGCGAGGAAAAGCGGAAGGAGCGGCGTATAAACCTGCTCGCGTATGCGGCGGTTAACGTCTTCGAGACGTTGTTGCGGGTCGTTCCTTTTCCTTGTAGAACGGGCGTAATAAAAATAGGGGCGCCCGATAAGAGTTCGCCCGTTTTCCTCACCGGTAATTATCATTTGACCGTCGTCCGCGTTAGCCGGGCTTTGCGCGACATCGATTGTTATCTCCTCGTGGCCAACAGTAGAGGGTACAACGTGTGGTGTGGCGCCGCGGGAGGGCATTTTACGGACCACGACGTCATCTCGGTCCTGAAAACCAGCGGCGTGGAAAGCCTCGTAACCCACCGCGACGTGGTCCTTCCTCAGCTCGCCGCGACCGGCGTCGAGGCTGGCGTTATACGGAAAAAAGCCGGGTGGAGAGTGATCTGGGGGCCGGTATATGCGAGGGATATCCCCGTTTTTATCACGAGCGGGTTCGAGAAGACGGCCGCGACGCGTCAGGTGGATTTCGCGCTCGGGCAGCGCGTCGAAATGGCCTGTATGTGGGCCTTCCCTTTCTCGGTTATCGCGGCTTTAGCGACGGCCCTCTTTTGGCTGCGGATAGTCCTGCCCCTGACGGTTCTTATATGGGCCCTGTCGTCATTGGTATTTTTATCATTCCCCCTATATTCGAGTTGGCTCCGGCCCGGGAAAGGCGGAACGGCGTTCAGTAAATATACCGTTGTATTTGATTTCAGCCGCGTCTTAATTATTCTATGGAGCGTCTTTATCTTAGGCCTTATTATTTTTTACCTCTTTGCCGACGGCTTAGGCCGGTGGTCCATTTTCCGCTGGGGCCTCGTCTCATTTATCATCGTTCTCCTGCTGAGTATCGACTTGAAGGGGAGTACGCCTGTCTATAAAAGCGGCTTACACGCGGATATATTCCTCACCGTATTTCTCGATAAGGAAAGGTGTAGGGGCGCCGGTTTCTGCGAGCAGGTGTGCCCTCGGAACTGTTATCGAGTGGCTCGAGCTAAACACACCGCGACGCTCGTCGGTTCCCGGCGGTGCGTGCAATGCGGCGCCTGTATCGTACAATGTCCCTTCGACGCGTTATATTTTACGGGGCCGCGGGGCGAAATATTGTCGCCGGCGACGATAAGGAAATTTAAATTAAACCTTTTGGGCGAACGCGTTGCGGGCGTGGGCCGCAATTCGCCGCGTCGGCGGCGCTAAAAAAGCTATGGTAAGAGGAGCGGACCTATGCTGAAGGGCATACATTTTCTTTTGACGTACGCGTGCAACTTCGAGTGCGACCACTGCTTCCTCTACTGCGGCCCGAAGTCGGAAGGGACGTTTACGCTCGAGCAGATCCGGGCGGTCCTCGACGAAGCGGCCGAATTCGGGTCGGTAGAGTGGATATACTACGAGGGCGGCGAGCCGTTTCTCTATTACCCCTTGATGGTCGAGGGAATCAAATTGGCGCAGGCGCGCGGCTTCAAGGCTGGCGTCGTGACCAACTGCTATTGGGCCACGGCTCGAGAGGACGCCTCGCTCTGGCTCGAGCCGCTTAAAGAGGTCGGCGCCGACGACCTCTCCCTCAGCGACGACGCCTACCACCACGGCGAGGAGGAGGAGACGCCGGCCAAGGTGGCCTCCCGCGCCGCGGCCGAGCTCGACGTTCCCACCGGTTCGATCTGCATCGACGAGCCGACGGTCGAGTTCGGCGTCGAGAAGGGCGAGCCGGTGATAAGAGGGGGCGCGGTGTTGCGGGGTCGCGCCGTCGATAAGCTGGTGGAGGGTTTGCCGACCAGGCCGTGGATGGAGTTCACCGAATGCCCCCACGAGGAGCTACGGAACCCCGGCCGCGTACACGTCGACCCCTTCGGCCACGTCCACCTATGCCAGGGGCTAAGCATGGGCAATATGTGGGAGACGCCGCTGTCGCGATTGGCTAAGGAATACGACGCGGACGCCCACCCGATTTGCGGGCCGCTGTTGCGCGGCGGCCCGGCCGAGCTCGTCCGCGCGTACGACCTCGAGCTTCGAGAGGAGTACGTCGACGAGTGTCATTTGTGCTACCTCGCGCGCCTGGCCTTGATCGATAAATTCCCGGAGTACCTTGCGCCGCGGCAGGTTTACGGCCTGGAGTAGGGGCGCAAGGCCTTGCGCCCTTACCGGGGATTGACGACGACGCTGGGAAAGGAAGGGCGATGGATAAGATAATTTACCGAACGGTCAAATTGCCGTGCGACGCCGCGCGGGCGTTCGAGATGTTCACCTCGAGCGATTTGCTGGAGAAGTGGCTCACGGTCAAGGCGGACGTCGAGCCGCTCGTGGGCGGCAAGTACGAGCTCTTCTGGAATCCGGAGGAGCCCGAGTTCGACAGCACCATTGGCTGCCGGGTCACGGCGCTCGAGGAGGGGAAGCTGTTGGCCTTCGAGTGGAAGGGACCGAAGCAGTACTCCGATTTCATGAACGAGTGCGACCCGCTGACGCACGTTACCGTCGCGTTCGTCCCGGGCGAGGAAGAGGGGGAGTCGTATACGGAGGTCCACCTGGTCCACTCCGGGTGGCGGGGCGCGCCGGAATGGGAGGAGGCGCGCCGGTGGTTCGAGGTCCAATGGGACGTCGCGTTTAGGGAGCTAGAGAAGCAGTTGGCATAAAGCGGGGGAGGCGGCCGCGGGCCGCCGCCTTCGTCGGGCTTCGTTTCTTTCGCCGGGACGGCCTCGGCCTAACCCGGGCTCGGGGAAATGGATTCGGATAATAGGTTAAGGACATTGGAAGATAAAATGAAAATAGAGGCCGCGGCGTTGTCCGCGACGTTAGAGGAGTTTATCGGGAGGTACGCGGAGGAGTTGAAGAGGGAGGGGGCTATCTTGGGCCTGAGCGGGGGGCTTGACTCGGCCGTGGTCGCCGCGCTATGCCAAAGGGCCCTGGGTCCGGCGAAAACGTTGGCCCTCGTCATGCCCGAGAAGGAATCGAAGAAGGAGCACGTACGGGACGCGCTGGAAGTCGCCGACGAGTTGGGGATCGAGGCGAGGGTGGTAGACATTACCCCCTATCTTAAGAAGCTCGGCGTGTACCGATTATCCCCTGTGGACGAGTTCTTTTTGCCGAGGCGCGTGAAAGGTTTTCTAATCAAGAAGGCTCACCATTTTTACGAAAGGAAGGCCGGCGAGCCCCCCTTTTCGGCGGCGCTCTTGGGTTCCGAGGGCAAGCCCTTTAACTCTTACCTAAAAAAGATCAACGCTTACTATCGAAGCAAGCACAGGCTCAGGATGGTGGTTCTCTACTTCCACGCGGAGCTCGAGAACAGGTTGGTCGTGGGAGCCGGGAACAAGAGCGAATACGAGATCGGATTTTTCGTGAAGCACGGCTGCGACGCCGCCGCGGACGTTATGCCGCTCTTAAACTTATATAAGACGCAGGTGAGGGATCTCGCCCGATACCTGGGTATCCCCGCGGCGATCATAGATAAGGCGCCGTCGCCGGACGTCATCCCCGGCGTCACCGACGAGTTGGCGATTGGGGTTGCCTACGGCGAGCTCGACCTCATCCTGTTGGCTTTGGAAGAAGGATGGGGAGACGCGGAGATAACTGGCGCCTTGGGGGTCGGAGAGAGAACCGTGCGGCATGTGCGGCGTATGGTTCAACGGTCGCGGCATATGCGGGAGGTTTACGCGCCTTAAACGCATGAACGAGGGAAACAAGATGAAGGTCGACGGCGAGCCGGCCTTCGGGCGTAAATACGAGCTTTTCTGGGCCGGGGCGGTGCGGAGCTCGGGTACGGGAGCGCGTTCGGCACGCGCGGCACCTTGGGGTGGTGGGAAGGGCGGCGGTGGCTCGAGAAGATAAAGGAGGATAAGTAGGTGGGAGTAGGAGACGTACTTGTCGGCGTGGTCGTTGGCGCGGTCGGGGCGATGGTTACCTGGTATTCAGGCCTTGCCACGAAGATCGTACTTGATTGGCGGAGGGCTGCTCGCGAACTCGGAGCGGCGGCGTTCGTATGTCTTGATCGGTTACGCAAGATACGGAGCGCGGCGCGACGTTCCGAACGCGAACAGGTGGAAGCCGAGATATACCATCTGGGCGGCGACCTCGACCGCTACCGGGATTGCATCGCCGCCGCGCCCGAAAGGCGGGATAAACACCTCCGTATTTACGGCAAAGTAATGCCTATCCTGCTCGAGCATGATTTGACGAGCCTCGATAGCGTTATCGGCGAGTTGGAGGATATCTCCGGCTTAGCGGAGTAAAGTTCCGCCGTAGACTAGGTTTGGCCGGTGTCTTCCGTGCGCCGTGTTCGACCAATTCGCTACGGCGCTTCGTAGATTTGTAACGGGTCGCCCAATGGAGAACCCGGCCTTCAGGCTGGGTTTTTTATGGCTTTCGTAGGGGCGACTGGCCGGTAGGGGCGCACGGCTGTGCGCGCCTACAGCGTACCCCTTCTATTCGTAATCGTAAAACCCCTTTTTGGTCTTGCGGCCCAGGTAGCCGGCGAGGACCATTTTGCGTAGCAGCGGGCAGGGCCGGTACTTGGAGTCCGCGAAGCCGTCGTAGAGGACGTCCATGATGTCGAGGCACACGTCGAGCCCGATGAGGTCCGCCAGCTCGAGCGGCCCCATCGGGTGGTTCATGCCGAGCTTCATCACGGTGTCGATAGCTTCCTTGGTTGCGACGCCCTCGTACAGCGCGTAGCACGCCTCGTTTATCATCGGCAGCAGGACGCGGTTGGAGATGAAGCCCGGGAAGTCGTTGACCTCTACCGGCGTCTTGCCGACGGCCTTGGCCGCCTCCTCCGCCACGTTGTAAGTCTCGTCCGAGGTCGCGATGCCGCGGATGAGCTCGACCAGCTTCATCACCGGTACCGGGTTCATGAAGTGCATGCCGATGACCTTATCGGCGCGTTTCGTGACGCCGGCGATCTCGGTGATGGGTATCGAGCTCGTGTTCGACGCCAGGATGGCCTCGGCCTTGCACTTCTCGTCCAGCTCTTTGAAGATCTTCTTCTTTAGGTCGCGGTCCTCGAAGACCGCCTCCACGACCAGGTCCGCGTCCTTCGCGTCGTCCAGGTCCGTCGACTTCTTGATGCGGCCCAGCGCCGCGTCGGCGTCCTCCTGCGTGATCTTCTCCTTCTTGACCATCCGCTCGAGGTTCTTCTTGATGGTCGCGAGCGCGCGTTCTAGGAAGTCGTCCGACTGCTCGATTAACGTAACGTCGAAGCCCGACTGCGCGAAGACGTGCGCGATGCCGTTGCCCATCGTTCCGCCGCCTACGACGGCGACTTTCTTTATCGCCATGTTGCCTCCCCTGCTTATGGGTTATTATTAAACCGTTACGCTCATCGCGACCGCGCCGCCGCCGCCGAGGCAAGCGGTGGCCAGGCCGCGCTTCAAACCGCGGTCCTTGAGCGCGTAAACTAGCGTCGCCAGGATGCGCGCGCCCGAGGCGCCGATGGGATGCCCCAGCGCCACCGCGCCGCCGTTGACGTTGACGCGGTCCCAATCCCAACCGAGCTCCTTGCCGTCCGCCAAGACCTGCGCGCTGAAGGCTTCGTTGATCTCGATTAGGTCGTAGTCGCCGATAGACTCGCCCGTCTTGGCCATCAACCTTTTGACGGCGTCCACCGGCGCGTAGAAGAGCATCTTGGGCTCGACGTGCGCCGACGCGTAGCCGGCGATGGTTGCGTCGGGCGTGACGCCCAATTCCTTGGCCTTGTCCGCGGTCATGACGGCCGTCGCCGCGCCGCCGTCGTTAAGGCCCGGCGCGTTGCCCGCGGTGACGGTGCCGTCTTTAGTGAACGCCGGCTTGAGCCTCGCGAGCTTCTCCACGGTGGTCTCGCGCGGCCCCTCGTCGGTGTCGAAGACTATTGGCTCGCCCTTGCGCTGCGGGATTTCGACGGGGACGATCTCGGCCTTGAACTTGCCCGCCGCGATCGCGGCCAGCGCCTTGGCCTGGCTCTTCGCGGCCCAATCGTCCTGCTCCTCGCGGCTGATGCCGGAGTTCTGCGCGGTGAAGTCGCCCAGGCAGCCCATGTGCTTACCCTCGAAGGCACACCACAGGCCGTCGTGGATCATGCCGTCGACGAGCTCCATGTTGCCGAACTTCTGGCCGGACCGGCCCTTGAAGAAGTAGAACGGAACGTTGGACATCGACTCGAAGCCGCCGGCGACGACCACCTCCTCGTCGCCCGCCTTGATAGCCTGCGCCGCCATCGAGATCGCCTTCGCGCCGGAGCCGCATACCTTATTAATCGTTACGCAGTTCACGGATGCGGGCAAGCCCGCGGCGATGGCCGCCTGCCGTGCCGGCGCCTGGCCCATACCCGCGGAGACGACGTTACCCATTATCACCTCGTCCACTTGGTCCGGCTTCACCCCCGAACGCTCCAGCGCGCCCTTGATCGCGGCCCCGCCCAGCTGCCACGCCTGGACCGGCGTGAGCGTCCCGAGGAACTTGCCGATCGCGGTCCGACAAATGCCCGCGATTACAATATCGTTAGCCATTCCAACCTCCTTCACGATTTAGAACGGGCGCGCGCTTACCACTTCGGCGCGCGCTTCTCTAAGAACGCTCTCATACCCTCGTTTCCCTCGCCGCTCTCGAAGCACCTGCCGAAGACTTCGGCCTCCAGCTTGCAACCCTCCTCGACGCCGAGGGTTAAACCTTCGTGCACGGCCTTCTTCACCATCGCGAGCGACGTGGGGCCTTTCTTGGCGATGGCCTCGGCCTGCTCCTTGACCTTCGGCATCAGCTCCTCCGGCTCGAAGACGCCGTTGACTAAGCCAAGCTCGAGCGCCCGCGCGCCGTCGACCTGTTCGCCCGTCGTTAACAAATACATCGCCTTGCCCGGGCCGACGAGCTTCGGCAGCCGCTGCGTCCCGCCGAAGCCGGGCGTCACGCCCAGGCTGACCTCCGGCTGGCCCATCTTGGCCTTCGTGGAGGCGAAGCGCAGGTCGCACGCCAGCGCGAGCTCCATCCCGCCGCCCAGCGCGAAGCCATTCACCGCGGCGACGGTTACGAAGTGCGCGCGCTCGAGCGCCAGAAATACGCGCTGGCCGTTCTCGGCGAAAGCCTTGGCCTCCGCGGCGTTCATGTCCGCCATCGCGGCGATGTCCGCGCCGGCGACGAACGCCTTCCCCTCGCCGGTCACGACGACGACTAGGACCCCTTTGTCGGCGTCGAGCTCTGTGATTGTTTTCTCAAGCTCGGCTAAAACTTCTTCGTTGAGCGCGTTTAGCGCGTCGGGCCGGCTGATAGTGAGCGTCGCGACGGCGCCGTCTTTCGTAACGTTGATGAATGCCATATCTTCTCCCTTTTACGCTTAGGGTTAAAGGACCGGCTTGTTTAACCTTCTTGTATTAACTCGATAAGGACGCCGAACGTGCTCGACGGCTTCATGAAGATTACGCGCGAGCCGTACCCGCCCTCGTACGGCGCTTCCGTTATGAATTCGTACCCGTCCGTTTTTAGCGAGGCCGCCGCCGCTTCCACGTCGTCGACCTTGAAGCAGAGGTGATGAATACCGGGGCCCCGTTTTTCAATAAATCTGGATATCGGGTCCTCACCCAGGCCCTCGAGCAGTTCAATTTTTACGCCGCCGGCGTCAAAGAAAACGAGCTTGAGGCCCTGCTCCGCGAGAACTTCCTCGCCCCCGAGCGTAAGGCCGAGCGCCTCCTCGTAAAGTCGCCTCGTCTCAGCTATGCTTTTGACCGCGACGCCGACGTGCTCGAGCTCCGCGCCCTTCACCGTCACGCCGGTCCTTTCGTTTTGTCGTACTCGCCCCACACCTCGCGCAGCGCGTCGGATATCTCGCCCACCGTCGCCCCCGCCTCGACGCACGCGAGCGTGGATTCCATCAGCGGCGCGCCGTCGGCCGCGGCGGCCTCGCGCAAAGCGGCGAGCGCCTCCTCGAGTTTGACGCTGTCGCGCCTTTCGCGGTAGGCGGCGAGCTCTTCCGCGCGGGAGCGCTCGAGCGCCGGGTCCACGCGCAGCGTCTCGAAGGGCGGCGCGCCCTCGGTTACGTATTCGTTCACGCCGACGACGACGCGCTTTTTCTCCTCGACGTCTTTTTGGTACCGGTACGCGCTCGCGGCGATCTCGTCCGCGAAGTAGCCGCTCTCCACCGCCTTCAGCGCACCGCCTAAGGCGTCGATTTCTTTGAGGTATTCTTCGACGCGCGCCTCGAGCTCGCCGGTCAGCGCCTCGACGTAGTACGAGCCGGCGAGGGGGTCGGCTGTGACGGCGACGCCGCTCTCGTGCGCGATTATCTGTTGCGTGCGGAGGGCGATGAGCGCGGACTGCTCGGAGGGAAGCGCCAGCGCCTCGTCGCGCGAGTTGGTGTGTAGCGATTGCGTTCCGCCGAGTACCGCGGCCAGCGCCTGCAGCGCGACGCGCACGACGTTGTTCGCGGGCTGCTGAGCCGTGAGCGTGCAGCCGGCCGTCTGCGTGTGGAAGCGCAGCATCATCGAGCGCGGGTTCTTGGCGCCGAAGCGGTCCGCCATAAGGCGACACCAGACCCGTCGCGCCGCGCGGAACTTCGCCACCTCCTCGAGCAAATCGTTGTGCGCGCCGAAGAAGAAGCTGAGGCGGGGCGCGAAGTCGTCCACGTCCAGGCCCGCGGCTAGCGCGGCCTCGACGTACGCGACGGCGTCCGCGAAGGTGAACGCTACTTCCTGCGCCGCGGTCGCGCCGGCCTCGCGGATGTGGTATCCCGAAATGGAGATGCTGTTCCAGGACGGCATGTTCGCCGCGCAGTAGCGGATGAGGTCCGTCGCGAGGCGGAGCGAAGGCGCCGGCGGGTAGATGTAGTTACCGCGCGCGAAGAATTCCTTGAGGATGTCGTTTTGGACGGTCCCGCGCAACTTCGATGGTTCCGCGCCTCGCCGCTTTGCGAGGACGACGTACATCGCCAATAGTGTCGACGCCGTAGCGTTTATGGTCATTGACGTGGAGACGTCGGCCAGCGGAATGCCGTCGAAGAGGGCCGCCAGGTCGTCGAGGGTGGATATGGCGACGCCGGTCCGACCCACCTCGCCGCGCGCGAGCGCGGCGTCCGAGTCGTACCCGCACTGCGTCGGCAGGTCGAAGGCGACGGAGAGGCCCGTCTGGCCTTGCGAGAGAAGGTAGCGGTACCGTTTGTTGGTCTCCGCGGCGGTAGCGTAACCGGCGTACTGGCGCATCGTCCAAAGGCGGCCGCGGTACATGTCGGCGTATATGCCGCGCGTGAAAGGCGGTGCGCCTGGCTCGCCCAGCTCGCGCGCGTAGTCGACCGGCGCGTCCTCCGGTTTATAAACCGTTTTCACCTTCACCCCGGAGGTGGTCGCGACCTCACGCGCGGGAGCGGTTTCGTCTTTTGCCGTCATTCTATGATTACCATGACGTCGTTTAGGCCGACGCCCTTACCCTTTTCGATTTTAACTTCTTTCACGACGCCGTCGCGGGGCGCGCGCATCAGGTTCTCCATCTTCATGGCCTCGATGACGCAAAGCCCCTGGCCTTCCGTAACGCCGTCGCCCGGCGCCACCATTACGTCCAGGACGACCGCCGGCATAGGCGCCCTCAACTCGACCGCGCCCTGCTCCCCGACGCCCGCGGCGCCCTTCAGCTCGCGGATGCGCCGCTGCCGCTCGTCCTCCACCGACACCGCGAGCGTATGGCCGGCGACGAAGACGACGTAGCCGCCGTCGCCCGAGCGCACCCACAACTCGTACGAGCGGCCGTCGAGTATCAGGGAGTACGTCGCCCCGCGCGCGACCTCGTAGTAGTCCAGCTCGAGCGGCGTCCCGTCCACCGCGACCGCGAGCGAGGCCCCCTCGCCCTCCACCGTCAGCTCGTAGGAGCGGTCGCCGATCGTCGTCCAGTACCTCATTCGCTTCCCACCCCCTCGCGGCGGGCCGCGAGGCGCCAGGGGTCGACGGCCAAGGCGCCGTCGCGGCTCGGGGCGCCGGCGGCCGGCGCAGCCCCTTCGCGGAAATGGGTGAGGAGGGTGCACAAGACCGCGGCCGCCTTTTCCAAATCTTCGACGCGCGCGGCTTCCGGTCGAAAATACTCCTCTACGAACGAGGTGTCGAAGTCGCCTTCCCGGAAGGCGTCCGATGCCATCACCCAGCGGTGGAAAGGTATCGTGGTCGCGACGCCGTCCAACACGAATTCGTTCAGCGCGCGGTGCATCCGCTCGATCGCGAGAGGCCGGCACTCCGCCCAGGCGACGAGCTTGGCGATGAGCGGGTCGTAGTAAATGGGGACCTCGTAGCCCTGGGCGATGCCGCCGTCGAAGCGGACGCCCGGGCCGGACGGCAGGCGGAGCCGGGAAATCGTCCCCGTCGCCGGGTAGAAGTTGTTAGCGGGGTCCTCCGCGGAGATGCGGCACTCGATCGCGGCGCCGCGGTGCTTTATATCCTTTTGGGCAAATCTTAACGGCTCCCCCGCCGCTATGCGCAATTGTTCCTTTACGAGGTCGACGCCGGTTACGAGCTCGGTCACCGGGTGCTCGACCTGGAGGCGGGCGTTTACCTCCAGGAAGTAGAAGTTGCGGTCCGCGTCCAACAAAAATTCTATCGTCCCGGCGTTGGTATAATTCGAGGCGCGGGCCGCGGTGACCGCGGCCTCCGCCATCCGCGCGCGCAACTCGCCGTCGAGCACGGGCGACGGCGATTCCTCGATGAGCTTCTGGTGACGCCGCTGGATGGAACACTCGCGCTCGAAGAGATGTACGACGTTGCCCTGCGCGTCCGCGAGGATCTGGAACTCGACGTGGCGCGGCTTCACTATGCACTTCTCGACGTAAACCGTGTCGTCGCCGAACGCGCTTTCGGCTTCGCCGCGCGCTTGCTTCAGGAGTTCGCCGAAATCTTCGGCGCGCGCGCAGATGCGCATACCTTTGCCGCCGCCCCCGGCCGCGGCCTTTATCATCACCGGCCAGCCGATCTCAGCCGCCGCTTTCGCGATGTCCTCGTCCCCGCGTAGCGCCGGGTCGGAGCCGGGTATCACCGGGATGCCCGCCGCGGCCATAGTCGCCCGGGCGCCCTGCTTGTCGCCCGCGGCGCGCAGCGTCTCCGGCGACGGCCCGACAAATGGGAAATCGGCCTCGCGGCACGCTTCGGCGAAGTCGGCGTTCTCGGCCAGGAAGCCGTAGCCCGGGTGGATGGCCTCGGCGCCGGAGCGCCGGGCGACGTCGATAATTTTACTTATATTTAAATAAGATTCGCTCGCCGGCGGCGGGCCGATGTTGTAGACTTCGTCGGCGTAGCGGACGTGGGGCGCCGGGCGGTCCGCGTCGGAGTAGACGCCCACGCTCGCGACGCCCATCTCGCGGCACGTTCGCATCACGCGGACGGCTATTTCCCCGCGGTTGGCTATTAGGATTTTTTTAAACAAATTACGCCCCTAAACTACAACGGTATATTCCCGTGCTTCTTGGTCGGGGTATGGTAGCGTTTGTTGATTAAGGCCCCGCCGCGGGCCTTTTTGCCGCGATTCGCGGTGGCAACGGACGAGGGGTTTGTCGTTAAGGCGCGACTCCTTTTATGGCAGATAATGTAATCCACGTTCCTAATATACCCAAAACGAGGGATATTAGGAACAAGATGCCGATAAATACTACCCAACCTTTGATGACGTTAACACGGTTGCTTATTTGCCTAATTAAGGCAACGGTTACCGTTTCGAAATCCGCGGTTTCGACGGCCTCATCGTTAATTACGTTATTTTTCTCGTTAACCATATAAAGCCTCCACGGTAAGAAATGAAATAGTATAGACGCCCCGAACTCGCCGAGCCCGGCTACTACCTTTTTACAACGGTATATTCCCGTGCTTCTTGGGCGGGTTCTTGTCGCGTTTGTTCCGGAGCATCTCGAGCGCCTGGACGACGCGAGGCCGCGTCTCCCGCGGCATTATCACCTCGTCGACGTAGCCGAGCTCCGCGGCGATGTAGGGGTTCGCGAATTTTTCGCGGAACTCGGCGACAAGCTTCTCGCGCAGCTTAGCCGGGTCCTTCGCCTCCGCCAGCTCGCGCCGGTGCAATATGTTTACCGCGCCCTCGGGGCCCATTACCGCGATTTCCGCGGTGGGCCACGCGTAGACCGTGTCGCCGCGCATGTGCTTGGTTGACGTAACGGCGTACGCGCCGCCGTACGACTTGCGGACGATGACGTGGACCTTGGGGACCGTGGCCTCGCCGTACGCGTATAAGAGCATCGCGCCGTGCTTGATGACGCCGCCGTACTCCTGCGCCGTCCCCGGCAGGAAGCCCGGCACGTCCGAGAAGGTGAGGAGCGGGATGTTGAAAGCGTCGCAAAAGCGGATGAAGCGCGCCGACTTGCAAGCGGAGTCGATATCCAGGCAGCCGGCGAGCACCAGCGGTTGATGGGCGTTGATGCCGACGGTCCGGCCCGCCATGCGCGCGAAGCCGCATATCATGTTGGGCGCGAAGTCTTTGTGGACCTCGAAGAAGTCGCCGTCGTCGACGACGCGTCGGATGACGTCTTTCATGTCGTACGGCTTGGTCGCCGAGTCGGGGAGCAACGTGTCTAATTCCGGGTCGGCTCGAGCCGGGTCGTCGCCGGTCTCGACGTACGGCACGTCCTCCAGGTTATTCTGCGGCAGGAAGGAGAGGAGGCGGCGAATCTCTTGCAGGCACTCCACTTCGTTTTTCGCGACGACGTGGCAGCAGCCGGACTTGGTGGCGTGGACGTGGGGCCCGCCCAGCTCCTCGAACGTCACGTCCTCGTTCATCACGGTCTTGATGACGTCCGGCCCGGTGAGGAACATGTACGACGTGCCCTCCACCATGAAGGTGAAGTCCATGACCGCGGGGGAGTATACGGCGCCGCCGGCGCACGGGCCCATGATGGCCGCGATCTGCGGCACGACGCCCGAGGCGAGCGTGTTGCGCAGGAAGATGTCGGCGTAGCCGGCCAGCGAGTCGACGCCCTCCTGGATGCGCGCGCCGCCCGAGTCGTTGAGCCCTACGATGGGCGCGCCGACGCGCATGGCGTGGTCGCAAACCTTGCAGATTTTCTCGCCGTGCGCTTTGGAGAGCGTGCCGCCGAAGGAGGTGAAGTCCTGGGCGAAGACGAAAGTGAGGCGGCCGTTGACGTTGCCGTAGCCGGTGACGACGGCGTCGCCCGGTACGAGCCGCTCCTCCATGCCGAAGTCGTGGCAGCGGTGGACGACGGCCGCGTCGAGCTCGCGGAAGGTCCCCTCGTCGAGGAGGATGTCGAGGCGCTCGCGCGCGGTGAGCTTGCCGGCGTCGTGCTGTTTCTTGACGCGTTCCGGGCCGCCGCCCTCGAGCGCCCGGGCGCGCACCTTGGCCAGCCTCTCGTAGAGTTCTTCGTTGGCCATATTCGTCAAAGCGCGTTAATTATCCGAGGCCGCGGCCTCGCGGATATACTTGACGATCTCGTCCGTCGCCGCGCCGGGGGTGAAGAGCCGGCCCACGCCGATCTTTTGCAATTCGGCGATATCGTTGTCGGGGAGGATGCCGCCGCCGGTGACGACGACGTGCTCGGCGCCTTTCTGTCGCAGAAGCTCGAGGACGCGCGGGAACATCGTCATGTGGGCGCCCGACAGAATGGACAGGCCGACGACGTCGACGTCCTCCTGCAGCGCCGCCTCCACGATCGCCTCCGGCGTCTGGTGCAGGCCGGTGTAGATGACCTCCATGCCGGCGTCGCGCAGCGCCCGCGCGACGACCTTGGCGCCGCGGTCGTGGCCGTCGAGCCCCGGCTTCGCGACCAATACGCGGATTCGTTTCTCGGGCATATACTACCTCCGCCGTCCGCAACGGCTCGAGCCGGCCTAAAATACCGGCGTCTCCTTGTACTCGCCGAACTCCTCGCGCAAAACGTCCAGCGTCTCGCCCAGCGTGGCGTATGTCCGGCCGCAGGCCAGAAAGTGGGGCATGAGGTTGGTGCCGTCGCGCGCGGCCTGCCGCAGGCCGTCTAGCGCTTTCTTCCACTCGGCCTCCGAACGCTCCGCGCGGACCTTCGCCAAGCGCTTCCGCTGGTGCTTTTCCACCGCCGGGTCGACCTTAAGGAGGTCGATCTCGATCTTCTCACCTTCGAGTTTGAACTCGTTCACGCCGACCTGTATGCGGTTGCCTTCTTCGATCTTCTTCTGGTACGCGTACGCGGCATCGGCTATTTCCTTCTGGAAGAATCCCTTCTCGATAGCTTTCAGGACGCCGCCCAGCGCCTCGATCTTGTCGAAGTAATCTTCCGCCTCCTGCTCGAGTTTGTTCGTCAGGTGTTCGACGTAGTACGAGCCGGCGAGGGGGTCGATGGTATTCGCGACGCCGGACTCGTAGGCGATGATCTGTTGCGTGCGGAGCGCGATGAGGACCGCTTTCTGGGAGGGCAGCGCGTGCGTTTCATCCATGGAGTTTGTGTGCAACGACTGCGTCCCGCCCAGGACGCCGGCCAGCGCCTCGAGCGCGGTCCGGACGATGTTGTTCTCGGGCTGCTGCGCCGTGAGGCTGCATCCCGCGGTCTGCGTATGAAAACGCATGAGCCACGAGCGCGGGTTCTTGGCCTTATACTTGTTCCTCATCCGCTTGGCCCAGATGCGCCGCGCCGCGCGGTACTTCGCGATCTCCTCGAAGAAGTCGAGGTGGGCGTTGAAGAAATGGGAGAGGCGAGGCGCGAAGGTGTCCACGTCCATCCCGGCGGCGATGCCGGCCTCGACGTACGCGAAGCCGTCCGCGAGCGTGAAGGCGAGTTCCTGCGCCGCGGTCGAGCCGGCCTCGCGGATGTGGTATCCAGATATGGAGATGGTGTTCCACTTGGGAACCTCTTCGGCGCAATAGGCCATAATGTCGGTGATGATGCGCATCGACGGCTCGGGGGGGTAGATCCAACTCTTCTGCGCGATATACTCCTTGAGGATATCGTTCTGGATGGTCCCGCGCAGGAGCTTAGAGTCGACGCCCTGCTTCTCGCCCACGGCGACGTAGTAGGCCAAGAGGAGGGCCGCGGGGGCGTTAATCGTCATAGACGTCGAGACGCGGTCGAGAGGGATGCCGTCGAAGAGGACTTCCATGTCGGCGAGCGACGAGACGGCGACGCCGCACTTGCCCACCTCGCCGTGCGAGTACGGGTGGTCCGAGTCGCGGCCCATAATCGTCGGCAGGTCGAAGGCGATGGAAAGGCCCGTCTGGCCGTGACTCAAGAGGTACTTGTTGCGGGCGTTGGTGTCCTCCGCGGAGCCGAACCCGACGAACTGGCGCATCGTCCAAAGGCGGCCGCGGTACATATTGGTCTGGACGCCGCGCGTGAACGGGTACTCGCCCGGGACGCCGACGTCGGCTTCGTAATCGAGGCCGTCGACGTCGGCGGGGGTGTAGAGCGGCGCGACCGGCAGGCCGCTCACGGTCTCGAACAGGGCGTTCCGTTCCTCGCACGCCGCGGCCTTCTTGTCCCAGGCCGCTTTGGCCTTGGTTACTTTTTCGAGTTCCTTTTTATCGAACATGTCTACCTGACCCCTCTTCCGGGCCTTAGTTATTTTTACCTTAGCAAATGGTTCGCGATCACCAGCCGCTGGACCTCGGAGGTTCCTTCGTATATCTCGGTGATGCGCTGGTCGCGGTAGAGCTGCTCGACGCGCGAGAAGTCGCCGACGAAGCCGTAGCCGGCGTGAATTTGCATGCACTTATTCACGCAGAAGTTCGCGGCCTCGGAGGCGAAGAGCTTGGCCTGCGCGGCCTCGAGCCCCACCGGCTCGCCCGCGGCCTCCTTGAGCGCGGCCTTGTACGTCAGCAGCCGCGCCGCCTCGAGGCGGACCGACATATCCGCGATCATCCACTGGATGGCTTGCAGCTTGGCGATGGGCGCGCCGAACTGCTCGCGCTCTTTGGCGTAGGCCGAGGCGAGGTCGAAGGCCCGCTGGCAGATGCCCACGGACTGCGCCGCGACGCCGACGCGCGCGCCGTCGAGCGTGTTCAGCGCGATGCGGAACCCCTTGCCGAATTCTCCCAGGAGGTTCTCCCTCGGTATCTTGACGTCTTTGAAGTACAACCGCGCCGTCGTCGAGGCGCGTATGCCCATCTTGTATTTTAAAATTTCGGCTGAATAACCCGGGTCTTGGGGACTGTCGAATATTAACGCCGAGACTTTGAACTTATCGGGTTCCTCCGCGTTGTTGGCCCGGCAGATTACGACGACGACGTCCGCGACGTTACCCGAGGAGATGAAGATCTTCTCGCCGTTGAGGACGTAGTGGTCGCCGTCGAGGGTCGCGGTGGCCTGTTGCGCCGCGGCGTCGGAGCCGGCGCCGGGCTCGGTGAGCGCGAAGGCGCCGTGGAGCTCGCCGACGTTCATCTTCGGCAGATACTTCTTCTTCTGCTCGTCGGTGCCGAACTTCCCGATGGGATACGAGGCCAGCACTTGCACCGCCATGACGATACCCAACGCCGCGTCGGCGTACGATATCTCCTCGATGAGCGTGGCGTAGAGCAGCTTGTTTTTACCCTGGCCGCCGTACGCCGGGTCCGACGGGTAGCCTAAGTAGCCAGCTTTCCCCATCGCTTTGAAAATATCTTCCGGGAACTCGGGCGGCCGCCGGTCGAGCTCTTGGCTCACAGCGTCAATGTATTTCTCGGCGAAGGCGCGAGCCTTTTCGCGTACATCTTCTTGCGCCGGGTCCCAGTTCCAGGCCATCTTCACTCCTCCTCGACGTTACATTTCGCGAGAGACTTCTTTAAAGAGCCTCGCCGAAGCTTCGTAGGGCGTAAGGCGCCCCTCCTGTACCTCGGCCGTTAAAAATTCCAGGAGGTTGTCGTAGTCCCGCGCGGCCGCGCATACGCGCCTGAACTCGTAGGCGAGCAGCTCTTCGAGCTGGCGTTGTACCCGCGAACGGCGCCGCGACGTTAATCCGCCCGACTCCTCGAGGTGCGAGCGGTGCGCCGTCACCGCGTCCGTGATATCGTCGATGCCCCGGCCTTCCGTCGCGACCGACATGATAATCGGCGGCCGCCACCCGTCTTCCGGCTTTAGCTCGAGCGTGACGCGGAGCTCGCGCGCCATCGGCTCGGCGCCTTCGCGGTCGGCCTTGTTCACCACCAGCACGTCGGCTATCTCCATCAGGCCGGCCTTCATCGCCTGCACCGCGTCCCCCGATTCCGGGACGACGACCACCACGGTCGTATCCGCGGAGTTGGCGACGTCGAGCTCGCTCTGGCCTACGCCTACGGTCTCGATGAGGACCGTATCGAAGCCGAAGGCGTCCATCGTCAACGCGACCTCGCCCGTGGCCTTGGCCAGGCCACCCGGGCTGCCGCGCGTCGCCATGCTCCGGATAAAGATACGCTCATTGCCGGCCAGCTCGTTCATCCGGATGCGGTCGCCGAGCAGCGCCCCGCCGGTGAAGGGGCTCGTCGGGTCCACCGCGACGACGCCCACGTTTTGGCCCGCCGCGGCGTAGCGCTCCGCCAGGTGCGACACCAGCGTTGACTTACCGGCCCCCGGCGGCCCGGTGATGCCTATGAGGTACGCTTTTCCCGCGCGGCCGTAAATCTGGCGCAGGAAATCGCGGTAGCCGTCGGCCTCGTCCTCGACCGCGGATATCGCACGCGCGAGCGCCAGCCGGTCCCCCGCCAGGAAGCGCTCGAGGAAGTCGGTCGTCGTTACGGCCCCCGCCCGGTTCAATACTCTATCCCTTTCCTGGCGGGGATGCCGATGCGGTAATGGTGTTTTGTCTCTTGCACCTCGCTCACCAGATCCGCCGCCTCGACGAATCCGGCAGGGGGCCTCCGACCTGTCAGGACGAGCTCCATCTCCGGCGGTTTTTTCGCAATAAGGTCCAGGATGTCTTCCGTTTTTATTAAACCGTAGTCGGCGGCGACGTTCACCTCGTCAAGTATGACGAGGTCGTATTCGTTCGCGCCGGCAACTTGCCGCGCTCGGGCCAGCGCCTCCGCGGCGAGGGCGACGTCTTCCGCCGCCGGCTCGTCGCGGTCGACGAAGCTCTCCCGGCCGTACTGCTCGACGTCGAACCCTTCGAGCCTTCGCGCGGCCTCGAGTTCGCCGTAGTTTATCCGCCCCTTCATAAACTGGATGACGAGTACGCGCGCGCCGTGGCCCCAGGCGCGCAACGCGAGGCCAAGGGCGGCGGTGGTCTTACCCTTGCCGTCGCCGGTATAGACTTGGACCGTTCCTCGTGCGCCTAACATCTTAGCGGGAGGTCGCGGCGAAAACTTCCCCTCGTTCCGGCGCCTGGTCTCGATTTGGCGCCGCTCGGACCCGGAATAGGCCAATAACGAAGGACTTTTTTATAACATCCGCCTTTTAGCGTGTCAATAAATCTTTTGAAATGGCCCCGCTTAGCGTTAAAGGTTGCCGCGCATTCTTTTTAACGCATTTGCTGAGGCGCATTTTCGGATAAACGGCGGCGAAATGCCTTGTTTTAAAAGGGCGATTATGATAATCTTAAGTGGGATAAATTACGAAAATATCGGGCGGATGACTTCCTTTCCGCCGTTCGGAGGTTTCGATGAAGCGCACTTTACGGGGATTGCTCCCGTGGTTAATAATAATACTGGCCGTCGCCTCGGTCTATCAGTTCTTCGTGATGAAGGCCGAACGCGTCGCCAAGATACCGTATTGGAAATTTACGGACCTGCTCGAGAAGCGCGTCGTCGCGACGGTTACGCTTCAGGAGAATAAGGTAACCGGCGAGTTGAGCCGCGAGGCCCGCACCGAGGGCGACGCCCAACCCTTCACGAAGTTCAAGACGCAGGCGCCGGTGGTGGATTCGGAGTTCGTCAAAAAGCTCGAGGCCGCGGGCGTCAAAGTCGATACGCAGGAGGCCAAGTCGGCCTGGTTTACGGTCCTCGTCTCCGTAGGCCCCTATATCCTGTTGTTCGTGTTTTTCATCTGGCTCTTCCGCCGGATGCAAAGCCCCAATAACAAGGCGCTCCAGTTCGGCAAGAGCCGTGCGCGCCTCTTCGACGAGAGCAAACAAAGGGTCACGTTCGAGGATGTCGCCGGGGCCGAGGAGGCGAAAGAGGAGCTCCAGGAAATAATCGAGTTCCTGAAGGACCCGCGCAAGTTCCAGCGGCTCGGCGGCAAGATCCCGAAGGGCGTCTTGCTCGTGGGGCCGCCGGGCTCCGGCAAGACGTTGATGGGGCGGGCCGTCGCGGGCGAGGCCGGCGTGCCGTTCTTGTCCATCTCCGGGTCCGACTTCGTCGAGATGTTCGTGGGCGTGGGCGCGGCCCGCGTGCGCGACCTCTTCGACGAGGCCAAGAAGCGCGCGCCGTGCATAGTCTTCATAGACGAGCTGGACGCGGTGGGGCGGCTGCGCGGCGCCGGCCTCGGCGGCGGCCACGACGAGCGCGAGCAGACCCTCAACCAACTCCTGGTCGAGATGGACGGCTTCGAGAGTAACGACGGCGTAATACTGCTCTCCGCAACCAATAGGCCGGATGTCCTCGACCCGGCGCTTCTCCGCCCGGGCCGCTTTGACCGCACCGTCGTCGTCGACCGGCCGGACCTCAAAGGCCGCTTAGGCATCCTGCAGGTGCATACCCGCGAGATCCCGCTCGCCGACGGCGTCAACCTCGAGGCCATAGCGCGCGGGACGCCGTACTTCTCCGGCGCGGACCTGGCGAATCTCGTCAACGAAGCGGCGCTTTTGGCGGCGCGCAAGGACCGCCAGGCGGTAGCGCAGGCTGACTTGGAGGAGGCCCGCGACAAAGTGATGATGGGGCCGGAGCGTAAGAGCCGCGTCATCGGGGAGAAGGACAAGAAGATCGCGGCCTACCACGAGGTGGGCCACGCGCTCGTCGCCAAGCTCACGCCCGGCTCGGACCCGGTGCACAAGGTTACCATCATACCGCGCGGGATGGCGCTGGGCCTGACGCAATCGCTGCCCGAGGAAGAGAAGTACATGTACTCCAAGGAATACTGTGAGATATTGTTGAAGCACATGTTGGGAGGCCGGGCCGCGGAGATGTTGGTCTTCAACGAGGAGACCTCCGGCGCGGGCAACGACATCGAGCGCGCCACCGAGCTCGCGCGCCGTATGGTGTGCGATTGGGGGATGAGCGAGACGCTGGGGCCGGTGGCGTTCGGCAAGCGGGAGGAAGCCATCTTCCTCGGCCGCGAGATAGCCCAACACCGCGACTACTCCGAGGAGACGGCGCAAGCCATAGACGGCGAAATAAGGCGCTTGGTGGACGAAGCCTACGACGCTGCTTTCAAGTTGTTGAAAAAGAACCGGAAAATGCTCGAGGTTATCGCGGGCGAACTTTTGGAACGCGAGACGCTAACGGGCGAGGAGATAGATACTTTGCTCGCGGGCGAGAAGTTGCCGCCGTTTTCGAAGCAGCCGGCCGCGAGGAAGAAAAGGCGGCGGGACGAGGGCCGCGCGAAAAAGGCCGCGAGGAGGACGCGGCGGGTGCGCGACGCCGAGCCGGCCCTCGAGACGGAATGACCGACGATAGCGACGGCCCCCTTTCGGTCCGGAGTTTAAATTTCGACTCGCCGGTGCCGGCGCGGGAGTTGATGGCGGCCATCGGCGTGCACCCGCGGGGCGTCGACATTATGGCGGCAAAGCTCACCGCGCGGGCGATTTACGTTAAAAACGTCAAGGCGGTTGCCGCAAATATTTTAAAACAAGAGGCGTTGTCTGCGGGCGCCGAGGCCGCGGTGCATAGGCACGTTATAAACTGCCGCGTCGCCCGCAGCGACGCCCTTTTGTTCGGCACGGCCGCGGCGCTCGAGGACGTGGCTCGCAAACTCGTCGGCCAGGACTTCGGCCTGGACGCCCTGGGTAAAGAGATATCGCGCGTCTTAGCGACTTGGTACGCTGCGCCTTCGCTCGAGCTGAAGGGCCGGACGTACCGGCTTAACGCGCCGTTGATCGTGGGGATATTGAACGTCACGCCGGACTCGTTTTCGGACGGCGGCGAGTTCGACGCGCCCCGAGCCGCGATAGCGCGCGCGCGGGAGTTGCTCGAGCAGGGGGCCGCGGTCGTCGACGTCGGCGGCGAGTCCACGCGCCCCGGCGCCGCGTACGTCTCGGCCGAGGAGGAGCTAAGTCGTGTAATGCCGGTGGTGGAGGTGTTGGCGCCCGAGCACCCGGTATCGGTGGATACGCGGAAGGCGGCGGTGGCGCGGAAGTGCGCCGAGGCGGGCGCCGCGATGATAAACGACGTCTCCGCGGGCCGCGACGAGCCGGCGGTGGCGGAGGTGTGCGCCGAGTTCGGCCTGCCGTACGTCGTTATGCATATGAAGGGCACGCCCGCAGATATGCAGCAGGACCCGCGCTACGACGACGTCGTCGGCGAGGTGCGCGGCTTTCTGGCCGAGCGCGCGGCGTGGGCGAAGGCGCGGGGCGTGGAACAAATAATAGTCGACCCGGGCATCGGCTTCGGCAAGACGCTCGAGCACAACCTGGCGCTTATCAACAACGTTCCCGCGCTGGCCGATTTGGGTTATCCCGTAATGGTCGGGCACTCGCGCAAATCCTTCATCGGCAAGCTGACGGGCGCGGAGGTGGACGGCCGGCTGGCCGGCTCGCTCGCGGCGGCGCTGGTTGCGGCCCGGCGCGGCGCGCACATCCTCCGCGTGCACGACGTCGCCGCGACGGCGCAGGCGCTGGCCGTCGACGCGGCGGTAACGCGAGCGTAATATGTTCGGCCTGACTTTCAGGGTTCAGGACGCGGTCGACATCGTGGTGATGGCCTTCGTCATCTACCGGTTGATGCGGCTGGTCAAGGGGACGCCGGCGGCGCCCATGGCCGCGGGCGCCGTGATCGTCGCCTTGGTCGCGGTCGCGGCGTCGTTTCTCGGCCTGCACTCTATCAATTGGTTTTTCGAGAACTTGCGCGGCTTGTGGTTCCTGGCGGCGATAATCGTTTTCCAGCCGGAGCTCCGCAAGGCGCTGGGACTCGTGGGGAAGAACCCGCTCGTGCGCGCGGTATTGGGTCGCAAAGAGACTACGATAGACATCGTCGTAAACACGGCGTTCGAGTTCGCCGCGCGGCGCGTCGGCGCGCTCCTCGTATTCGAGCGGACCGTTCCGTTGGGCAGTTACGCCGAGCGGGGCGTCCGCCTGGATTGCGAGATTTCGCGCGAACTCTTTGGGGCAATATTCGACAGCCATTCGCCGCTGCACGACGGCGCGGCGATAATCGAGGGCGACCGCGTCGCCGCGGCCGCGGTGATGTTGCCGCTAACCGAAAACCCGGAGGTGGCGAAGAGCTGGGGCGCACGCCACCGCGCGGCCCTCGGCATCACGGAGGTTACGGACGCCGTCGTCGTCGTCGTATCCGAGGAGATGGGGCGAGTCGCCGTCGCCGCCGACGGCATGTTGAAGCCGGTAACGGGCGTGGAAGACTTGAAGGCGTCGTTGCTGGATTACTTGAAAGGCAGGTTATAGCTTAGGTATGGCGCGCCGCGTCGAAATGGAGCTGCGAGGGCGTCTGCGGCGTCTCTTCGGCAACCTGGGCTTAAAGTTGCTGGCCCTCCTGCTCGCGATATTGTTCTGGTTTTTCATCGCGATGGGCCGCGAGGCCTACCGCGATTTCGACGTGCCGATCGAGCTCGAGGGTTTACCCGGGGGCATAATCGTCAACGGCCCGGAACCGGAAACCGCCTCCGTCCACGTAGCGGGAAAGGGCCGCGATTTGATCGGCCTCCGGTCGTCCGATTTTAGGGCCGTGATAAACGTCGGCGGCAAGGATGCGGGCGCCTACACCTTCGAGCTTACGCCGTCGGACGTAATTTACTCCGGCGGCCTCGACGTGAGCGTCGAGGCGATATTGAGCCGAAAGACCGTAATAGTGAAGCTCGAGCGACTCATCACGAAGGGCGTTCCCGTAAAGGTGGACTTTTCGGGTTCGCCCGCGGCCGGGTATTACCTGGGCCTTCCGGAGATAGAACCGTCCAAGGCCACGCTCCACGGCTCGGTGACGGTGTTGGACAAGGTGCGGGCGGTGTCGGTCGTGGTGGACGCGGAAGGACGCGACGCGCCGTTCGCGGCCGAGGTGCCGATAAGGGCCCCCGCGGGCATCACGCTCGTGGGGGCGGACGAGGCGCGCGTAACGGTTCCCGTGGGACGGGGGGAACGGCGTTCCTTCGCCGGCGTTGAGGTCGCGGTACGCGGCGCGGAGGGCGGGGCCTACGAGGTCACGCCGGCCGAGGTTTCGGTTACGCTGGAGGGCGAGGCCGGGCGTTTAGAGGCGGCGGGGCCCGTCAAGGCGGCGATCTTTCCCCGCGGCCCGGGGCGTTATTTGGTCCAGGTGGATGTACCCGAATACGTCAAGCTTATCGCGGTAACGCCGCGGGAGGTGGAGGCGGCGCCGGTCGCCGCGGCGAGGTGATATGAAAGTTACGAACGAAAAACGGGGCGGTACGTCCGGTACTTTTACGGCTCGCCTTTATATCCCCGACAACAGCCAGGCGGCGGCTTTCTACGGCTCGGGCGACCAGAACCTGAAGCGGGCCGAGGCGATGTTCGGCGTGCAAATCGTCGCGCGCGGCAACGAGCTCGTAATCCGCGGCGACGAGGAGGCCGTGGACCGCGTGGCGGACCTCTTCGAACGGGTGCTCGAGTCGTGCGAGGGGGCGCCCGAGGCCGCCGGTTCCCAGATTAATTATGCGTTGGATGCGCTGCGGGAGGACCCTGAGGCCGAGCTGGAGGAGCTCTTGGCCGAGGCCATACCGGTCCCGTCGCGCCGCCGTTTCATCAGGCCCCGCACCGCCGGCCAGCGCGTCTACGCGCGGAGCATACGCGACCACACGATAATTTTTGCCATCGGCCCCGCAGGCACGGGTAAGACTTATATCGCGATGGCTATGGCCGTAGATATGTTGATGCGGGAGGAGGTCCGCCGCCTCGTGCTGGTTCGGCCCGCGGTGGAGGCCGGCGAGAAGCTCGGTTACCTCCCCGGCGACTTCACGGAAAAAGTAGCCCCTTACCTGCGGCCCCTCTACGACGCGCTCCACGATATGATGGATTTCGACCGGGCGATGCGCCTCGTCGAGCGCGGCATCGTCGAGGTGGTACCGTTGGCGTATATGAGGGGCCGAACCCTCAACGAGTCCTTCGTCGTCCTGGACGAAGCGCAGAATACGACGTACGAGCAGATGAAGATGTTCCTCACCCGCCTCGGCTTCGGCTCGAAGGCGGTGGTGACGGGCGACATTACGCAGATCGACCTCGACGAGAACGTCCGCTCCGGGTTGGTTGAGGTCCAGGATATTTTAAAGGGCATCGACGGGACGGATTTCGTTTACCTGACGCGCCGCGACGTCGTGCGCCATCCCATAATACAGCGCGTGGTGGACGCGTACGACAATTACGAGGCCAAGCACCGCGCCGACCGGCGGGCCTCCGCGGCTCGAGCCGGGAAGCGGCGCCCGAGCGGGCCCGCCAAAACGGGCGAGTGAGGATATAGCGTGGCGTTCGGGAAGAGATTTCGCGTGAGGTTGCGGCGGTTTTTTACGGGGCGCCCGCGGGGCTTCGGCCGAAAAAGAGCCGAAAGGCCTTGGCGTCGCCTCGGCGTCAAACGCGCCGCAATTGGCGTCGGGACGTTCGTAGCGCTCTCGGTCCTCGTGACGCCCAGCCAATTCTTCCGCCGTCCTCAGCTGACGGAGGGGGCGATAGCCAAGGCCGACATCACGGCTCCCTATAAATTCGCCGTGGACAAGGACCGCACGACGCTTCGGCGCGAACAAGCGGAGGCCGCGGCGCGGGTCTTGCCCGTTTTCCGCGAGAACCCGCACATCGCGGGCATAGCCGAAGACGAGCTTAACGAGTTTTTCGTCATCCTCCGTCAACTGGCCGATACGTACGCCGCCAAGCCGAGCGGCGAACGCGACGCGTTCGTGGGCGAGCTGAGCATAGCCCTCAGCCCCGATACGCTCGTATATTTGTTGGAGGCGGACGCGGAGACGCTGGATTTGGTTCGCGGCCGGTCTGCGGAGCTTTTGGCCGCGTTGTTCGCCGACGGCATTTTGGATGCTGCGGAGATGGCAAGGCGAGGGCTGGGTAAAACGGCTACGCTACTCCAACGCGAAGGCGAGGGCGAGAACGTCGTAAGCGCCGACGAACTTTTGAATCCGGCGACGGCCGCGGCCCGCGCGCGGGCCCTCACTTCCGAGGACGCCTCTTTATCCCCGGAAGAGGGCGGGGCCGTATCCGGGGTCGTAGCTTTAAACGCGCGCCCCAATCTACTTTACGACGAGGGCGAGACCGAGCGACGCCGCCGGGAGGCGCGGGAGGCCGTCGATACCGTCGAGCGTTGGGTCGAAGAGAACGAGAGAATCGTCGACCGTAACAACGTAATAACCCCCGCCCAGATTCGAGCCGTAGATGCGCTTTATTCCGGAAGGACGCTAAAGAACCTCGCCGTCTCGCTCGGGGGGCGGTCCTTGCTCGTGGCGATAACTCTCACCGTACTGGGGATATTTTTTTTCCGCTATCGACCTTCTTTATCGGCGGAACTACGTTATTGGTGGATGTTGAGCGTCATCCTGGTCGCCTCGTGTTTCGTCTCGCGCGTACTCGCTTTGGTTTTAGTTAATTATTCGCCGCTGTCGGTATATATATTCGCGGCATGTCTCGGGGCGATGCTCATAACGCTTTTAGTGGACGTGGGTTTCGGTTTCGTTGCCGCGATAACGTTGGCCGTTTTATCGGCGGTAATGGCGGGCTTGGCTTTCCGGCCCGGTTTCATGGCTCTCGCCGCGGCAGCCGTGAGCGTTTTCCTCGTCGCGCACATTCGGCGGAGGTCCGACTTCTACCGCGTGTTTATCGGCATCGCGCTGGCGGCGGCGGCCGCAGCCGTGGGCATCGGCCTCGTCGACATGACCCCCTGGCGGGCCGTTGGCGAGGAAATTTGGTGGGGCGCGGTGCTCTCGGCCGCAAGCGTAGCTATCCTGGCCATACTCTTGCCCTTGTTCGAGATGGCGTTCGATGTCGTAACGGACCTGAAGCTGCTCGAGCTCGCGGACCTCAATCACCCGCTGTTACGCAAGCTGCTGTTGGAAGCGCCGGGAACTTACCACCACAGCGTTGTCGTGGGGAGCCTGGCGGAAGTGGCGGCGGCCGCCGTGGGCGCGAACCCGCTCCTGACGCGCGTAGCAGCCTATTATCACGATATCGGGAAGTTGCGCGCGCCGGCCTATTTCGCGGAGAATACCGGCTCCGAGGGCCGCCGCCACGAACACCTCTCGCCTCAGATGAGCAGCCTCGTCGTCGCCTCCCATACCAAACAGGGCGCGAAGACGGCAGAGGAGGCGGGCCTGCCCCCCCCCATCATCAACGTAATATCCGAGCACCACGGTACGGGCCTGATATCTTTCTTTTACCAGGAGGCCATAAAATCGGACGAACATAAAGTGCTGGCCGAGGACGATTTCCGTTACCCGGGGCCGAAGCCGCACGGCAAGGTTTCCGCCATAGTTATGCTCGCGGATGCCGTGGAATCGGCTTCCCGTTCCCTCGACGAGCCAACGCCCACCAACATCCGCTCGATGGTCGAAAAGATCGTGGCCGCTCGTCTCGCCGACGGCCAGCTCGACGAGTGCGACCTGACCCTTGCCCAGATCCACGTCGTCAAGGAGAGTTTGATAAAAGCCCTTAGCAGTATATTCCATATTCGCCCAACTTATCCCGAAGATGCCGAACAATACGTCGTCCCGTATTTGTCTACACATTCTGCCGAAACTAAGTCCTACTAGCCGTCGTCGGCTCGAGGCGTTGGTCGCGCGTTACCGCGAGGAGCGCGGCGTGCCGGCGGAGGCCGTGGTCGAGGTTACGATAGCGGACGACGCGTTGCTCGCGGAATTGAACAAGAAGTACCGCGGCCGCGAAGGGCCGACGGACGTCCTCGCCTTTGCCATAGGACGGGATGCGCCGGAGCCGGAAGAAATATGGTTGTGGGGCGAAGTCTACGTTTCAGCCGACCGCGCGCGAGAGCAGGCCGCGCGGCGGGGCGTTTCCTTGGATGAAGAGCTCGCCTTCCTCGTCGCTCACGGCCTTCTCCACCTCGCCGGGTATGGCGACGAGACCGACGAGGGCGGGGCGGAGATGGAAAGGGCTGCGGCGCGCCTCGTAGCCGGGCCCGAGTAGGAGGAGAGTGACCGCCGCCGACAAAAAGCCGCGGCCGAAGAAAGGGTCCTTTTTAAGGGAGGGCGGCCTCGCCCGCTCGTTCAACAGTGCTTTGGAGGGCATCGTATACGCGCTGCGCACCCAGCGCAACGTGAAGATCCACTTCGCCGTAACGGCCCTCGTCTTGTTCGCGAGCGTGTGGCTTTCCATCACCAAGGTCGAGCTAATTTTATTGTTGATCACGATCGCGTTGGTCCTGATCACGGAAATGGTTAACTCGTCGCTCGAGGTTATATTGGATTTAGCGGTCGAACGGTACCATCCTTTAGCGCGGATTGCGAAGGACGTAGCTGCGGGCGCGGTGTTGTTCGCCGCTTTGAACGCCGTGCTCGTGGGATACCTTATATTTTTCGACGCCCTCAAAGGCCCTATCGTTACAACCATCGTAAACGTACGGCGCGCGCCCTCGCACGTAGCGCTAACCTCGTTGGGCCTTACGATTCTCTTAGTCATAATCCTAAAGGCCGTAACGGGCAGGGGGACTTTCCTGCGCGGCGGCCTTCCGAGCGGCCACGCCGCGGCCGCCTTCGGTTTATCGGCCGCGGCTTCGTGGCTTACGCGCGACCCGCTCGTAGCCGTAATAACGCTTCTGTTAGCTTTGACGATCGTGATATCGAGGATCCGTTTGGGGATACATTCGATACTCGAAGTAGCGGCGGGCGCCTTTTTGGGCGTAAGCGTTACGGCGTTCTGCTTTTGGATATTCACGTAAAGCCACGGTAGGAAAGTGAGGTCGATGTACGTGGACGAACCTCCATCACTAATAACAGTTATCGGGGTAGTCGTCGCTTACGCGTTATTCGTCATCTCGAGGTCCGCGGTCCTCGTGACCGCGTCCCGCGGCCGCGGCCCGGGGGGCGAGGGCGCGGGCAGGCTGGCGGTGCCGCTGGCCGTACTCAACGCGCTGTTTTTCGTCGAGGTCTTACTTTTGATAGCCGCTTCGTATTTAGCCGCGTCGCTTTTTGCGGCTCGAGCGCCGGTCGTTCCTCTGGTCGTGGTATGGTTGGCTTGCGCCGCCGTCCTCTACCTGGTGCGCGCCGCGGCGCGGGCAATTTTGCCGGACGCCGCAGCGGCGGTCCTCGGTTACTTCGTCGGCCCCGTAGCCAAATTCGTCTACCTCGTTCTGTTCCCGTTGATCTGGTTGGCGAAGGCCGTCGCATTTGGGTTTGCCAGGATAACCCACGCGGGCATAGAGCCGGCGGCCGTGTCGCCCGCGGCCGAGATGGAAGCCGCGGACGTGGCCGACGACACCCGCCTCGCGGAAGAAGAGCGCGAAATGATAAACGGCATCATCAGCATCCGCGAGACCCTCGCGCGCGAGGTTATGGTACCGCGGGTCGAGATGGTCACCGCGGACATCCGCGACGCCATCGAGGATATTAAACGCGTCGTCGTCGAAAAGGGTTTTTCGCGCATACCCGTAGTAGACGAGTCGCCCGATACCGTGGTGGGCATACTTCACGCCAAGGACATTTTCACGCTCGAGGCCACGGGCGAAGATCTGAGGTCCGTTTTGCGTGAGCCCTTCTACGTGCCGGAGTCGAAGAAGGTGAACGAACTTTTGCGGGAGTTCCGAGCCGCAAAGGCGCAATTTGCGATCGTCGTTGACGAGTACGGCGGCACCGCCGGCTTGATTACGCTCGAGGACGTGCTCGAGGAGATCGTCGGCGAAATACACGACGAATACGACGCGGAGGTAAAACTCCTCGAGAAAGTCGGCGACGGCGTTTGGCTGGTCGCGGGGCGCGCGGACATCGGCGAGTTGAACGAGCAGCTCGCCATCGCCATCCCGGAAGAAGACTTCGAGACCGTGGGTGGGTTTGTTTCCTCGTTATCCGGTAGGGTGCCGGGGTCCGGCGAACGGTTCACTTTCGGGAGCCTCGAATTTTACGTGACCGCGGCCGACGCGCGAAAGGTGAACCAAGTCCGCCTTACGTTGAAGCCGGAAGGTAAGGGCGAGGCCAAGGATTAGACTTGACTCCGCGGCGGCGGTAGGTTATTAGTCTACGAACCTTTCTGTGGGAGCCGCGATTATGGCATCAAAGTTTTCAGAAGGGAAACTTATGCTTAAAGCACGGCGCGCGGCGTGGTTTCTGACCTTCGGCGTGACGGTGGCGGCCGCGACGGCCGCCGCCCAGGAGGATTTCGTGCCCGAGGGCGAAACCTACGTCATCCAAACCCCTACGGCGTGGGCGCGTCCCCGCGGCGAATATGCCGGGAGCATCGGCGTCGGGCCGTTCGTAGTGCGGGGCGAGATCGGCATCCTGAACTACCTAACCGCGGGGATATCCTACGGCGGGGTAGACGTCTTCGGCAACGCCGCGCCGACGATGAACCCCCGCCCCGGCTTCCAGGCCAAGTTCCGCATCACGAACGGCGGCCCGATAATGCCCGCGGTGGCCGTCGGCTACGACGACCAGGGCCACGGCAGGTATTACGACTTCGACCCGTACGTCGAGCGCACCGAGCGCAAACAAGTTCACTACGACCGGTATCAGTTCAAAGCCAAAGGTTTTTACGCCGCGTTCTCCCAGGAAATCGAACTCCTTGGGCCGCTGGGCCTGCACGTCGGCGTTTCCTATAACGTCGTCGAGGACGTGGACGCCGACGGCGTGGACGTTTTCGGCGCGCTGGAGAAAGGCCTCGGCCCCCACCTGATGTTGCTCGGGGCGTACGATATGGGCCTTAACGACGACGAGTCGAAATCGCTCGGGATGGGCCGCGGCTACCTCGACGCCGGCGTACGGTGGCGCGTGACCGATAACTTCAACCTCGAGTTCTGGGCGACCAACCTTCTCGAGAATCAGGTCGCCAAGCTCGGCGAAGAGGGCGGTTATTCGCGCGTGCTCTACTTAACGTATATCGGCTCGTTCTAGAGCCCGTCAGCGACCGATGGCCGTAGAGACGAAGAAATTCGCCCTCGAGTTCGAGAAGCCGCTTGTCACGTTGGAGGAGCAGGTTGAGGTCCTCCGCGCTAAGGCGAAGGAGGGCGACGAGGCCGCGGGGGCCGAGCTCGCCGCGCGCGAGCGCGAGCTCGCCGAGCGCCGCGCCGAAATATACGCGAACCTGACAGCGTGGGACCGCGTCCTCCTTGCCCGCCACCCGAACCGCCCCTATACTATGGATTACGTCCGCCGGCTTATCGAAGGCCCCCTCGAGTTCCACGGCGACCGCCTCTTCCGCGACGACCAGGCCATCGTGTGCGGCGTCGGGCGGTTCCGCGGCCGCAAGGTGGTTTGGATGGGGCACGAGAAAGGCCGGAAGACCGCCGATAAAATACGACACAATTTCGGCTCGCCCCATCCGGAGGGATATCGCAAGGCGCTTCGCCTGATGAGGCTCGCGGACAAGTTCGCCTTGCCCGTAATATCTTTTTTGGATACCGCCGGCGCGTACCCGGGCATCGGCGCCGAGGAACGGGGCCAGGCCGAGGCCATCGCGCGCAACGTCCTCGAGATGTTTAACCTCCAGGTGCCGTTCGTGGTGGCGGTCGTAGGCGAGGGCGGCTCCGGGGGCGCCTTCGGCATCGGCGTCGGCAACCGCGTCCTGATGCAGGAGTACGCCTACTACTCGGTAATATCTCCAGAGGGGTGCGCGGCCATCCTCTGGCGCGACCGAGCGTTCGCGCCCCAGGCCGCGGCAGCGCTGAAGATCACGGCGCAAGACCTGACGGACCTCGGCGTCGTCGACGAGATAGTGAAGGAGCCGCCTTACGGTGCCCACCGCGACTACGACCTCGCCGCGGAGCTTCTGGGCGACGCGCTCGAGCGCCACCTGGCCGAATTGGAGAAGATTTCGGGCGACGAGCTTCGGGAAGACCGGCGTAAGAAATTCCTCGCGATGGGCTTCTTCGAGGATGGTTCACGACGTGAGGGTGGATAACCGTGGCGGCCGCGCGTGCGTCGTGACGCCCCTTCGCGTGCGCTACGCCGAGACCGACGCCATGGGCGTCGTATACTACGGCGACTACCTGGCCTACTTCGAGGACGGCCGCGTCGCCTACCTCCGCGCGAAGGGCTTGCCGTATTCGGCGATGGAGGCCGCGGGCGTATATATGCCGGTCGCGGAGGCCTACTGCAAGTACCACGCGCCCGCGCGCTTCGAGGACGAGCTGGCGGTCGAGACGTCCATCGGCGGGGCCGGGCGGGCGAGGGTTCGCTTCGATTACGTCGTGAAGCGGGGCGAAGAGGTCTTGGCGGAGGGTTATACCGTTCACGCGGCGCGGGGCCGCGACGGCCGGCCCGTCCGCATACCGGCCTCGTGGGCCGAGAAACTCAGCTTTCCAAAGGATTGAACGCTGGAAGGAAAGCGTTTTTGCGTTTTATACCCAAAGGTTTTTTTTACGCGCTTAGCCTGGCTCTCGTCTCGGCGGCCGCAGCCGGCGCCGCCGCCGCGGGGGGCTCGAGCGGCGCGTGGCTGGGTTTGGGGGCGGGCGCCCGGGCCGCGGCCATGGCCAACGCGTTCGCCGCCGTCGCCGACGACCCTTCCGCGCTCTTCTTCAACCCCGCGGGCCTCGACCAGGTCCCGGGGGGCCGCGTCGAGTTTACTTACCATTACCCGTACGCCAACGTCAAAGATATAACTTACGCTACGGGCGCGATATCCTACAATATGTCGGGGCGCGGCTTTTCCTTGGGGACCTTCGCCGCGGGCGTAAATTACTTCCGCGCGTCCGGCATTCCCGAGGCCGGCGAGTTGGGTTTAACGGGCCGCACCTTCTCCGATTACGAGACGGCGCTCGTGCTCGGTTGGGGCAAAGGGCTCGGCGCCCAGGTCGTGGCCGGCGAGGAGCCCGCGTACAACCTCGGCGTTGCGTTGAAAGTCATTTCGACGAAGATTTACGAATACCAGGACGGCGGTTTCGGCGTGAACGCCGGCTTTCTGTTCAAGCCGCTGCCGGCCACGCGCGTAGGCCTCGCCCTCGATAACCTCGTTGCCCCGAATATCGAGCTGAAGGCGGTCCGCGACGTATACCCGGCTTCCGCACGGGCGGCCGCGGCGGTGGATTTCGCGCGCGGGTTCGTGGCTACGGTGGAGGGCCGCGTCCGGAAGGACGGCGACGTCGGCGTCGCCGTGGGGGGCGAGGGTACGCTCGCGAAGGTTCTAGCGCTACGCGCCGGGTATCGTTACCCGGAGGGCGTACCGGCCGCGGGCCTAGGCGTCGCCGCCGGGGATTACCGGTTCGATTTCTGTTGGCGCCCGCAAGACGATTTGGGGGATTCGTACGTGGCTACCGCGGGCATAGGGTGGTGAGTTTGGTCGTTTTAAATTTTAGGTAACCAGCACGGTAAAAATGCTCGGACGCGCAATAGGGGTGGATTTGATAAAAATTATTTACGAGCCGGCCCGGGGTCGGCTTTATTATTTATTGGAAATGAAGGCTTTTTCGGCCCAAACGTGAATTATTTCCTTGATAAGGCGACAGATATCACTTATAATGTAAACGATACGGTCGACAGGCCTTAATATATATTCCGAGCGAGACGGGGAAAGGCCGTCAGAGGGGGAGCGGTCCTTCCAAGTTGGCGCCGCTCGAGCCGTACGACGAAGGTCTAAGCGATAACTTGTTGACCTTGCTGATGATATACCGCGAAAAAATAAACGAATTGCGCGCGCCTGCCGGACGCCGATGCTATGGCCGCGCCGCGGCGCGCGCGCCGGCCGATTTCGGCTGCCGAGGCTCGAGCCGCCTTCCCGTCGTCGCGCGGGGAGGTAACCATGTTCTCACCCGTCCAAACGTTACTGATATTGTTGGGGGCGATCGTAGTGGCCGGGGCGATATCCTTCTGGCTGGGGTATATCGTCCGGCGCCGTGTCGCCGAATCTAAAATTAAGACCGCGGAGAAGATTGCCGCAAAGATAACGGAGGAAGCGGAGCGCGAAGCAGAGAATATTAAGACGTCGGCGTTACTTAGAGCCAAAGATGAGATATTTAAGTTAAAGGAGGAATCGGAAAGAGAAAACGAACAGCGGCACCGCGACCTGAAGAACCTCGAGAATCGGCTCCGGCAGAAGGAAGAGTCGTTGGAGCGCCGGGCGGATGTCTTCGACAGGAAAGAAAATCAACTTGGCGGCCGCGAAAAAAACCTCGACAGGCGCGAGGCGGCGTTTAAGAATAAGGAAGAGGCGCTTGCCCGGAAGACCGAGGAGCAGAACCGTATGCTCGAGCGGATATCCGGAATGTCGGCGCTCGAGGCCAAAGAAATTTTAATGAGGAACCTCGTCGCCGACGCGTCGCGCGACGCCGCCCGCACAATCAAGGAAATAAAAGACCGGGCCGTGGCGGAAGGGGACCGCTTGGCCCGGGATATTATTAGCCTCGCCATCCAGCGCTGCGCCTCCAACCACGTCGCCGAGAGCACCGTCTCCGTCGTCGAGCTCCCCAACGACGAGATGAAGGGCCGGATAATAGGCCGCGAGGGCCGCAACATCCGCGCCATCGAGGCCGCGACGGGCGTCGACCTCATCGTTGACGACACGCCCGAGGCGGTCATCGTCTCGTCGTTCGACCCCGTCCGGCGCGAGGTCGCCAAGCGCGCGCTCGAGCGCCTTATCGTCGACGGCCGCATACATCCCGGCCGCGTCGAGGAGATCGTCGACAAGATCCGCGGCGAGCTCGGGCAGGAGTTGGCCGACGTGGGCGAGGCGACGATTATCGAGCTGAACATCGACGAGATGGACGCGGAGCTGGTGCGTACGCTCGGGCGGCTCAAGTACCGCACGTCGTACGGCCAGAACGTCCTGCGCCACTCCAAAGAGGTGGCCTACCTCGCTGGCATTATGGCCAACGAGCTTGGCCTACCCGCGGTTCGCGCGCGCCGCGCGGGCCTCTTGCACGACGTCGGCAAGGCCGTGGACCACGAGGTCGAGGGTACCCATCCCCAAATAGGCGCGGACCTCTTGCGTAAGTTCGGCGAGTCGCCGGAAGTCGTGAACGCCTGCGAGGCGCACCACGGCCGGACCGAACCGAAGAGCGTGGAGGCGGTGCTCGTCGCCGCCGCGGACGCCATCAGCGCCGCCCGCCCGGGCGCCCGCCGCGAGTCGCTCGAGTCATACATCAAGCGTATAACCAAGCTCGAGGAGATAGCCGATTCCTTCTCCGGCGTCTCGAAGGCGTACGCCATCCAGGCCGGCCGCGAGGTTCGCATCATCGTCGAGCAGGACCGCGTCTCGGACGCCGAGGCCGAGGAGCTCGCGCGCCGCATAGCCGAGACCATCGAGAAGGAATTGGAGTACCCGGGCAAGATAAAGGTGGTCGTCATTCGCGAGACGCGCGCCGTCGACTACGCCAAGTAACTATCGCCGCCTAAAAATTAAGCCGGCCTTCGGGCCGGCTTTTTTATTTCCGGGTTATAAAGTTAGGGTACGGCGGCGCGCCTCGCTCCAGAAGTCGTCGCCGCAGGTTTCCACGAGGTAAACCTCCAGGCCGGCCTTTTCCGCCAACACGCGTACCGTTTTCTCGTCGAAGAAGTTGACGTGCTCTCCCCATCTCGCCGGGTTGAAGTGTATCCACCCGGGCGTTTGGACGCGACGGC
>JABAOH010014261.1_pt1 | contig 75593 bp, 106 predicted proteins | sample 7062181 | NCBI WGS metagenome assembly JABAOH01 (sample SAMN14538630, study PRJNA623070) | marine sediment metagenome | biome: marine biome [ENVO:00000428]; feature: marine pelagic biome [ENVO:01000023]; material: deep marine sediment [ENVO:00002113]; isolation source: pool of 5 deep marine... | reverse complement strand
GGAATACGTGAAGGGAGAAAGGCTAAAGGATGTTCTGAACAGGATGGAAAAGAAGAGAAGGGATTCAGTCTGTGAAAGTATGGGAAAAATGATCGCTAAACTGCATTCCTCCGGCATCATACACGGGGATTTAACAACATCTAACATGATACTTAAAGGGAAAGAGGTTTATCTCATAGACTTTGGCCTGGGGAAGTTTTCCGAGAAGACAGAGGATCAGGCTGTTGATCTCTTTCTGCTCTACGAGGCCCTGAAATCGACACATTTTGAGATCCTGGAGGATTGTTGGAAGGGGATTGTGAATTCTTATTCTAAATACGCAAAATCGAAAGACGTAGTGGAAAGGATGGAAAAGATTAAAAAGAGGAGAAGATATAAATAAGTATATTTCAATATAAAGATTATTTCAAAGGGAGATCATGACCCAGAAAAAGCGAACGAAACACGAGGAAACCAGGAAGGAAATAGAGAAGGAAAAGGAAGTTGTTGAGGAGAAGAAAGAGGTAGAGGAAAAAACAGATAAGAAAACAGAGAAAAAGATCGAGAGACAGATAGCCAGGGGAAAGAAAACAAAAGAGGAAGTTACCGAGAAAGCGAAGAAGGAGACCAGGGAAGAGAAAGGGCCGAGAAGAAGGGATGTCAGAAGAAGGGAAGAGGAAATTGCTGAATGGGTTCCGAAAACCAGGCTCGGAAACGAGGTTCTGAAAGGGGAGTATAAGAGCCTTGAAGATCTGCTGGAGAAAGGAGAAATAATTCTTGAACCCGAGGTTGTTGATTATCTCGTTCCTGAAATCAAACAGGAGCTGATCTACATCGGAGGAACTCCCGGAAAGGGTGGTGGTGCTCGAAGAACGCCGACAAAGATGACAGCCCGAATGCACAAATCAGGAAGGAGATTCAAGCTAAATGCCGTAATGGTTGTTGGTAACGAAGACGGAATCGTCGGGATCGGAAAGTCCGTTTCCAACGAACATCGAGTAGCAATAGAAAAGGCTTTGCAGCAGGCAAAGCTTAACGTTATAAAGGTAAGAAGGGGCTGCGGCTCTTGGGAATGCAACTGCGGGGGAGATCATTCTATTCCATTCAAGATCGAGGGTAAAGTAGGGTCAGTTAAAGTCGTTCTGCTCCCGACGCCTACGGGCGTGGGGATCGTGGCAGGGGACGAGACAAAGAAAGTGATCAGGCTTGCCGGAATCAGAGACGTATGGGTAAAGACGTACGGCATGACCTCAACGCGAGGAAACCTAGCTTTCGCGGTTGTTGAGGCCCTCAAAAACCTTAGCCGTACGAAAGGTGATATGTGATGCTAGCGGTAGTAAGGGTGAGGGGAAGCGTGAACCTTAGGAAGGAATTAAAGGATACGTTAAAGATGTTAAGGTTGAACAGAATCAATCACTGTGTTTTGATCAGGAAAGACCCCGCTATAGAGGGTATGATAAAGAAAGTGAGAGATTTCGTGACGTGGGGTGAAATAAACGACAAGACCCTTGAAAAGTTGATATCTGAAAGAGGGAGAATGACGGGGGACAAGAAGGTAGATACAAAGCAAACCAAGACCATTCTCGCAAAGATAAAGAAGTCAAAAAATCTCAAGGAAGTCGAAGAACTAAAACCCGTTTTCAGGATGAATCCTCCCAAGAAAGGATACAGGCATGTGAAGGTCCCGTATCCAAGGGGAGCTCTAGGTTACAGGGGAGAAAAGATCAACGATCTCCTGCAAAGGATGATGTAGATGGCAAGGAAAACCAAGACAGAGAAGAAGAGGGGGACGCGAACCCTTGGAAGGGGAGGAATCAAGAAATGTAGAGGCAAGGGACATAGGGGAGGCAAAGGATACTCGGGATCGAAAAAACACAGGAAATCATGGGTTCTCAGGTATGAAAGAGGACACATTGGAAAACCAAAGGGCTTTATTTCAAAGACCTCGAAATCCGTAAAGTCAATAAACCTCAGAGACCTCGAAAACCTCGCAAAGGATAAAAAGGAGATAGTTCTGAAAGACCTGGGATATGACAAGGTTCTCGGTTCAGGAAACATAACGAAAAAACTCGTTGTGAGAGCAAAGACTTTTTCTAAACATGCAAAGGAAAAGATCGAGAAGGCGGGCGGGAAAGCGATAGCTGAGTGAGATCCATGCAAAGAGTTAAAAAATGTCCTGCATGCGGATCGAAGAGCGTGACATTGTGGATGGGAGCGAAGCTAGGGATCCAGTATCAGTGCAAGAAATGCGGCTATCACGGTCCGCTGGTTGTTGAAGAGGATTCTGACTGACCGCGCTTCAGCAGCCTGTATGCAACAAGGTAGAAAACCCCTCCGCAGATCCCTCCAATTACTATGGAGAGGCCGAAGTGGAGGATATTGAAATTAGGATCTATCGAGAGGAAGTAATCAGAAGTGAAATTCGCCACGACAATCACAAGGATTAGCGCAATAATCATTGCTATGGCCTCATTTTTTTCCATAAATTTATTAACAATGCTTATAAATATATTTATCAAAAGGTTTTTCTATGAGTTTGGAGGATTCATATATCGGATTGCTGAAGAGACTGCCCGGGATAACCGAGCCGATTAAAAGACTGACATTCAGGGACAAGCTGAAATGGACAGGAATCATTCTTTTCATATACTACGTGATGTCTCAGGTAACGATCTACGGAATCTCGCCGTCAGGATACGAGTACCTGAGATACCTGGAAATCCTCCTTGGTTCTACCTTTGGATCTTTAATTACATTGGGTATCGGGCCTATCGTGACCGCATCCATTATACTTCAGCTGCTGGTCGGATCCAAGATAATCCCCTGGGATCTTTCCAGCGACAAGGGACGAACCCTCTTCCAGGGAACGCAGAAACTCCTCGCGATCCTCTTCTGTGTCGTGGAAGGGTGGGCCTACGTCGTCTTCGGGGCGGTTCCGGCCCTGAACGCGGGCTTCATACCAATCGTTGTTTTCCAGCTGGCCCTCGGTGGTTGGTTAATAATATTCATGGACGAGCTGATTTCGAAGTGGGGTTTCGGATCAGGAGTAGGTCTTTTCATTGTTGCAGGTGTAGCGAAGACCATAGTCATAGGAGCCTTCAACCCTCTCACACAGGGAGGAACCCTCCCTTCTGCGGGTAGTCCCCCTGTCGGTCAACTTCCGTTCGCCGTCCTCGCGCTTTCAGCGGGAGAACCCCTGCAGGCGTTCTTCGCCCTGCTGCCGATACTTGCGACGCTCATAGTTTTCTTCCTTGTGGTTTACGCGCAGGCGATAAGGGTGGAAATCCCTCTCGCCTTCTCTACTGTAAGGGGTTTCGGAAGGCGTTGGCCACTGAAATTCCTTTACACCTCGAACATTCCGGTCATTCTCATAGCGGCCTTGCTTGCGAACATACAGGTTTTCGCCCGTGTCCTTTCCCAGCAGGGAGGAAACGCTTGGATAGGGACGTTCGATTCATCCGGAAATCCAACCGGAGGACTGATCTACTTTCTCATGGTCCCAAGGACAGAGGCGATCGCGGGAATAATGATTTCAATAGGCCTCTTCGCCCTGATAGGAGCGCTCCTGGTTTACTTTACAAGGAAATCTGGAGGCCTGAAGATAGTTCTTGGTTTCGGCCTGCTGGGGGCGGTAGTCTGGTACCTAGGGGTTTCTTCTCTCGGCCTGACAGCACTGACAACCATTGCTCCTCTGGACGTGGTTAGGCTTGTCACGTATTCGCTCTTCCTGATAGGCGGAGCGATCGTGTTCTCCATATTCTGGGTGAACACGGCAGGAATGGATGCGAAGAGTGTCGCCGGCCAGATAGAATCCACGGGTATGCAGATTCCGGGGTATCGAAGGGATATACGTATAATAGAAAAGGTTTTGAACAGATACATCCCGGTACTAGCGGTACTCGGCGGAGCTGCCGTAGGATTCCTGGCGGCCTTCGCAGACTTCACAGGAGCGCTGGGGACGGGAACAGGAATTTTGCTTGCTGTAATGATTATTTACCAACTTTACGAGGAGATCGCGATGCAGCACATGGAGGATATGCACCCCGCGGTCAGGAGATTCTTTAGCAAGTAGACCCCATTAAAATTATGAAAGGCACTTACGTTCTTTTGATTAAGCTCGGAAGATCTCGAAGGATGAAGATAGGTAGATTGGGGAGCGTGAGTTTCAGAAAAGGTTTCTTTTGTTACGTTGGGTCCGGGATGAATTCCCTGGAAAAAAGGATAGAGAGACATTTGAGAAAGGAAAAGAAGGAGCACTGGCACATAGACAGATTTCTTGAAAAGGCCGAAATATACAGAGTAATTTATTCGGAAGGCGGGAAAGAATGTGAGCTAGCGAAAGGTTTGGCCGAAAGGTTCGATTATGTTAAAAACTTCGGAAGTTCCGACTGTAAGTGTCGCTCGCACTTATTTTTTTCTGGAAAAAATTTTGAAAGGGATGTTTTTAAGATATTTAGAAAAATTGGTCTGGACCCTGTGGTCTGGGGTTAAAACTCTTCCTCGAACCCCTCTTCCTCTTCCAGAGGAGCAGCTCCCCCTTTACGGAACTTGAAGAAGTAAAGCAGAACAGCAACAACTATGACAACAATTATAACGACTATTGGTATGGTCATGTCCATTGCTGGGAGAGTCACGCCTCCAAGGTCATTGACTGTTGCAATCTTCGCTCTCGCCTTGTCCAGGTTGAGCTTTGCCTCGGGATAGTTCCCAACATCATAGGCATCCTGCGCGTTTCCGAGCAGGTAGTTTATATCATTGTAAACATCGGAATCCGTTGCCAGTCCCAGATTGTCAAGCTCGCTGTTCATGTCTGTTATATCCCCTGACATATCTTCGAAGCAGTCCAGGCTTACCAGCATGTACGCCTCGCTTCCTCCGCTCTTTATGGTGACTATACCTTTGTAGGATCCCATGTTGTATGGCGTGATTTCCATGTCTACGGATGCAGTCTGGCCTGCAGCTATCGAAATTCCCGAAAGCCCAATATCCAGGTCGCCCGTTGACTTCAGGTCGCTCAGGCTGTTATCGCTGTAAACATCATCAACATCGAACGTGAATGACGTCAGGGATGCATCACCGTTGTTTTCCAGAACAATGGACTGGGTCAGCAGGGTCCCTGTCAGGCAGGTCTGTGAAAAAAACTTTGGCGTTATTTCTAACGCCTGAACTCCGTCGCACTGCGGGCATGGAGGGCATTCACCCCCGGGTTCTTCCACATATACGTTTACTGGGATTACCAGTTCAATCCCATTTGTTTTAACCGTGATCTTGCCTTTAAGATTTACCTGGACGCTTGAGATGCTTATGGTAAGAGTTGTTGATTCCCCTCCATCCAGTTCTTGATCGTTAAGGTTAACATGACTGTCCGAGATATCTCCGCTGACGGTGACAGAAAGATTGGTTTTATTCGTTCCCATGTTTTTCAGCGTTACCGTTTTGTTGAAATCATCAGATTTGTTAATTACCTCTCTCACTCTTTTTGGCGTGATCTTTATGAAGTCCGCGGCAGAGAAGGTCACGAATTCGGGCAGGGGACTGGAGGTTGTCACGTTGTATTTCCCTTCCGGCCAGGTCGAAGGTATTCGAAACTCATAGGAAAACGTGTTGTCAGTTTTCGTGTTGGTCTCGAAATCCATTGCCTTTGTCCCGTTAGGGAATTTTATCGTTCCAGAAACCTTATCAGCATTTGTAGTCCCCTTTACCTCTGCATTTTCCCCTATCATGTAATTGCTACTCGAGGTTTCCAGCGTCAGGTAATCTCCGGATGGTATTACAATCCTGATAAGATTTGTCCCGTATGTTCCGTTCTCCTCTGCAAAGAAGGCAAAGTAGTAAGTCCCGGGATTTATGGTTCTGTTGCCAGTATACATTGAATGAACGGAATCACGTTCAAGCGTGCCCTGGGTGAAAAAGGAAAAATCCTCAAGATAAATTTTGTATGTGAAGGAATCGTATTGAGGGACGTAGAAATTCATGTATACCGTGTTCCCCACTCTGCTGACATCATCCAGAGGTATCTGGATATTCGATATATCCATCGCTTCTGTCTGGTTCTCTACATCGCTCGGGGTCACCACGTATATATACAGCTCTGTTGGCCCTGACTTCGTGAAAGGAGAAGGTCCGCAGGTCGCGTTCCCGTCCTCATTCGAAAAATAACAAACACCGTTCCCGTCAACTATGGGGAAGGAACCTATCCCCTCGTTTCCCGTGTCGTAAACAGCCCACGTTATCCTGATGGGTTTTTCCGTGGTTTTCGGATCAACAATCAGGATGAATCCTGAATCCTTCGAGATGTAAGCAGGGTCCGGCCTTAACTCAATAATCGGCTTGGCTGCAAGGACGTCCTGAGAAAGAATAGCGACAACTAAAAAGAACAGCAACAACCCGACAACCCTCTTCATAATTATAATTTATCTGTGGGGTTAAATAAATATGTTCTTCAAATTCAAAATTCTTATACCAGCGAGATAAATAAATTATATGCACGAATATGTTCTTCCTTTTGGTCCTCAACATCCTGCGTTACTCGAGCCCCTTCACATAAGATTAAAGGTGGACGGGGAAACGATTGTTTCTTCCGACATCACGTTGGGATACAACCACAAGGGGATCGAAAAATCTTTTGAAAACCGCTGGTGGTCAAAGGGAATGTATCTCTCCGAAAGGATTTGCGGAATATGCGGTCACTTTCACACATCGACGTTCGCCCAGGGCATCGAAAATCTCATGGGACTTGAAATCCCCGAGCGGGCGAAGTACATAAGGGTTTTGATAGGGGAGATCGAAAGGATACATTCTCATTTATTGGCGAACGGGGTTGTGGCGTATGAAATGGGTCTGGATACGCTCTTCCATTACATCTTCAGGGACAGGGAACTCGCCATGGATCTGCAGGAACTGCTCACAGGAAACAGGGTTCATTTCGTAATGAACGTAATCGGGGGCGTGAGAAAAGATATAAATGTTGAGCAGATCCGGAAGGTTGAGGCAAACCTCGAAAAGATTGTCGAGAGATGCCGCCACTACATAAAACTCTTCAGGAGCGATGCGAGCGTGAAGAGGAGAATAAAGCACGTGGGGGTTCTTTCAAAGAGAAAGGCAAATGAACTGAACCCTGTCGGGCCGAATATCCGGGCATCGGGAATAGAGTATGATGTGAGGGAGACGGGTTACTTCGCTTACAAGCATCTGAACTTCAAAATGGTCACAGGGGAAGGAGGGGATGTTCTTGAGAGGTGCCTGGTCAGGTTTAAAGAGTGCATTCAGTCAGCAAGGCTCGTGCAGGAATGCCTGTTGAAACTCCCTAAAGGGGAATTGAAACTCAATGTCCCCCAGGTGATAAAGATCAAAGAGGGTAAAGAAACGATCTCAAGGGTTGAGGCCCCGAGGGGGGAATTGATATACTACATAAAGTCAGCAGGGGACAAACCTTACAGGGTCAAGATACGAACGCCGACCTATCAGACGTTTCACATACTTGGCGAGATACTCAAGGGTTATGAAATACCCGATGTTCCTGTGATAGTTGCATCCATAGACCCGTGCATATCCTGCACGGACAGGATGACGATAGTGGACACGAAGACGAACAATGAAAGGATCGTTACAAAGGAGGAGATAAGGGAGGGAAAATGTTAGAGACTTTATTCCAGGCACTGATCTTCCCGGGATTTCTTGTGGCAGTTGTGATAGGATTCCTTTATGAGGGGATAGTCAGGAAGATCGCAGCACATGCCCATCACAGGATAGGCCCTCCTGTATGGCAACCGTTCATGGACTGGGTAAAGTTGATGTCCAAGGAGAACATACAGACCAAACAGAGCCTGGGATTTCTGATGACGCTGTCTCCCATAATCTCTTTTGCCTCCATCCTCGTAGTCATACTCTTCATACCCGTAGCAGGCTACGTCCTTTTCTCTTTCGAGGGAAGCCTTTTCGTTGTGATATACTTCCTGGTCATGTACTCCTTGTTTTTCGCGGTAGCGGGTTTCGCAACCGGGAATCCCTTTGGTTACGTGGGCGGGGTGAGGGAGATAACGCAGATCGTTTCTTATGAATTTCCTTTCATAGTTTCCCTGCTGACCCTGGGAATACTCACGGGCTTCCAGATCGTTCCCTTCTTCTCACTCTACTTCCCTTTCACCTTCCTGGCATTCGTTACAGGGGTCCAGGGGAAGCTCTGCCTCCCTCCCTTCCACATACCTGAGGCGGAGCAGGAAATCGTTTCCGGTCACCTGACAGAGTACAGCGGACCCAGGCTTGCAATGTTCGAGCTCTCGAAAGCGGTCGGATTCTGGGTTCTCATATCCTTGGGAGCGGTTTATTTCCTTGGAGCAACGAGTATCCTGACGTTCTTTGTCAATTCGTTGGTCTTGTTAATATTGATTATAATCATACGAACGATCTTCGCGAGGCTTCGCATATCTCAGGCCTTCAGGTTCTACTGGTTCGTGATCGGACCGCTGGCTCTGATTGATCTTGTGAGGGTTATAATTGGATTTTACTGAGGTGATGAATACGAATCTCTTGGCAGAGGTGGTGAAGAGGGTTTTTTCAAGACCCTCCACCAGGAAGTACCCGAAAGAGAGGAGAGACGTTCCGAAGGGCTTCAGGGGAAGGATTGACTGGAATAAAAAAACGTGTATATTCTGCATGAGCTGTGCGATAAACTGTCCTGTTAATGCTATAACCATAGACAAGGAAAACAAGACCTGGTCTATCGACATAGGAAGATGTATTTTTTGCGGGAGATGCCATGATGTTTGTCCCACAAAACCGAAATCAGTTTACAACTCGGACATGTTCGAACTTTCAGATTACGATAAGGAAAAATTCAAGCTGAAATTCCAGAAATAAACTATTCTTTCTTTGCCTCTCCGGCCTCTGTCACCTTATCAATAATTTTTTTCGCTCTAGTTAACGGATTCCTGTCTGTCAGCAATCTTATCTCCTTCTCGATATCCTCCTCCAGGATCTTTCCTTTGTAAAGCCTCTCTATTAGTTTCGCTATCCTGTCTCCCGCCTTCCTGACTTCCTTGCTCAGGGGCATGCCAAAGCCTGCCTGTTTCCCCTGGACCCCAACAAAAACTATTTTTGGCGGAGGGGAATCAGAGTCCTCGATCAGGAGTTTCATGAAGAGCGTTATCGGGGTGGTGTGTGTCCCTCCTATGTTATGAACAACCTCCTCCTCACCTATCAGCCTCACGTTCCCAGGGCTTCCCTTAAAGTCTGCGGAATCCACTATTATCAGAACACCCGGGAAGAAGTCCTTCACCTCAGATACGTGATTCTCCGGGACAGAGGTTTTTATGAAATGTATGTCCTCCTTGTAGCCGAGTTTTTTCTCCAGTATATCAACAACGTACCATCCTATCCCGTCGTCCCCTTTAAGGTCATTGCCAATTCCCATTATGACAGACCTCGGTTTATCTTCTCCCAGATCTTCTTTTGCTTCGCTCATTTTTCTGAAGATGTATTCTATTGAGCTGCCCTTCCTAACCGGTGGTTTCTTCTTCTTTTTCCTGAAAGGGATTCTGAAAGGGAACTTCATAGTTAATTTTTCATTTCCGAAAATAAATATGGAAACATTTCAATTATTTTAATGCGTTTATACATAATTTAATATAAAGGGTTGGTGATATCTCGTATGCTTGAATCCCTGCTAAGGTTCAAGGAAGTTGAGAAAAGTCCTTACCTGACTTTCGTATGGGCCCTGATGATAACAACCATCGGAATCCTTTTCTCCACACAGCTTTCCTACAGAATTCAGGTTCCCGGAGGAGGTGTCGCGAACCTTACCGGTCTTTTCGCTGTAATCTTCACCATAGTTCCTTCCGTCTATTTCCTGACGACAGTCATAAAGAAGGAAGAGGAGAAAGAGGAGGAAGCCTGCAGGAAGCACTACCAACAAAGTTTCTGGGATAAACATGGGAATGACATACTGATGTTCCTTTTCTATTTTTTTGGTGTGACTTTTGCTTTCGCGATCTGGGCACTTGTCCTGCCCACAGACTTCTTCCAGGTTCAGCTGGCCAAGATAGAGGAGATACGTTCAGCTGTCACCGGGGCAGCCATACAGAAGGGAAGCTTCTCAGGATTCATGACAATCTTTACAAACAATCTTCAGGTCATGATGTTTGCGTTCATATTCTCACTTCTTTTCGGGGCCGGTGCAGTGTTCATAATAGTATGGAATGCCTCTGTCCTCGGGGTGTTCATAGGCAAGCTTTCAAAAACTATACTTCATATACCGGCTGAATCTTTAAGGTTCCTTCCGCACGGTATACCGGAGGTCTTGGCCTATCTGTGCGCAGGCCTAGCAGGAGGACTAATCTCCGCTGCCATACTCCGCTGTCGTTCAACAGATATACTCAAGGTTATAGTATGGGATTCTGTTAAAATTTTGCTTCTAGGCATACTGCTTTTGGTGGTGGCGGCAGGGATTGAGGTATATATATAACATCGTCGATTGACGAATAAAAACATTTATATGGGGGTCGCAGGCATATATCTAATTAGGTGTGTAACATGGCAGTAGATGTTTGGTTTGCCTTGGCAATACTGATCGCACCAGTGTTTGCAGAATATGCAAAGATCCGAACGAAAGTAGAGAGACCATTTAACTTCATAGCGGGTGCAGGGATTTTCTTCTTGCTAGCGATAGCATTCAGCGCGGACTTCTTTGCCCTTGCGGGTGGAGCAGCTATTTATGGTGTCTATCTATTTGAGTTCCTTGGATGGCTATTCTTATTGATCGGTGTGCTTTGGGCAGCTCTTGGGCTGATGAAGTAAATTGGAAACACAGAAAAATCGAAAACCCTTTATTTTATTTTTTATTATACTTATTGCTATCTATAACAAAACAAGGTGTTGGAAGTTTAGAGGCAGCCACCTTCAATGCCTTCTTACCTGCCTTTTCATTGTCAACCCTTACCTCAAGTATCTTCTGATTCTCTTTTACCCTCGCCGCAGAACTGATCGGTCTCCCGAAGGATTTTCTCATTCCGGTTTGAAACCTGTCGGCACCTGCCCCTGTCGCCAGTGGGTTCTCCCTTAGAACATGGTGGGGATATACGAGAACCTTGAAAAAATAATTTCCTTCCCCTGCGTATTTCGCCAGGCTCTTGGTTGCCAGAACCCTCGCTGCCTCAAGGGCGTTGTGTCTTATCTGGACTGCCCGTTTCCCTACAAGATAAAGGGTTTTTGAGAATTTTTTTTTCTTGTTGCCTGCCTCAAATCTGTGGATTTTCAGGGCCGGTACACCCTTAACGTAGCTTCTCCTTGGTTTCTTGAAGGATACCCTTGTGTAAGGTTTTTCCAGCCTTCTGTAACACTTGGCTGCTCTCAGGGCCATGTTATCACGAAGGACGCAGGATTTTCAAAGGACGTACACTTCGTGTGCGTCATTCCTTAGCTATCCGCGTCAAACTATTGTATTCGTATATATTGTTATATTGTTTTTAAATATGTAATTTTCGCTTTTAAAATTCATTATTTTGAGCTTTATTGAGATGTTTTTTGACTGAAAATCGATATCCTGGGGCTTATAATAAGCTTTATAAACCATAAAATTAACTATTTATTAGTGACTAATATGTCTAGATTTGATTGGAAAAAAGCAATGAAGGAATACGGGAATTTCGATCGTTTAGATTCCCTCCCCATTTCAGTAGTCATTCCTGTAAAGAACGAAAGAGATTATATTGGAAGCTCGATAGAATCTGTTGCCCCCTACGTTCGCGAGGTATTGATTGTTGCAAACGGGTCAACAGATGGTTCTGATATAATCGCGAAAGAATATGAATCCTTGTTTAACAATGTTAAGGTTTACAAAACCCCTGGGATTGGTGTAAGCGCCGCTCGAAACCTTGGGGCAAGTAAATCCTCAGGAGAAATCATATACTTCTTGGATGCGGATACCCTGTCTTCAAGGGAAACTCTAAATAGTATATACGAATCTGTTGGAAGGGGGTCTGAAGGAGGGTGGACAAGGCTCAGGGCCGATGATCCTGATTTCCAGTCTTATTACGATTGGACAAACCTTTGGGGTCTTTTTGGAAAGAGCGCAACCGGGGCTTCCATGTACATCACAAGAAACCTTCTGGAAAGGTTAGAATCTGTTTATGGAGAAGTGTTCCCTTCCCACATGACAAAAAACGAGGATGTTGTGGCAGCGAAAAGGATGATGAAAATTGGAAGAGGGGTTAGGCGTTTGAATACAGAGGCAATAACGGCAACTGATAATATTTCAAAGAAAGGCATTGAAGGTGCTTGGGCAGAAAGGATATTGAATGGAGTTTTCTCCTACCTTGGAGGCAGGATAGAAAACGAGAGCACACCAGTAAAATATTCATTTGCCTAAATTTATTCAGGCTTTATATCTCTCCATTCTTTTAGCGCGCGTTCGTATCTTTGAAGGTTTCCCGTATCGAACCACTGCCCGGAAAATGGGAAACCAAAAAGCCTTCCCTGCTCTGCAAGCTTAGGGAAGATTTCCTTTTCGAGAGAACAGAATCCCTTAGGGATCATGTCTATTATCTTATTTTCGAGGATGTAAAAACCGGCATTTATCAGATTGGAAGGCGCTTTCCCCTTCTTCGGCTTTTCCACGAATTCTATTATACGGTTTCCGTCGAGTCTCGCAACCCCGTAAGCACTGGGATCCTCCAGCGTTGTTAACGCAATGGTAGCGAGCGCCTTATTTTTCTTGTGCATTTCATACATATCCAGAATGTTCAGGCTCTTCAGCTCGTCCCCGTTGGACACTATGAACGTTTTCGGGAGCTTCTCCCTGGCGATCTTTATCGCTCCTCCGGTTCCCATTGGTTTGCTTTCTGCAACGTGATCTATTTTAAGACCCAGTCTTGACCAGCCATCAACTTCCTTCAGAATCTTTTCCTTCATGTGACCCACGGAAAGGATTATGTCGGTAACTCCATACTTCTTCAGAAGGTCAAAGATATGTTCGATTATGGGTTTTCCATGGACAGGGACAAGAGGTTTCGGGATCTCGTAGGTTATCGGGCGTAAGCGCGTTCCCTCCCCTCCGCATAGTATGATTGCTGTTTTGAGCTCCCTGAAGTTGAGGTATTTCGAAAGAACGAGCTCTATCGCGTGCGATCGATTCCTCACGCTCAGGCCATCCACTACCTTGTCTATCTTGTCCAAAATTTCCTTGTCTATTGTTAGCGTTATCCTTTCTTTCATATCAGGTATTACCTTCTCATATTTTATATGTTATTTTATTTACATTAGCTTAAAAAGGTATCACTCATAGAAAAACTTTTATTCCACTGTAAGAAAATAAAGGTATGGTTAAACTGATTTGTTCTGAGTGCGGAAGGAGATTCTCTCCCAAGGAAAAGATATTCCAGTGCATATGTGACGGGGTTCTTGAGGTTGCAGAGAAAAAGGTCTCCTTTCCCGTAAATAAGATAAGGAAGAGGAAAAACTCAATCTGGAGATACAGGGAAGCGATTCCCGTGGAATCCGATAAAAATGTCGTTAGTCTGGGGGAAGGTCTAACGCCTCTCCTGCCTCTTAAATACACGGACCTCGAAATCCTTGCAAAGCTGGATTTCCTGTTCCCTACGGGTTCTTTCAAGGACCGTGGTTCATCTGTAATGATAAGTCATCTGAAAGATCTCGGTGTGAAAAAAATAATGGATGATTCCTCCGGGAACGCAGGCGCTTCGATTTCTGCGTACGCCGCTAAGGCCGGAATGTCCTGTGAGATCTTCTGCCCGTCATACGCATCAGGAGGAAAGCTTACACAGATCCTGTATTACGGAGCGAAACTGAACAGGGTTCCCGGAATGAGAGAGGATACGGAGAAGGCAATCCTTAAGCGAACGAAAGAAGCGTATTACGCCTCCCACAACTGGAATCCTTACTTCATAGAAGGAACTAAAACCCTAGCTTTCGAGATAGCAGAGCAGTTGGGCTGGTCTTCCCCTGACAACATAATCTGCCCTTGCGGAAACGGCGGGATTTATCTGGGTTTATTTACCGGATTTAGAGAGCTCATTGAAAAGGGAGTGGTTAGTTCAATGCCCAGGCTCCTTGGCGTGCAGTCCTCTGTATGCCCTCCCATATACAATGCGTACAGGGAGAAGATAGATTTCGTAAAGCCCTTTAAGCAGATTTCAAGGACGATAGCAGAGGGAGTTTGCTTAGCGAAACCTGTTCGAGGACAACTGATCCTGAAGGCAATGAAAGAATCGAAAGGTTCGTTTGAAGTGGTGAAAGATGACGAGGTGATCAGAGGATTAAGATTCCTTGCCTTGCAGGGGGTCTTTGTCGAACCCACTTCAGCGATTGTTATCCCTGCGATTGAAAAATTCTACCAGAACAGAATGATAGGGAAGAAAGAAAAAACAGTTGTTGTTTTGTCCGGAAGCGGCCTGAAGACAACGGATGTCCTTGCATCCTCTAGGTTTCTTTCTTTAGAATATCAAAGAGCATCTTGATTTTTCTATCTTCACCTTCGATTGTATTCGCTCCTGCATGCGGCGTGGAGACGACGTTAGGCAGACCAACAAGCTTCTTTTTCCCGACGGGCTCCTTCTCAAAAACATCCAATCCCGCTCCCCTTATCCTTCCCGACTTCAGGGATTTGTAGAGCACCCTAGAATCAACGATCCCCCCTCTCGCGGTGTTTATGAGTATGGATGATCTCTTCATACTCTTCAATTGTTTATCCCCTATCATGTGCTTCGTTTTCCTGTCCAGATGCGCGTGTATAGAAACGACATCAGAGATTTTGAGCAGCCTGTCAAGACTGATCATCTTCACGTTGGATTTCCCTTTAACTAACTTGTTGGGGTCGCAGGCGACGACATTCATACCGAAAGATTTAGCTATCTTACAGACATCCATTCCGATTGGACCGAGACCTATCACCCCGAGTGTTTTCCCGTAGAGTTCGTTTCCGAATTCCCTTTTCCACTCTCCCCTCTTCATTCTCCTGTCCTGCTCCGGAATCTTCCTGAGAACAGAGATCATCAGACCAAAGGTGAGCTCAGCGACGCTTGCCGTGCTTCCGGGGATTGTATGGAATTTTATCCCCCTTTCCTTGAGGGTTCCTGTATCTACATGTTCATATCCGTGGGAAAAGGCTATTAAAATCTTCAATGATTTTGCCATCTCCAGAAATTTTTTATCAACCTTTATCCTCGGTGTCACAACCAGGACTTCAGCGTTTTCTACCCCTTTCTTGCCAGGACTTTCCAGATGAACAATTTTCACCTTCCTTTTAATCCCCTTGATCACGAAGTCAGGGTATCCGCCGAGAAGGACGACTTTCATGGAAAGAATTTGTTTTCAGACTTTTAAATGTCTTTCTCCGTCATTACTTTGATATTGTTATTCTTCAGTATCGCTGCCGCCACACCTTCCCCTTTCTTCAGTTTTCCAGAAAAAGATCCGTCATATATTTTTTTACAGGCGCAGGCAGGGGACTTCGATTTCAGTATCGCTTCCTTCACACCCAGAGATTTTGCCACCATCAGTGTTTCCTCTGCTCCTCTTATGAAATTCTTTGTGACATCCCTCCCACTGGCTGTCATCACCTTTGCCTTTCCCTCCAGAACATCTTCTCCTGTCCCGCCAACAATCTCCTGAATTTCCCTCGGTGTAGGTAAACCGCCGAGCTGTTCGGGACACAGAGGGATAAAATCCCCCTTCTTGAACTTCTTGAAAATCTTAGAATTAATCGAATTTTTACCGTCGTACCTGCAGTTAATACCAACCAGACATGCGCTTACTATTTTCATATTTTTCGAAAGAAACACACTTTCGTGTATTTCAGTCTGACCTAGACTTTCTTTACTGTTATACAGTGCACAGGACAGGAGTCTGCGGCCTCTTTGTTGCATCCCATTTCCTTCACCGTGGTTTTCTTTGGCTTGCTCTTGTCCCCTTCCATTACCCAGTTGTCCGGACAAATTGCAGCGCAGGCCCCACAACCAATACACGCTTCCTTGTCATGTATTATTTTAAAAGGCATAGACACACCCCATTTTACATCCTTTCAATTTATTTATTTCCACCGGAAAGTTTTAATAGTTTTTCCCACTCATTGTCAATATAGTCCTGTATTTTTTTGATCACCTTCTTGTTGCCCGATTTAAACAGGTGGGAAAACCTCCCCTGGGTTCTGAGATATTCCTCGACAGGCTTTCTCTTATGGATGTTTTTTGTTATCTTGAAATTCCCGTCGTGTACTTCGTAAAGCATCCACATACCCGTTTCGACAGCGATTTTCGCGATCTCTATTGTTTTTGAAGGATCGAATTTCCAGCCGAGCGGACAGGGACATTCCACATGTATGAACGATGGCTGATTCTTCTTTTCGAGCGCTTTCTTAACCTTTTCTTTCAGATCGGCAATGAATCCTACGGAGGCGGTCGCGATGTAATGAGTTCGATGGGCAGCAACTATCTCCACTATGGGCTTCTTCCATTCCTCCTTGCCTATGGAGAACCTTCCATGAGGGCTCGTTGTCGTCCATGCCCCGAGGGGGGTCGCGGAACTTCTCTGTATCCCAGTGTTCATGTAGGCATTGTTGTCAAGGCAGACAAAACAGATCTTGTCCCCTCTCTCCAGGCTTCCTGACAACGCCTGCAACCCTATATCTAGCGTACCACCATCGCCAGCCATTGCTATTACATTTCCCTTCTTTCCCATGTCTTCAAGGGCGAGGGAAACCCCGCTGGCTATCGCGGATGCATTCTCGAACGCCCCGTGTATGTAATTAACCCCCCAGGATGTGCGCGGATACTGGGAGCTCACGATCTCTAAGCATGAAGTGGCGTTAACTATGACGGTCTTCTTACCCGCAACCTCGAGAATGTTGCGAACAGCGATTGTTTCCGGACAACCGCAGCAGCTCGTGGAACCCTGATAAAATCCGCATGCTAGACCCATATTAATCCTCTCCTCTCCTTTCTTACGTCATCGAAAATGTTCAGGATGTCCTCTATCTTCACATCCTTTCCTCCAAGGCCTCCGACAAATGCGCTGACCGAACGTTTCCTGGTGAGACCGCGGATTTCGTAGCAGAGAGCTCCGCCAAGACCGGGTGATATGTTCTTTTCAAGAACGCCTATTGATTTTATCCCGTTCAAGGCCTTCTTTATCTCCCCTATTGGGAAGGGACGGAAGCTCTTTATTTTCACGAGTCCCACATCCTTTATATTCTTCTCATCTATCACATGTCTTATAGTTCCGCATGTAGAGCCCATGGTCACGATAGCGTAATCAGCGGATTCCATGTTATAGGTTTCGACTAATCCGCTACCGTAACCTCTACCGAAAATTCTCTTGAATTCCGAATTCGTCCGCCTTATCACGTCCTTCGCATTCCTCATGGCCTCGTGCTGATCCTTTTTGAATTCCTGGAAATAATCAGGACCAGCCCACGCTCCCTGTGTAACAGGCTTATTGAAATCCATCTTTCTTCCCTTATACTTCGGCAGGAACTTTCTAACGAGGGTTTTATCTGCTATATCCACGGGTTCGTAAACATGAGAAAGAATGAAGCCATCTATGCATACCACTACAGGAAGCGAAACGTTAGGATTCTCTGCTATTTTGTACGCCTGTATGGTCGTATCGAAGGCCTCCTGTGCACTCTCGCAGTAGAACTGTAACCATCCGGAATCCCTTTCAGCGAACGTATCCGACCAGTCGCACCATATGTTCAGAGGGGAAGCTAACGAACGATTGGCGACTGCCATGACTATGGGCAGGCGCATCCCCGAAACATTATAAAGAACCTCGTGCATCAGAGCGATTCCTTGGCTGGCAGACGCCGTGAACGTTCGAACGCCTGCCGCCTGCGCGCCCAAGCATATCGACATCGCCGAATGTTCAGATTCCGCTCTGGAAAACTTGGTCCTGAATTCACCGTCTGCCACCATCTCTGATATCCTTTCAATTATATGGGTTTGCGGCGTGATGGGGTAGGCTGCAACAACACCCGGTTCGCACAGCTTAACCGCTTCTGCTATTGCGTGGCTCCCCTCTAAAACCTTTTTTACCATTCTTTCACTTCTCCATCTCGTTCTTTACAGCTTTGAAAGGACATACATTTGCGCATATCAAACAGCCCTTGCAGTAATCGTAATCCACCTTCGCCTTTTTCTTCTCGATCTTCATACACCCTTCAGGACAGTGCGTTACGCATATCCCGCATCCCTTGCAGTTTTCCGTGATAATCGGTCTGAAGGTTCTCCACCCGGATTTCTTTAGACCGATTGTCGGCTTCGAGGTTACACCAGCTTTGGATATCTTCCTCTCCATTACATCACCGTCTCCTCGTACGCCCTCTTAACCGCACGTACATTCTTTTTCCTGAGTTCTCCCTCAAACCTTTCCTTTATGGATTCCACCAGATTTTCAAGTGAAATCAGGCCGGTTGCCTTGGCAAACGCCCCGAGCATTACGGTGTTAACTATGGGTCTCCCCAGGACCTCCATTGCGATCTTGTTTGCATCAACAGTGTAAACGTCGAAACCGTTGAACTTCACTTTTCTTTCAGAATTTATCAGTATGATCCCCTTCTTCGACAGGCCCTTCGTGATGTCTACTGTCCTCGGGAGAGAATCGTCCAGAACAATTACGTGATCCGGGCTGTAAACCTGCGTTCTCAGCGTGATGAAATCCTTTGAAATCCTGCAGTAGGACTGAACAGGAGATCCTCTCCTCTCCGGCCCGAACTTCGGAAAGGCCTGCGTGAACTTCCCGTCCTTGAAGGCGGCTATCGCCAGCAACTCTGCCGCTGTAACTGCCCCCTGCCCTCCCCGGCCGTGTATGACTATCTCTAGAATTTTCGTAGTTAACACCCTTAGGTTTAATATCCACAGATACCTTTATAAGATTTACTTAATGAAATACGTCGATTGTGGAGAATAATAAACTTATTTAATGATCCTGCTTACCTTCCTGAATTCGTCCGTCCCTGCCCTGTCCATGACCTGGAAGATCACGGATTCTGTTGTTGTCAAGAAAATGCCTGCATGGGAAATCCTGCACATTGAGATGCTCCAGTCCATCTGTTTCCGGGAGGAAACCGCGTCATAAACCACGTGAACATTGTAGCCTCTTTTCACTCCGTCCAGAGCCGTCTTCAGGACGCACACATGCGCTTCCAGTCCGCAGAGAACGATGTCCTTAACCTTTAATTTTCTCAGCTCCTTTTCGAACTTTTTATCCCCGAAGCAGGAGAAGTGAAGCTTTTCGAATGGCTTGAAACTGCCCAAGACCTTCGAGACCCCAGGGACTGTTCGTCCCAGCTTGTCTGGATTCTGCTCTGTCACTATTATGGGGACATTCAGGATACGGAAAGAACCCACAAGTTTCTTTATGTTTTCAGCCATTTTGTTGAACTCAAAAATAACGGGCCTGAACTTCTCCTGGACATCTATGACCACCAGACACGTTCTCTTCCTTTCAAGTATCCCCAGTCCTTTCATGGTTTCCTTATCCTTACACTGTCCTTCAGTTTCGTCCCGAATCTCTTTGAAAAATTCCCCATGTTTATCGCGATCTCTATTCTTCCGTAATCGTCCGGGAAGAGAACCACTTCATTTTTTCCGACTTCTCCGAAGGTTTTCAGGAACTTGGTCTTTATCTTTTTGTTCTTTGTCTCTATAACGACATCATCTTTGTACACTATCCCGGTCTTTTCAAAATTACTCTGCGTCACGTTTATGAAAATGCTTCCGAAGTGGTTTACATGTATTATCTCGCCCTCGGCAACACCTCTGGAAACCTTCGCTTCTCCATAGGGAGCCTTGACCAGATCTTTCTTGTCGATTTCTGGCCCGAACTCTTCTAGGCGAACACCCTTCGCCAGCCACGCAGCTGCCGGGGTGAAAACGTCGCGACCGTGGAAGACTGGCGAGACCGGCTTCCTCATGTATTTGTCATTCGTTATCTCCACTGCCTTTTCAATCCCTCCGAGAATTTTGCTGGCAGGGATCAAAACCCCGTTATCCGGTCCGATCAGGTAGTCGCCGCGTTTGGCCTTGATTATGATCGCTCTTCGCGAGGTCCCGACCCCGGGATCGACCACGCAGACGTGACAGCCGACGGGAAGGTAGCTAATGCTCTCGAGGGTCCAGGCCCCTTCTGTAACATCGAATCCTGGCAGGCCGTGTCTCAGATCAATGATTTCACAATCAGGGCAGATATCCAATGCGACTGCCCTCATTAAACCTATCCCCTGCGTGCCCACACCGAAATCGCTCGTCAGGGAAATGAACTTTCGTTTCATATGAATAGAATAAGAAAATAGTTAATAAAAATTTAAATGTTTAACACGACTAAAATAAACCAAGGAGGTTGAAAATGAAAACGAAGTTTTACTGGATGATTTCTGTTTTAGTGATAGCGAGTTTCATTCTTTCGGTAACAGTCCTGCCAATCCAGGTAGAAGGAAAGGGGAAACCACAGAAGATCGTTTTTATCCATTACAAAAAGGGACACGCAAAGCCGACATGTAACAACAACGGAATCTGCGAGCCAGAGCTTGGAGAAAAAAAGAACTGTGCTGACTGCAAGAATGGAGGTGGAGAGGAAAGTACGTGCTACACATTCCTTGGAAAGGGAGTGAAATGGAGGGATTTGCCGGTGAATTACGTTATCCACCCGGACCTGGATACAGGAGCGATCTCATCCGCTGCTTCCGAATGGGATTCCCATACTTCGGCGAATCTCGTTGGAAGCTATTCAATAGATAACGGAGCAACATGGGATGATGAAACGCCTGATGGAAGGAATGAAATGGTTTTCGGAGATTATTCACAGTCGGGAGTGATCGCGGTGACAATCATATGGGGATACTTCAACGGAAAGCCGAACACGAGAGAGATTCTCGAATTCGACATCCTCTTTGACACGGATTTCACATGGGGCGACGCGACAAAAGATCCTTCAGTGATGGATCTGCAGAATATAGCAACACATGAATTCGGGCACGGATTCGGCCTGGGAGATTTATACAACTCGGCATGTGTAGAGGAGACAATGTACGGCTACTCTTGGGAAGGAGACACGCAGAAAAGAGATCTGAATGCAGGTGATATCGTAGGGATACAGCAACTTTACGGATAAACCCCTTCTTTTAATTTTTATTTTGGTTAGGCCTACCAAAAGCTTTAAATATAACAGTGTTATATTGTTACTAATACCCGAAGACAAACTTTAAAAATCCAAAATCCGTCAAAAAGAAATGAGGGTTGAAAGAGGTGAATGCATGGAAAAGAAAAAGGTGAAAGTTTATTCAACACCCACATGTCCATATTGTAAGATGGCAAAGGAATTTCTGAAGTCGAAGGGGGTTGAATTCAAGGACATAGATGTTTCAACCGACCAAAACGCAGCGAAGGAAATGATAGAGAAGTCAGGATCCAACGGAGTTCCTCAGATCGAGATCAACGGGAAGATAATAGTAGGTTTTGACAAAGAAGCGATAGAAAAGGAATTGGGATTGTAAATTAGGGGGTTAATATGCCTGAGAAGAAATTTTGGAGATGTAATGTGTGCAATGACATACACTTCGGCATGGCTGGTCCCAAAATTTGTCCGACATGCCAGGCCGAGAACGCGTACGTTGAGATTGATAAAAAGGAAGCTCAGAAGGTTATGAGATTATGAATAAGGAAGACATTCGAAGGATTTGGGAAAGATTTGCAGAAAATAAGGATTTCATGCTCAATCCAGACGAGAAGCATGTAGATATGCTGGCAGACGGGGTTCTGGCGAATGAAAAGAAATTCGGCCTTAAACTCTGTCCCTGCAGACTGAGGGACGGAACGAGAGAAACCGATCTCTCGCTAATATGCCCCTGCAACTTCAAAACCCAGGAAGTGTGGGCAAAGGAAGGTAGATGCTGGTGTGGATTGTTCATTAAAAGAAGTCATGATAAGAGGTGATGGTATGGTGAAATTGTGGAGATGCGAAATATGCGGGGACCCGTACATAGGAGAATCCGCTCCGGATAATTGTCCGTTCTGCGGAGCCCATAAGAAACACATAAAGGAAGCGAAGAACCTGAAGGTAAATTTCGATGTAGAGCTAAACGAGAAGGACAAGGCGAACGCTGAAAGAGCTTTGCAGGTGGAGGTGAGTAACGCAGCCTTCTACTTCTGCGCTGCCAAGAAAACGGACGATGAAGAGGGGAAGCTGTTGTTCAAGGCATTAGGGAAGGTGGAAGCAGAGCATGCAAGCATCTGGAAGAAGATACTTAAGATGGACAGCGTTCCGAAAGGTGAAGAGCCCTGCCATACGGACAACAAGGAAAACTTACAGGAATCGCACAACAGGGAGACGAGAGCGATCGAGTTCTACAGTAATGCCGCGAAAGAATCCGAGAATCCCAGGGTCAAACAGATATTCGAGGCGTTGGTGGAGGTCGAAACGGATCATCTGCATCTTTCCGAGGAACGAATGAAATAAGGAGGATTAATATGGAAACGAATGAAAACCTCATGAAGGCATTCGCAGGCGAGAGTCAAGCGAATAGAAGGTATCTGGCATTCGCGAAAAAGGCGGAGGAGGAAGGTTTCAAAAACATTGCAAGACTCTTTCGAGCGGCCGCAAGAGCAGAGACAATTCATGCGCATAACCATCTCAGAACGGTCGGCGAGGTGAAATCAACCAAGGAGAACATCCAGGCAGCAATAAACGGTGAGAACTACGAATTCACAAAGATGTACCCTGGTTTCATAGAGAAGGCCAAGAGCGAAGGCAGTGAAGACGCGAGAAGGAGTTTCGACTGGGCAAACCAGGTTGAAAAGATTCATCACGATCTTTACGAGAAAGCCTTGGAAAACCTGGGCCAGGGGAAGGATATAGAGTCAAAGGATTACTATGTCTGCCAGACTTGTGGGAACACTGTCGAAGGTTCTCCACCCGAGAGCTGTCCTATATGCGGCTTTCCTAAGAGTCAGTTTAAAAAGATAGAATAATTAAGTGGTAAAAATGACGAATGTAAATGAAGTGTATAAGTGTAATGTATGTGGTAACATTGTCGAAGTATTACATGCAGGAGTAGGTCAGCTCGTCTGCTGCGGCCAGCCGATGGAACTCTTGGAAGAAAAGACAGAGGACGAGGGGAAAGAGAAGCATGTCCCTGTCATCGAAAAGACAGAGACAGGAGTAAAGGTGAAGATCGGAAGCGTTCCCCACCCGATGGAGGAGAACCATCACATAGAGTGGATAGAATTGATTGGTGATGGAAGGACCTACAGAAAGTTCCTGAAACCTGGCGAAAACCCCGAAGCAGAATTCGAGGTCACTGCGGCCAAGATAGAGGCGAGAGAGTATTGCAACGTCCACGGGCTGTGGAAGGCATGAATCGAAAGGCAATAGAGAAAGCGATCGAGGAGTTCAACAAATACCGCTCCCCTGAGGCAACAGTCAAATTAATTTCTACTGGAAAGAGATCTTTCTTTACAGAATTCACAGGACCTTTCTGCAAAACCTGCGGTTTCTACGATTACTTCGAGGACTTCAGGCTCATTCTTGAGGAGAAAGGTCTAAAGACAAAAACAGGGAAGATAAAAGAGAAGGGAGAGGGAGCTGAAGTAATGTTCATCGTAACCGGCTAAAACCTTTTTTACCCTCTTTCCGAAATATAAAGATGGATGTTTTTTTACTCGTCATACTGGCGGTTATTTTCTATTTCGTATTTGACATCCTTAAATCAGGCGATATTGAAGAAAAATTGAAGAAAACAAAATATACACTTATGCTTTTACTTCTCGTTGTCGGAGCCGTTTCCGTTATGTATTTTTCATTAACCTTTTTCTATGTACCTGAATATTCATTATTTTATGTTGCGGTTCCCCTAATTGCGGTTTTCATATTGTCTGAGAGAATAATCCGGAAATATCACATCAAAAAACATACCAAAAAGGGGAAATAATTTTTAAACCACCTTAGATAATAGATTAATATGGTAAAAAAGAAAGCCACGAAAAAGAAAACCAAAACTAAAAAGAAAGCAGATGTTGCGGAACGAAGGGTTGAGCATTTCGGTGAAGAGGTCGGAAAGATCGGTGAAAGGTTCGGAAAGAGAATGGAAAAGAAAGGGGAGGAATGGGACAGCTGGTTTCACCGGACTTTCGGGATAATAGGACCTTTTATATCCGGCGTGTTCGGACTGATAATTCTCAGCCTGATAGTCTGGCTCGTATCCTTCGTGAACCTTCCCCTGGGAAGCATTTTCTTGGCGAACGTAAATTCCTTCCTTCTGGCGAACCTAGGTTTGTTCTTCCTGATATTCCTGTTCTTTTCGTATACATCGTATTTTTCCAGGGCCTTTCCCAAGACATACAGACCGTTCTCTCCCTTTACGGTAGCCATCGGAATAACAATAATTTTCTGGTTGGTCGCGCAGGCGATGGACATTTCAAACCTCTCTCTGAACATTTACTGGTTCTCAACCGTAACGTCTTACGTTATGCTTAACCTTCCTATCATATTTTTCTTTTTCCTGTTCCTGGGGTATATCATCCTCGCCATAAAGGTAACGCTTGAAATACCGAAAAAGATACCGGAAGAGAAGATAATAACGAGGCAGAGACCAAAAATGGTTGGAATCCACAGACTGTACAGATCAGGAAGGGATCGTCTGCTTGGAGGCGTTTGCGGAGGGATCGCGGAATACCTTGGCGTGGATCCAGTTATAGTTCGTTTGGTCTGGATTGCAGGAACACTTCTTCTTTGGGGTTTCGGGATCGTGCTATACATAATATGCTGGGTAATAATACCAAGAAATCCGAGGCATAAATGGGAAGATTGATCTGCCGTGGTTTTTTAAAATCTAACATTTTATAATCAGACATGGAAGGGATATTCGGGTGTGTCTGTGATCTCAGGAAAAGCGGACTGAAGGAAAGGGTGGACTCGAGGCTGAGGGAATTCAAAGAAATCGGAGAAAAAAGCAACGAAGACATTTTCAATGAAATGTGCTTCTGCATCCTTACAGCAAATTACTCGGCCGAAGGCGGGATGCGTATACAGAAGGCAATAGGAAATGGTTTCTTGAAACTCCCTGAGAAAGATCTAGCCAGGAAACTCAGTGAGCTTGGTCACCGGTATCCCCAACTGCGAGCTAAATTCATAGCAGAGGCCAGAAAACATCATGGTTCATTGAAAGAAACAATCAGATCCTTCGGCAGCGAAGAAAACGCGAGGGAATGGATTGTAAAGAACGTGAAAGGCCTCGGATACAAGGAGGCGAGCCATTTTCTTAGGAATATAGGATTCGAGAACCTAGCGATAATCGATTTCCACATAATCGATATCCTTTCGAAGCACGGTCTCATAGAAAGACCGAAGACGCTGACGAAAAAGAAATACCTGGAAATAGAAAAGATCCTGAAAGAGATCGCAAAGAAACTTGACATGAACCTCGCGGAGCTCGATCTTTATTTGTGGTATGAGGAAACAGGGAAGGTTTTGAAATAATTTTTGGAAACCCCAAGGAATAAAAAACTTCGTTTCAAAATTACGTTATTCGTTTGATAATCATTGGTAGGTTTTATGGGAATTGCGCTTGTTCACTATCGTAATAAAGAAGCCAACTGTGTGGAAGATGCTAAAGAGGCTATCATGCAAATTAACCACACAGGACAGGAACATTGCGGGATAACGTTATTCAACGGCGAAGATTTCCAGCGTGAAACAAAAAACGGACTTGTCAGGGAACTTAAGATTCCCTGGAACATGAAAGGGTATTGTGGTATTGGCAGTGTGAGTAAATTGCACGATCACCAGCCACTTGAAACCAGATCATCTTCCATGCCCAATTTCGCATTGACGTCTGACGTGTTCATAATAAACAGGGATGAATTTAGAGGAAGAAGGGATGGATTTCTTTCGGATTTTGATGCAGAACTTGCGGGAAGGATAATATCTGAAGGCAAAAATATCCCTGAAGGGATAGAAAAATTGGCAGAGGAAATTAAAGGCTATTATTGCTTGGGCACAATAACAAAAGACGGAGAATCGTATATCGCGAGATGCCCGCTGGGAACGAAGTCTCTTATGATAGGAGAAGGCAGGAAGGGTCATGCCAGTGTTACGGAATCCAGGGCATTAAGAAAGATAGGAATAACAAAATACAGAGACGTGAAACCGGGTGAGATTTTAAAAATCGACAGATACGGTGTGATACATCCTGTGAGAACCATAAAGGGGAAGCACGGAATGAAGTTATGCACGTTCCTATACGGTTACTATGGATGGGTGGATTCTGTGATAGAGGGAATCCCTGTAAGCGCAGTCAGGGAAACGACAGCTGCCAAGATTGTTGAAAATGACAGGAATATGAAATTTGACTTTGCCACCGCAATTGAGGATTCCGGGAAGGCTTACGGGGAGGAGGGAGCTGCCCAGCTGAAAATCCCTTACAGGAGTGCACTTATAAAATATGCATATTTTTTAAGGAGTTACGAGAAGGGTATAAAAGAAAGACGTAAGGAGGCAATGGGTAAAACTTCTTCTGTGGAGGACAGAATAAAGGGTAAAATACTGCTTGTATTCGATGATTCTCTCAGGCGGGCAACAATGATCGAGGAAGGGAGTCCCATGGAATATGCATGGGATGACGGGGCCAAAGAGATACATCTGAGATTCGGAACGCCAAGAAATACGCACCAGTGCAGATTGGATTTCATGGACCGTCCGGATGAGAACCTTCCCGCGAACCGTTATCCCACAGATGAAGAGATGGCAGGTTACCTGAACGTGACCACTGTAAGATTCTCCACAGTTGATCAGTATGTAGATTCTATACTTGAATGCGCGAAAAGATACGGAAGCAATTTAAGAAGAGAAGATCTCTGTCTAGGATGTTATAACGGAGATTTCGGCTTTCTAGAATAGGTTTTTATTTGAACCCGCTTATTTTCCTTAAATGTTCCACGACCTCTTTTATTGATTCTATCGTGTATCCTATTTCTTCATCCGTGTTGAACTTCGATAGCGTCAGCCGGATGGATCCGCTTGCGAATTCCAGATCCTCGCAGACCGCCTGGAGGACGTGAGAGATGCCACCTTCCTTGACCAGGAGATTGGAACAGGCTGAACCGGTTGAGGAAGCGATTCCCTTTGTGTCGAGATACATCATCAAGCTTTCCCCCTCCACTCCCCGGAATCCCACGTTAACGTTGTTACAGAGTCTCCCATTCCCCTTGGGACCGTTTAACTTCGAGCCCTTTATCTTCAGGAGTTTGCCTATAAGCCTGTCCCTGAGTTTTTTCATTTTCTTGATATCCGTCTCCTTCGTCAGATCAACAGCCTTCCCGAGTCCGACTATGCCCGGGACGTTTTCCGTTCCTGCCCGCAGGCCTGATTCGTGTCTCCCTCCCGTCACCTCTTCCCTCAGCTTCACTCCCTTTCTCACGAACAACGCGCCAATACCCTTCGGTCCGTGGATCTTGTGTCCTGACAACGAGAGCAGATCTACGTGCATCTTCTTTACATCTATCGGGACTTTCGTAAAACTCTGGACAGCGTCGGTATGGAACAGGACGCGATGTTTTTTGCAGATCTGCCCTATCTTATCCAGAGGTTGAACAGTCCCTATCTCGTTGTTGGCGTGCATTATCGAAACGAGGATGGTTTTCTTCGTTATAGCCTTCTCCAGGGCTTTGAGATCAACAAACCCTTCGTTGTCCACATCGAGAAGCTTGATTTCAAATCCCTCCTCCATGAGAGAATTACATGTGTTAAGGATCGCCGGATGCTCGATCTTCGAGGTAATGATGTGATTTCCAAGGTGTTTGTTTGCATGGGCAATTCCCCTTAAGGCAAGGTTGTCTGATTCCGTCCCGCCTGAGGTGAATACGATTTCGGAGGGATCGGCGTTTATCTTTTTTGCAATGATAGATCTCGCTCTTTCCACCGCCTTTTTCGCTTCCTTGCCGAACTGGTGGATGCTTGCGGCATTTCCGAATTTCTCTGAAAAGTAGGGAAGCATTGCTTTAACAACTTTCTGATCCGTCATTGTGGTTGCCGCATTATCAAGATACACCCTCATGGAAATCACGCAAATAAAATGATTTTAATTTTATTGTTTTTAAAGTATTTAAATATAACACTGTTATATAACCCAGACTTCATCCATTTTTATTCTTTCCAATCATACTATTATTATGGTCAAGAGCTACGCGAGGGGGAGAAGATTCGAATACCACGTTGTTGATAAGCTGGCTAAACACGGCATAAACTCCCGGAGGGTCGCGTTATCCGGAAGGCAGCCCTCAGTGGACATACCGAACGCGGACATAGTTGTTGAGGAGAAATTTCTCGGCAAGGCGAAGACAACCAAGGCGAAGAAGTACGTATCCTTCCCCGAGAAAGAGATAACTGAGTTGGAAAAGAAGGATCTGAACTTCCTCGTATTCAACTTCTCGAGAACAAACCCGTTTGTGGTGATAAGATTCGAGGATTTCGTGGAGCTCGTAAAGCTGTGGAAGGAGAAAAAACCCTAGTCGGCGAACTCATGGATCTCCTCGATTTTCTTCATGTATTTCTCCTTATCATCTTTCAATCTTTTCAGTAATTTATCCTCTTCTTCCCTCCTTTCCTTTCTCTTTTCAAGTATCTCTATGCTCTTGTTTATCTTGGTTATCTCTATTTCACACAGCCTTGTTTCCAGGTCCTTGACATGGGGTAACGGATAATCTCTGTGATGCCATATATCGTCCAGTATCTCATCCGCTTTGGGATCGCTGCCAGCCTCGTATTCCGTTACGTCAACAACACGGGAATATTTAGAGGCGATTTTCTGCGCCCTGTTAATATTGAAGTAGCTGTAAAATTCGAATAACCTTCTTACCACCCTGAACTTGCCTATCAGAATCCCGACAAGCAAGAAAAATACAATGTAATAGTTAACGAACAGGAAAGCGAAAACAAGCTCTGTCAGAAACGGGAAGGCGTATACGAGGAACAACGTTAATGCAAATGTCCAGAAAGTCAAAAGCGGATAAGGCAGAACGTAGGTCTTAACCACTATTATCGGGGTTGCCAACTTTGTGTACGACCTGTAGAGGGAAAAGGCTATGTAAAGTGAAAGGGCGGAGTAAATGGCGCATAGGGAAAAAAGGCTGATTGACTCAAGCGTGAACGCTTCCCAGAAAATTATCCCGGATGTCAGTGTGAAGACAGCCAGGGTGAAAAAAAAGTAATGAAGGATCTTCAAATAGTAGATACCGAAATAAACCCTTTCCATTCAACCACCAAATCCTAGCTACCTAATTTCTGGATATCTCTAATTTTATTCATATATTCTGTCTTATCATTTTTAAGGGTTTCCAGCAACTTTTCCTCCTCTTTTAACCTTTCCCCTCTTTTTTCAAGTACTTCTATACTTTTATTTATTTTTATTATTTGTATTTTTTCCATGGTTTGTACTTTCTCCATTCACCCACCAAAAACCCTCAGCACCCATTGGACTCCGAAGAAACCTCCCCAGGCAATGAACAGACTCATTATTATCTTACCTGTCAGGGAGGCGAGGAAGAATCTCTTTAAATCGTAATTTATCATCCCGCAGATTATCCCTATCACATCATCTGGCAGGGGGGTTAATGCGAAGAGAACAATTATCGAGAATGCTCCGTGCTTTTCCATCCAAGCCCTCGATCTCGCGAGTATTTTCTCGTGTTTCTTATCGATTAATTTTTTCCCGCCCTTTCCGATTACATAACCCACCAGCTCCCCCAGTGCAGCACCCACACCGGCGACGAGTCCGACCAGCCAGGGGTTGAGGATCCCCCCGAAGGTGAAGGTTACAATGAAGGAGGGAACAGGAAAAATTATCGAGGCCGAACCTACCAGGTTAATCAAAAATATACCAGGATAACCAAAAATTTCCGAAAGGTTAACGGCCCATGCTATAAACTGAGAAATAAAGGAAACCATATTAAAGTTTTGTCTAACTCAGTTAAAAAATAAAAGAAAAGGGTTTAATAAACCCTTATCTAAATTCTCCTAACCTTCTCGATTCCGACCTTTGAAACGGTTGGTTTCTTGATTCTTGCTGGCAGCCAGCTTGGCCTGTTTGCTGGTGCGTCAACTTCCCTGAATGATCCCCTGAATACGTGGATTGTGTAAGTCCTGTCCTTGTTTCTCCTTCCTCTTTCACGAAGTCGGATGTCTGTGATTCCACGTGCAGCTGCCTTCAACGCGGCCTGCCTTGGAGATCTTCCTGTAAACACTGACACCTTTGATCCCTTCTTGTAGATGTAGTATTTCTTTTTTGCTTTTCTTCTTGCCATATTTTCCCTCCTTTGATTTCAGAATCCCTTTTGCTATATCGGGTCTTGCTCCCGATATTTTAAAAAATAACCAAAGGCTTTATAAAGATTTCGCTATCTTACGAACAAACACGAACGAAAATACACAGGCTGGACATAACCCCTGGAGGATCTATACATATAAATCATTCTGCCAAGAAAACCTTATGGGCTACGGAAGATCGCCTTGGTTGGCAGCCTTTCTCAATTTCATCATCTGGGGATCCGGATATGTTTACATAGGACACAGGATGATTTTAGGGGCGGGACTGGTGATAGTTTCAATTTTCAATTTCCTGATTCTCATTTCCCTTCCAGAGATTATCCTCCTCCGTGGTTCAGAGCTTTTTTCTCTCTGGCTGTCTTTCATCTGGATCGCGCTAAGCGTCCTCTTCGCGATAGATGTCTACAGGGAAACGAGAGAAATAAATGCTGTTTAGCTTAATCTACAGGTTCTTCCCATCACCAGGTTGCTATAAATTTCAAAACTGCAGGTATCCCATATAGTAGGCTATTGCCAGTATTATTATTATGATGATGATCAGCCATATAATCTTACTCATAATAATACTTTGTCTGAGCTTACTTAAATCCAGCTTCCGGCGAAAAGCTTAAATATAACAGTGTTATATTTTATTAATACGTGATTCTATGGACTGTATAATATGCGGAAAAACCATTCCTGAAGAAAGAGGATACTATTGTTTAAAGAAGGACATGAAAGTCGCTTTTTGTAACAAGCATGCAATTAAATACTGTGGGAAATGCGAAGTTTCGAAATGTAAAGCTAAGAAAAAATAGGAATTAACACTGTGCCTGTGAGCCGCCTCCACCACCAGAGCCTACAGGACCAAATCCTGGTGCTTCAGGAGCTGAGCTCAAGGTCTGACCGCATTCCTCTGGAGGTGAATTGAAGGCAGAACATATCGCCTGCTTTATTGCTTCCGGTGATCTGTTCACCTGAACCTGCTGCCCATTTATTCCGAAAGTGGGTGAACCTCCCACACCATAAGCTTGAGCAAGAACGGCGTCAAGAGCATATGGCGGGAACCTGTCTTGGCTTTCCTGGAAAGCCTTGGTCAGCCCGAATGTATCGTCCGTTGTTTGCATACATGTTTCAACCGAATTCTTGTCAATTCCCGCTTCTCCCATACATTTTTCAGGATCATCATACTCAACGAAACATCTCAGGTAATCGGTAAACTTGTCCTTCTGTTCATTCTGTATGCAGTGCATTCTCGTATTTTCTGTCATCTCCTTTTCTCCGTGCATAATGTAGTGAACAAAATTAATCTCGAGATCTGCCTTATCTCCAAGAAGTTCTATGACCGGGATGTAAGCCTTAGTAAACTGTATACCATACGGACAATAAGACATTATGAATGCATGCGCTTCAGGTTTGTCACTCTTCGGAACTTCAGGCGTTGGCGGTTCAGGTGGCTGAAGTTCACCTGCTTCCTCACAGATCCCTTCGTGTTCTGTGATCTGACAGACCTGAATTTTAAGGAGTTCTTCACTGTCAAATCCTATCGCACCCAGAAACTCATCATTGTAGATCAAAACAAAACCAGGATTCTCCATCTCCTGGGTGAACCCTGTCTTAACAAAAGGCACTCCAAGCGTGTTCGCCACCTCTCTTGCTACCGGCTCCAGCTCTGCGCAGTTGAGGCAGCCAGGAGGCGAAATGAAAATGAACTGATCAGTGGTGGATGTAGGAGCAGTAATCTGTCCTGTAATCGCAGGGTTGATAAGATAACCTATTCCAAAGAACACGACAGCTATAACAATGGAATAGAAGAACGCTTTTCTGGCTCCTATGATCCTGTCTTTGCTCTCCATCATTACCTCTTTTTTCTCAGCTTTCTCTTCCGCTGGTTTTTCATCTATTTCCTCGGTCTCAGAAACCACTTTTTCGTATTCCTTTTTTCTTCTTTTGGACATATACGCTATTTATGTAAATTGTATTTAAATACTTTTCTATATTCTACTATATAGTAATTACAATATTATAAGCGAATTTTATGCCGATCAAATGAAATAATTCAGTGCTTCTTCCGACGTCAGATAAACGAAACTTATAACATCTCCTTCATCAGGTTCGTAGAAATCGCACGGCTTTTCAGGGAGCTTTCCATTCACCAGACAAAGCCAGTGATGATTTTCATCCATCTTCACACCGTTTATTTCAGATACTATTATGCCTGTTGAGTACATCTCGTAATCAATGACAGCGACCCTCTTCAAGGCATCAAAGGCCGTCTCCCCCTCCCCTACATCATAGGTGTAAGTTAACCTCTCTATACCGTTGTCTATGTTAAGCTCAACCGTTCGTGTTGTACCCAGAACAAAAAAACCTGTGAGGTTTACTATCTGGAAGCCCGCGAATAACATAACGGCTATCAGGATGATTGCAATCAAAAGGGATCTTGATTCCATGCTTGATTTTTGTGAATTAGCTTTAAATCCCTTTCAACTTCCTTACCCCTTTTGGAAAACATAGATACAGAATGCAGCAAACAAAGATGGTCTGCCAAAAGGAGTGTATTTTTTGTCAATCAGCCTGAGATATTTCTCTCCTGTATTTGCTATTTCACTAGCTGAAAAATAATGATCATCCGGCTTTTTATAACCGAATATCTTTCTGCCCAACTGGTAAAACCAAGTCTCGGTGGGGGACGAGAATATCAGATACCCATCTGGAACAATAAGACGGACAATCTCTTTAAATAATTTGTCCCTCTCTGCAAAGTGCTCCAGTACGCTGGCAGCAAATACAATATCAAAGCAGTTATCATCAAACGAATTATCAAAGAAATTATTCTGAAAAAGTTTAACGTTGTTTAACTTGTAATAGTCAAGCACCTCTTTTGCTGCCCTGGTATCGATGTCAAGCCCGTACACCTGAGCAAAACCCTCTGAAAGAGCCGGCAGAAACACTCCTTCCCCGCATCCCAGATCAAGAACCTTTTTACCTTCCACTTCTCTACCTAGATGCAGCATCTTCCTCAGGCGACTCCAGTAGAGCCATCTAACCAGAGGATTCTTGTCTGTGTACGTTCGGACAACGTTAGTTCCGGACTTGGCTTGATGGAATTTTTTCAAAATATCTATAGGAATTGTTTTCATGCCAACATCCCACTATCCTGAATGCTCCCTGCTTCCCGTGATCTCTCTCTGACCAAGGTACTTCCCTGAATAACCCTCGCTCTCCCTGTCAAGCCTTACCAGAAGGAGCTGAAAGAAGCGCGTTCCTGCCTTTATTTTAACAGGAGAATCGTTAGGATTGAAAACGCTGAGCGTTAGTGTTCCCTTGAATCCGGGATCCACCCATCCGGCGTTGTTGAACATCAGGCCGATCCTGGAAAGCGAACTCCGGAGTTTGGTTATACCCCCGACATCATTCGGTAGCTCCACGCGTTCTCTCGTTCGGACGAGAACATGCGTTTTCGGAGGAAGAACCACTTCGTTAGCCTTGATTCTTTCATATTCAGGTTCTTTCCCGAAATCTATTTCCTCTCCCTTTGCGATCAGTATCTCATCCGAAATCCTGAGATCGATTGAAGCGGGCTGTATCTGTTCGGAATCCAGAGGTTCGATAACAAGTTTTCTGTTTTCCAGAAGCTCTTTTATAGCGAATGAAGACAAAACCATTCTATCACCTAGTACTCCAATCCCTTCTCCGCTTTCTTGCCCGCAGCAAATGGGTGTTTAACATCCCTCATTTCGGTCACTAAATCCGCCTTCTCCATTATATTCTTTGTTGCCCCTCTTCCGGTAATTATGAGATTGGTTTTATCAGGGAGCTTTCTAATGAGTTCAATGACTTCAGTCTCCTTGATAATCCCCGACGATATCGCAACGTTTACTTCGTCTAATACGAGCAGATCAGGCCTGTCGACCCGTTGCGTGACCCTCCTTGCGTAGAACATGGCTTCCTTCGCCCTCTCCATATCCTTTGGGGAAGGATTCTTTAGGTCCACGAAATGCTCTCCCCCGAACTGCACGACATCGAGGTTCCGAAGGTCTTTCCTGAGCAGTATCTCCCCGCTCTCCCTTCCCTTAAGAAACTGAACCACAACCACCCGCTTTCCGTATCCAAGGAACCTCATCGCTGTTCCGAATGCTGCCGATGTCTTTCCCTTTCCTTTGCCTGTGAAAACGTAAACCAGTCCCATATCAATCATCCCCTTACTTCACATTTGTCAAAGAATTTACTTAAACCTTTCCGTATATCCTCCATTTCTTTCTGCGTGTACGGACTCTCCTTTCCGAATTTCTTGTCAAGCGTGTGTTCATTCGAAAATTTCTGTATTACGTATTTCCTCGCCCCCTCCAGCCACTTCCCTATCTTTATAAAATCCCTGGGCTTCTGTAAACGAGGGACGGCAGTCGTCCGAAACTCGTAACTAACGCCGGAGTTCATTATTATCCTTACACTCTCCCTTATCTTTTTAATGTCCACTTTCACACCGCAGGCCTTCTCGTATCTGGAAGGAGAGGATTTTATGTCCATCGCGATGTAGTCCAAAAGTTTGTCATCAATCAGTTTCTTTAACCTTACCGGGAAACATCCATTGGTGTCGAGTTTAACGAGAAAACCCATTGACCTTATTTTTTTAATGAAACCTTCAATGTCTTTCTGAAGTAAGGGCTCGCCCCCTGTGATCACTACTGCATCAAGCAATCCTTTCCTCGATTTCAGAAAATTGAAGAAATATTTTTCTGCAATTATAGGAGTTTCTTTTGTATCGATCACAAGATCGGCGTTTTGGCAGAAAGGGCAGCGAAGGTTGCACCCCACCGTGAAGACGATGCAAGAAACCTTGTCCGGATAATCTATGAGAGAGGTCTTCTGTAAGCCTCCAATGAGCATAAAAACACCTATTTTTTGCTTAGATTGAAGTTTTTCCTGTCTCGGAACTCCGCCTGCTTGCCGTCGTTCCACTGTCCCACTGGCCTCAGATATCCCACTATTCTGGAATACACTTCGCACTTGGTTCTTCTCTTTTGCAGATCTTTCGATTTTTTTCCGGTCATGTCAATTCCTCCTTATTTTGTTTTCACGGCTATCTTAACCTTGGGCTTGAATCCTATTTCCTCATCACATACAGGACAGTATTCATGTTCTCCCCGTATGTATCCGTGTTTCGGACATATTGAAAACGTCGGGGTGATGGTAAAGTAAGGCAGTGAATAGTGTGCAGCGATCTTCTTTACGAGGGCTTTGGTCGCTGCGGGTGAGGGAGACCTCTCTCCAACAAATCCATGTAACACCGTCCCTCCGGTGTATCTCGATTGCAGGGCGTCCTGAAGATCCAATGCCTTGAAGATATCGTCCGTATAATTTACCGGGAGCTGTGTAGAGTTCGTGTAGTAGGGGGATGCTTCAAACTTTCGGACATTATACTCGTTCGCAACCATTATACCTGGATTCAGCTTCTTGTCAAGAAGGGCGAGCCTGTATGACGTCCCCTCCCCGGGAGTTGCCTCAAGATTGTATATGTTCCCGCTCTGCTCCTGATATTCTGAAAGCTTGTCCCTCATGAAATCCATAACCTTCACTGCGAACTTCACTCCCTCCTTCGATGTGATATTCGTGTCAATGAAATTCATGAGACTTTCATTCATTCCTATTATACCTATCGTGGAGAAATGGTTCTTCCAGTAACTTCCCATTGCCTTCTTGGTTGTTCTGAGATAGAACCTTGAATATGGATACAATCCTTTCTCGGTGAAACTCTCTATCACCTTTCTCTTTATTTCGAGGGAATTCCTTGCTACCCCCATCAGCGAGTCGAGCCTTGCGAAATATTCGTCTTCATTTTTTGACATGTAGCCTATCCTGGGCATGTTCAGCGTGACCACTCCTATCGACCCGGTGAGAGGATTCGCTCCGAAGAGTCCGCCTCCCCTTCTTCGCAATTCCCTGTTATCTAACCTTAGTCTACAACACATGCTCCTTACATCTTCCGGTTTCATGTCCGAATTGATGAAGTTCGAGAAGTAAGGAATCCCGTACTTCGAAGTCATCTCCCATATTTTTTCGTAGTTGGGATCGTCCCAGTCGAATTCCTTCGTTATGTTATACGTGGGAATGGGAAAGGTGAAAACCCTCCCCTTTGCATCCCCTTCCACCATTACTTCCGCAAACGCCCGGTTGAACATATCCATTTCTTTCTGGTATTCTCCATAGGTGGCGTCCAAGAGTTTACCACCGAGAGCGACAGCCTCACCTTTCATGAATTTCGGTATTTTTAGGTCAAGCGTGACGTTAGTGAAGGGCGTCTGGAATCCCACACGGGTAGGAACGTTTATGTTGAAAACAAATTCCTGCATTGCCTGCTTAACACCATTGTAATCGAGATTATCCTTCCTTATGTAAGGAGCAAGTAGTGTATCGAAGCTCGAAAAGGCCTGCGCCCCTGCGGCCTCTCCTTGCAGGGTGTAAAAGAAGTTCACAAGCTGTCCGAAGGCGACTCGTAAGTGCTGGGCGGGCCTGCACTCTATCTTCCCTCTCACACCCTTGAAACCACTCATTATCAGATCCCTCAGATCCCAGCCTACACAATACGCGCCAAATATTCCCAGATCATGGACATGGAAATCTCCCGAGACGTGCGCATCCCTGATTTCCGATGGGTAGATATTGCTCAGCCAGTATTTCGAGATGATGGTCGAGGATATGTGAAAGTTCAGTCCCTGTAAAGAATACGACATGTTCGCGTTCTCTTTCACCTTCCAGTCCGTTTCATCCAGATATTTCTCCACCACGCTGACATCAGACAGCATTTTCCTGATATCTCTTATATTCTTGTGCTGTTCCCTGTAGAGAATGTAGGCCTTCGCCGTCTTTGCGTGACCCTCCTCTATCAAAACCTTTTCAACAATGTCCTGAACATCCTCCACTGTCGGAATCTTATGCCTGAATTTCGAGTTCACAACATTCACAATGCTATCAGCGAGTTCCTCCGCACGTTTCCTGTCCTTACCGCCGACCGCCTTTGCCGCTTTCCAAACAACATTAATTATCTTCTCTTTCTCAAAATCCACAATCCTTCCGTCCCTTTTCCTTATCTTTTTCACAACCATAGACATCCCTCACCTTCTTCCTAATCTTCTAAGCTCATTTTCAAAACTTTCCACGTCCTGGAATTCTCTGTAAACCGAGGCGAAACGTATGTAGGCAACCTTATCCGTTTTTTTCAGTTTCTTCATCACGAGCTGCCCTATCCTCTTGCTCGGTATCTCAACACCATCATCACTCCTCAGTTCGGTTTCTATCTCATCGATCATCTTTTCTATCATCTCATTGGTAATCGGACGTTTTTCACACGCCTTCAAAATCCCGATCTTCAGTTTGTCCCTGTCGAAACGTTCGCGTTCCCCACTCTTCTTGACAACTATCAAATCCGCTGACTCGATCCTCTCGTACGTTGTGAACCTCTTCCCGCACTTCAGACACTCCCTCCTTCTCCGGGAGGATTTCTCATCAGATTCCCTCTTGTCAATTACCTTCAGTTCCTCATTCATGCAGTAGGGACAACGCATTTAGTCACCAAACCCTCAAATTTCACTACTGGTTAAAAACACAATATATTGTATATTTCATATCTTTAGAGTGCAATATATTGTAGATTGAGGTTATATATAAAATTTTGTATTCTCGAAAATATATTTTTTAAATCCAGACAATTTATGCCCATGTCTTAGGTTTATAATAGAAGATCATTTTAGTGTAAAAACTAAACAAATCAAAAACAAAGAACCAGAAACCGCTATTAAATATATTAAAAGCGTTTTGGCTTACGCTTCTGATAACATTCCCTACAATATACGGGCCTGTCTCCTGAAGGCTTGAAAGGAACCTGTGCCTCTTTTCCGCACTCGGAACATTTTACTGTATACAACGTTCTTCCAAATTTGTCTTTTTCTCCTTCTTCTGCTTCTTCCGACACTTCGGCTGCTGCTTCCTCTTCCTTCTCTTCCTCTTCTTTAACCTCTTCTTCAGTTTTCTCCTTTTTTTCTTCTTCCATAAAAACACCTTTTTTATTATCTTATATTGAGATTGCTGCCTTTTAAATCTAATTATTTAAAACCTCGTCACAATTCTGAAGCATGAATAAAGCTGAGCTGTTCAATAAGATGAATGATATAATTTCTATGGAGGACGAGTTTATAGAGAATCTTACAAACATAGACATTTCCAGTATCCAACATTCACAATTCAAGGTAACGACCTTTCTCAGACTGAAAAGCAAAAGCGGTCTTACAAAGCTCATGGACGACTCAAGAAGACACAAAGAAATAATTTCGAATATGATTACGATCCTCTCGGGTGATCCTCGTGATGAATACTAGGGAAGAAATTCTTTCGCACTTAAAGGAAATGCTTAAAATGGAGAACCAAGCATATAACATGTATTCCGATCTCGCCTCCTCGGTCGATGCCCCTGCCCTGAAAAACTTCTTTCTTGAGATCGCAGAAGAGGAAAAGAACCACGCAAAAATAGTGAGTGAACTGATAAAAGTATGTGGTGAAGGTTAGAGATCGTATTCTTCCTTTTTCTTTTCCTCGGTTTTGGGTTTTTCTTCTTTCTCCTCCACAACAGGGGATTCGTATTCCTTTTCATCCAGCTCTTTCGAGGAGGAACCCGGCTTGTAATCAGGCCTCCTGAACTGACCATCCTGATCTTTCGCATCCTTTATCATCCGTTTTACATATGCCTTTGCCGCATTCTCTTCCTCAGGAGTCTCGAAATACTCGTATTCGTCCTCCCCTCCCTCTTCTTCGTAGTCCATAAAAACAATAACACCGTTATATTTATAAACCCTTCTTCCATCTTAATTTAATGAAGCCATTCTGCGAATACATAACATCAGAAATCCTTCCAGGCGTTCGCGCGCTCATTGCAAAGAAGATGATAGAGGATCATGGGATCACGCAGAGCAAGGCAGCAGAACTTCTGGATACCACACAGCCCGCGATTTCTCACTACAAGAGAGATTTAAGGGGAATGAAAATCTCCCTCCTTAAGAAACACCCGGAAATCATGGAGATGGTTGACTCCATCGCGAAAAGAATAATGAGCGGTGAGGTTTCTTCCAAAAATACAGATCAGGAATTCTGTTCAATATGCAGATACATGCAAAAACACGATCTTATCCAAAACACAACTTCTAAATAAACTTTATATGTAACCTCCCCAAAACTTTCTAATAACATTTTTTGGTGTTTAGATGGCGAAAAGAAAGAGGGAAAGGGAAAAACCAACCAAATCCAAGGTAAGGCATGTCAGGAGAAAGGAGATAGAAAAGATAGAAAGGATTGACAAGAAGAAGGAAGTGGAGATCAAGAGGGAAATGGAAAAAAAGACGAGAGGCATTCCCATAATCTATGCCGTGATAATAATCATAATCATCGCCATCATAAGCGCTGTACTGATATTCACGATACCTGAAAGATCCTTCGTGGAGAAGGGGGATACGATCCTCGTTCAATACAAAGGAGAACTTGAGGACGGAACGATATTCGATTCAGGGAACTTCACATTCAATGCAGGGATGGGAGAGGTAATAAGCGGTTTTGACGAGGCCGTCGTTGGCATGGCAGAGGGAGAGACCAAAAGGATAGAACTCACCCCTGACCAGGCCTATGGGGAACACAACCCTGACCTGATTATGTATGTTCCTCTGATCCAGAAATTCAACATAACAGTTAACACCACTGCTGAAGTATTTAACCTCACATTCGGGGAAGAACCTGTTATAGGCAAGACATACAGCGTGGAGGGAATGAACTGGGATGTAAAGGTCGTAGATATACAAAACTCGAACGTCACGCTGAGGCAGGAAGTCGAGGACGGTCAGATGATATACATGGACTACGGAACTTCTGTTGTGAGTGTAAGTGGCAACGAAATGACCATAACCCTGACACCAAGAATAGGAGAAGTGGTGCAAACGGTATTCGGGAACGGGAGGATTACCAGCGAGAACGGGACACACATGTCACTGGATTTTAACCATGAACTTGCCGGGGAGAAACTGATATTCACCGTAACGGTTCTGAAAGTCCTTTCAACTTAATCCGGTTCACAATGGACAATAACAGAGCGGACAGGTTCTATCTGTTTTTTTATCCTTTCCTCAACCTCTGTCGCTATCTCATGAACCTCTGAAAGTCTCTTTTTCCTGTCAATGTTCAAATGGAGGCTGACAGAAGCGTTCGGCCCCACGTAATGTACCCGGACGTTGTGAACGTCTTTCACCCCTCTAACGGCCTTTGCTATGTGGCTTATTTGCCTCAACATGTATTCCGACGGGACCTCACCCATGAGCGAGTGAATGTTCCTCTTTCCGACATCAAATCCGATCTTCACAATCCATAGCGCCACAATCAGCCCTGCAATGGGATCGAGTATTCTGAAACCTAACATCGCTCCGACCACACCGACTATCACAACCAGCGATGTGTAAAAATCCGACTTGTGGTGAGCCGCATCCGCCACCAGGGCAGTAGAATTCAACTTCTTACCTGTCTTATCGACAAAACGGAACATCCAATATTTTACCAATATAGACACCACCACAGCAACAATTGCAATCATCCCTGGAGCGTATATCTCTCCGGTTATCATCTTTTGTATGGATTCCCTGACGAATTCAAAGGCAATCAAACAAAGAACAATGGAAACAATTAAGCCTGCTATTGGTTCCGCATCCCCATGCCCGTATGGATGGTATTTATCAGGAGGTTTCTTTCCAACCTTCAATCCAATCCATATCACTATGCTGGTTAACATGTCAGATATGCTGTGAACCGAGTCAGTCACCACAGCAAAGGAATTACCCAGAATACCGGCAATTAACTTGAATATCCCAAGCAGAAGATTCCCGAATATCCCTACGAGTACACCAACCCTCGCCTGCCTGTATCTCTCAGAAACCTTCATAATTAAAATTTGTTTTCTTTCGAATATATTACTTCTTGAACTTTCCAACCTTCTCAACCATATCCATATGGGTCAAGAACAAAGAACGGCAACAATATCTTTCTATTCCTAGGGTGTCCAGGATCTTCTTTGGGTTCGCTCCCTTCCCTACCTGTTTCTGATACTTTTCCCAGAGATGACCCAGAGGCTTACCACAGGTCATACACCTTATGGGTATCAACATTTTGCACACCTTCAAATGATTATATAATATTCTGTGTTTGTTTTTATAAACTTATCTAAAAAGAAGAATATAAAAACTTAATGACCTTTTCCCTTACATCCTCATTAATCTTTACAAGATCATCCAACCCTTTCGCCTTTTTGTTAATTTCAAGCAGATCTTCCATTCCAGCACCTCGGAATACAAAAAAATTACTTTTATGATTTAAATAGTACTATTAAAAAATTATTTTTAAAAATTCACGAAGGGAATAGTAAAAATTTATTCAAATTTGATCCTTTCTATTAAAAAATTATTTTGAAAGCCCATCCGCTATTGCGAGAGGTTCAGGGAGCTTTCTCCCTTTCAGGCAGTGCAGACAGATACCTAGCGAGCGCTGCAGGGAAACCCTGTGGCCAGGAGAAACAAACAAGGGTCTACATCCCTCCTTCGATCTGAGAGCCCATCCGACCTGCTCTCCCTCAAACATGAGCCTCTCGAAAACCCTCTCCTTACTCGGTTCCTTGTACTCACCAACCAGTCTGTTCTGAGCAACCCCTATGCTAGGCTTCCTTATCATCACTCCCACGTGACTTGCCAAACCCACACGTAAGGGATGCGAAATCCCCTGACCGTTGAACATGATAACATCCGGTTTCTTTCGCAATCTCTCATAGACCTTGATCAAAGGAGGACCCTCTCTAAATGTCAAGAACGTGGGTATGTAGGGTAATCCAACGTTCATTTCAATCACCTTCTTCTCGATAATTTCCAGACTCTCGTAATCCAAAACAACCCCCACTACCTTCGCCTTCGTTCGTGAGTAACCAATATCAAACCCACCAATCGTTTTGATCTTCCTTGGAAGACGATCCTCAATCACGACCTTTTTTGCGATCCTTTTCTGTTCCTTCTTCATCCCTTCGATATCGTACTTCATAAATTTATAATGTAAAACTGCATAATATTAAAAACCCCAAGGGGCCGTGGTGTAGTTTGGTCTAGCATTGCAGCATGGGGCGCTGCCGACCGGGGTTCAANNTCACCACTTTTTTATTCAACCTTGATCAATAATTACTATGAGACCTAATTTTACCGCCAGACAGAAGAAACTTAGAAAGTTAATGGAAAACAAAAGGGTGGACGCTTTACTTCTTTCGAGCCATGACGATATTTATTACTATACAGGTTACTTTGGCCTGAAAGAGGACCGGATATTCCTTGCCTTCCCCAGGAGTGACAAACCTAAACTGATCGTGACCCCCTTGGAGAACGAGGCCGAGGTGAAATACCCAAACACGGTCTTCATTGAAAGAATAAAGGACTTCATGAACGAATTGAAGGATTACAAGAGACTCGGGTATGATGAAAGACAGATGAACGTTCTACTTTTCANNAAACTCAGACCCTTTGGGAAATCCCTGGAGATCCCCAGGATCACTAAAGATGCATACGAGATAGAACAGATCAGGAAAGCGATAAGGATAACCAAAAAGGTCTTCGGGTCCCTCCCTCCCCTGACGGGCAAATCAGAGACAGAGATCTCGAATGAGATAGACATACAGTTCAGGAAACACGGAGTTGGCAACGCCTTCGAGAACATCGTTTCTTCAGGTCCGCAGGGAGCTTTCGTACATCACAAGCCAAACGAAAGGGTGGTGAAAAGGAACGATGTCGTCCTGATCGACATAGGCTGCAAGGTCAACAGATACTGCTCGGATATCGCCAGGATATTCTGCCAGAAATTCGGGAAGAGGGAAAAAGAAATCTACGAGGACGCGAAGGAAATACATTATGAAATAGCAGACAACATAAGGGCAGGTATGGGTTACAGGGATGTAGAGAACATAGAAAAGAAATTTTTCAAGAGAAAGGGCTACGAACTCATTCACTACTTCGGACACGGTGTGGGCCTGTCTGTGCACGATCCAACCGGAAACATACTGAAAGAAAATATGATACTAACGGTTGAACCGGGAATTTACATAAAAAATATAGGTGGGTTTAGGATAGAGGATATGGTACTGGTCAAAAGGGGAAAAGCCCATTTACTTTCTAAATCTATTCCGCTGCAGTAGCTGAAGCAGCTGCAACAGCTTCCGGCCTTTCCACAGGCTCTCTTGCTTCGCCTTCTTCTTCCGATACGGGAAGTGATATGTGCTTTATTATTATTATGTCTCCGATTGACTCGACCATAGGGAATGGTATAATCACCCCTTTCTTACTCCCCAGCATTTTTGAGATGTATGATTCCTTGGCAGCCTTGACAACCAGCGAACGTATTTTGAATCTCCTGAGATCGCATTCCACATCCTCTACTTTCCCACAGAACATTCCTCTACTTGTAAATACATCCTTACCATATGTTTCAGAAACACTAGCAACCTTGATAGCCATTTACCCACCTCAGTATTAATTTAATTAATTGATATATAAAACTAATATTTATAAAGATTATGTAAAATAAAACGCTGAGTAAGGTTCTTGCTGGGGTGGCCGAGTGGTTAAGGCGCAGTAGCCTTTTGAGAAATCAATGGTTGCGCAAGGTTGCTAACCCTGTGGGCTTCGGCCCGCGCAGGTTCGAATCCTGTCCCCAGCGCTCACATTTCTATCTAGAAATATATCTAAACACACCCACTTCAAGAAAAAATAAACTTCCAATTTGCTATTTTCTGAATGCCCTGAATGCATCCGCTACTCTTCTTTCTTCTCTGTCCAATGCTTCCAAAACCCTGTCTCTGATATCTCTGCTCCTAATCTCATCCCTGTCTCTGAAATTGTTTTCAACATCCCTTGCAACCCTGTCTGCCATTTTCCTCGCTCTGTCTTTATCGACATCGACTCTTTCCGCCGCTCTTTCAATTCCTCTTCTGATTTTGTCGGCTTTGAAATCCTCTTTTCTATCGTCCTTTTTCACAACCTTCGTAATAAACACCCCCATTTTAAGTAATTGAAGATTGAATCAAGGGCATATAAAATTATGTTTAAACCCCGCTGCAAAATTCTTTTATAAAACCCGGTCCAAAATTATACATATGTCTTATTCGAAAACTGACGGGGTGATCCTGTTAACGTTTATTATTGGTATAATAAGCATAGTCTATTTCATAACAACCCTTTCTCTGATAGGATCGGATCCCATGCTTGTCGGTATCCCGGAATCCTATCTCTCTTGGATGGTATTCGAGAGGCTAGTTATAATAGGCATAATCATAATAGTTCTCATACTCATAACCTATATTCTGCTCAGGCAGAAGAACTTCGAAGAACTGGAAAGATCAAGACCCGAGGAGAAAGCGAAGAGGGCGAGAAGCGAGAAGGAAATACGAGAGGATATGCAAAGATATTACAGGGATCTCGGAGCCCTGAAGATCGTTTTCAAGGACGGGGCGCTGGATGCAAAGACCTACAATGAGAGAAAGAAATATCTTGATGATATGATAAAGAAACGAAAAAAGCAGCTGGAAAATCTTAAGAAGTAATCCTATCTTTTTCTTCCAACAAACATTTTAACATTCATGTAAACCAGGACCATCATTATTACCACGATCGCAACGAGGATCGCGAAAAGAACGAAGACAGCCATTCTGGTTATATACGAAACGTACATCCCCTTACACTCGTTGTCCCAGCATCCGTATTTGCACGTTTCGATGTCTTTCCAAGCAGTCCCGTCCATCTTACATCTCTGCAATACGTTCCCTGAACATCTCCTTTCACCCGGACTGCAGAAAGGAGGAACCTCTGTTATACACCCCCCTTCGTAACATCCGTGATCACATTTACCAAGAGTATCCCAAGATCCCTGGGAGGAACATTCCTGGAGGTAGTCTCCGTAACACCTCTTTTCTCCGGGTCTGCATAAGGTTATTCCCCTCCCTGTGATGGAAAAGACAGACAAGTCCGGGATCTCCGCTCCGTAGTAAGCGTAATCCGAATCCTCATCTATCAGTCCTGTGGTGAAGCTCTCCCACCCCAGGTCATCAGAATATCTGTTGAGAGTCACGGAGTATTTATCAATGCTGTTGCTCGATAACCATTCATTTTCAACCCTGAACATTATCACCACATTCCGGACTTTCCCTTCAAGATTGTCATGTTTTATTTCTATGTACTGGTAGGTTCTTCCTGCAGGTTCTTTGCTAACGAAGCTAGGTTTGTCATGAAACCTGTTCACCTCGACCTTGACATCATTCGATTCTTTCTCAACCTCTATAGTGATCTCTGTGAAAGCGAACATCTCGCTCTCTATCTCGATCGTAACAGAAGCACCGGGAAGAATTTTATTCCATGTCTTGGTTATGTTCAGTACAGGCGGTCTGGAAGGGCCTGCACCACCTCCGTCAGGAGGAGGCTGGGAAGGTTGGGAATAAACGGTGAAGGATGTTGTAATGAAGGTAAAATTGCTCTGGTTGAACTCATTGCTTGTCATGTTGATTGTAACGTTCGCCAGAAAATCTCCGGTGTCCGTTGGTGTCCAGTTGAAGGTAAAATTATTGAACTGCTGCGCAGATACGCTGTCATTGAAAACTTTCTGGTTATGGATAACGGACCCGTCCTTCTTTATGCTAAGGTTCCCGCTGACATTCAGATCCACTGTCCCGTTGTTGTTGAATTCAAGGATAAAATCAACTGTATTGGGATATGTAACATCCGTGGCTGTTAAACCCACAACATTCCAGCTCATCACTTTACTCACATCCACGATCGTGGTTACCGCATATGCGGGCGTGGACAAAACAAACTGAACCGAGAAAAGAATAACCAGTGTAAGAAAAAACTTTCTCTTCATCTGGAACCCCTTTTGAGTCTCCTTTTTAGCAGGATCACTATTATCAAAACCACCACTATCGCTGAAACCAAAAGAGCAATATTATTCATATCTTGCGGGGGGAGGATCGCCTCTTTGGGGGTGACATTAATTACGGATTCTTTTGTTCCCGTGGTTTTCCCTTCATACACAACGTAACCTTTCACCACGTAACGCCCCTGGGTTTCCGGATTGAAGTAAGAGGACATCACGACGGTTTTGCCCACAGGGACTTCGAGCTCATCGCTCTCGATGACCTCAACTAGTCTGTTACCAAGATAAACCTCTCCCTTAAACTTCCCGCTCACCACAACTTCTCCTGTATTCTCAAAGTACGCATCTATCTTCACGACATCCCCTTCCCTTACCCACGGCTCATTCCATACACTTTGCAGAACACCCATCTTGCTCAGGGTCCCCTTCTCAAACACATGGAAAGAAAGGGTCTGTTCATACAGTTTCTCATCATCAAGAAAAACCTTAACATCCCCCGCGTACTCCCCTATATCCAGGTCATCCGTATCCATCTTTATCCTTATTATCTTCATCTTGGTGGGAAGTATGTCGGTCTGGCTGTGGCTTGTTGATTTCAAAACATTGGTTTCTCCCTTCCCGGTTATCTCTATCTGTATCAGCGGCGTTATTATAACATTGCCGTCATTGAGTATCGAAACCGAGAATTCAACAGGATAATCCTCCTCGGTATCTTTAACCTTCACGTTCTCCACCCTGGCCCTCTTTATTTCCTCACCCGTGATTTCCACGGATATTCCCGAGGCCGCTCCTGTGGTCACACCTACACCTATTCCCCCCTCCGGCTCCGAGGGCTCTGTGCTTACCACGATGCTCCCGCCGTAAACCCCGTTGGCTACGTTTCCAGGGGGCTTAACAATGACTGTTATTCTTTTCATGCTGTTTTTGCTGACCTCCAAATCTTCGGAAGGATCGAACTCTATCCAGTCCTTTATAGAACCGCTCGCTGCAACAGTGAACTTAACCGGGGTTTCACTTGACGTGCTAACAGCGATAGTTTTTTCTGCATACCCGTTCTTGAGAACGTTGCTGAAATACAGGTCGGCAGGACTTATGCCTATGCTCACAGCGTAAACAGAATTTGATGATAAACCCAGAAATAACAAAAACAAAACCATGCAGACCATGAATTTAACATCAATTTTCATATATCCCCCTCCATTAGCTATCCGTCACAGCAGTGAAAGTTACGGTTCCCGTGTAAATCAGGTTCTCAATAACCGAAGGTATGCTTATCTTCCAGTAGGTTTTGTTCGTCATTGCCCCGTTCGTTCTCTTCCCCAGGTTGAAATCCGCGCGCGTCGAGGTCGCTGACAGCGAGGTCATACCAGTCGCGTAATCCTGACTGTAATTCGTCACGTTATACTTTATGCTTCCAACTGTTATATTAGTTACAGTGGCCGAGGTATTCGTCAAATCAGTTCCGCTCAGGTTGAGATCAATCGCCACATTCCCGCAGTTCGTTACTGTATTGTTTACGTCATCCGGGCTTGTCACTCCTGGATCAAGGCTGCCGAAATTCATCGTATCCTCTGCGTCCAGCGCGATGAGCGTGTTCACGGTTAAATTAGTCGAATTGCTTCCGACATTCGAGGACGAATCGTTCACTCGTATCTTACACGTCCAGTTCGCCGGGTTCGCGTAATATTGAAGAGTGAACGAACAGTTTACAAAAACATCCGTAGCCGAAATGTTTTCCCCAAGTGCACAACTCAGGTTCGTGTAGTGATTCGAGTTGTCATCCGAATCCCCCTCGTTCACCGCTGCCTCATCCCACAGGGTCGCGTTAACTGTATCCACCTCATTGTACCATCCATCGTCATCAGTTATTGTGGCATTACACCATATCACAACAGTGGAGCACGCGTTCAAGTCAACCGGGTCAGTCAAAGTCATATTCGAAACACTCGGAACTGCCGGCCCTGCCAACACAACTATTCCTGCAAGTAAAAACGCCATGCAAACCCCCACTATTGAAACAATTAAAAACCTCATTCCACCCCGCCCAAGCACTTGATAGAGTAATATAAAATAAAGGGAAATAAAAAAGATACCTTCCGCTCCTTAATGTCAATCTCTTGCTTAACTGTCAGTTACAGCCGTGAACGTTATGGTTCCCGTGTAAATGAGGTTCTCAATGCTTCCTGGTATGCTTATCTTCCAGTAGGTTTTGTTCGTGCTCACACCATTCGTTCGTTTCGCAAGACTGAAGTCTGCCCATGTTGAAGTGTTGGTGAGTGCAGTCATCAACGTTGCGTAGTCCTGATAATAATCAGTCACGTTGTAGTGCACGTTTCCAACTGTTATATTAGCTACGGTCGCTGTTGTGTTGGTCAAATTAGTCCCGCTCAGGTTAAGGTCCATTATCACATTCCCACAGTTGGTTACCGTGTTGTTGACATCATCCGAGCTCGTCGCTCCGGGGCTCAATGTCAGGAAGTCAATCGTGTTATCTGCATCCAATGCTATGAGCGAATTAACAGTTACATTTGAAGAATTGCTATCAGATTCCCCACCAGTGTCGTTCGCATAAACCTTACACGTCCAGTTCGCCGGGTTCGCATAATATTGAAGAGTGAGCGAACAGTTCGCCTGCACAGTCGAACCCGAACCGCTGTTCAGCGTGCAACTCACATTCGTATAGTGATTCGAGTTGTCATCCGAGTTTCCCTCGTTGGTCGCTGCTTCATCCCAGAAAGTTACATTCGCAGCCTGCACATCATTGTAACCGTTCGCATCCGTTACTGTCGCATTGCACCAGATCGTAACAGTTCCGCACGAGGAAAGATCAATCGGAGAAGGTGTAAAGTATATGTTCCCAACCACAGGTGCTGCAGTTCCTACAGCTACGCTTGAGGTGATATCTTCGCCAAACGCCAGCGGTACTGCCAGCAAAGCAAGTAGAACCAATCCAAAGGCTGAACCATATATTATCTTATTTTTCATTTTACCCCAAGTCCCCCGAATTTAATTTAAATATTTCGAATCAGGGTATAAAAAAGTTTTTCGTTTAAACATACGCTTGTTTCAGACCTTTTCCACCTCTCCATTTGGTGTTTTCTCAGAAAAAATCTCCGAATGGAAACGGAAGATCTCCGTCCCCTCGTACGTCCAGGCATCCTGGGATAGAAACGCTTTCATACACAGTTGTTCCAGAAACGTTTTCACATCCCATCCTTGTTCTTTCGGGACCTGAGGAAGGAGGAGACCTGACTGCATTCCGTTCTTTATGATCAGACCATCCTTCCCGATCTTTATCTTTTCGGGATACTCCTCCGGTTTCCTGACCCTGATCCTTTCCGGTTTGGTAAGAACCGAGACCTCAACAATTATGTTATCAATTTCACTGGGCCGCAGCTCAGGGAATCTCGGATCCTGCGTGACACTCATCGCGCTCTCTATAATCGACTCTATCAGCGGCTTGACAGGATACGGAATGCCTATGCACCCACGCAATTCCTTTCCGGGATAGGTGTGAAGGGTGGTGAAAACCCCTCTGTTATCATAAAAATCCTTCGAAAGGTTTCTCGGTTTCTTCATACTCTTCCTTTCATTCACCCACTTTTCGATTGTTTCTCGGGCAAACTTAACCGCGAATTCTCCATCCTTAATATTCATGATTTCACCTTTTGGTATTTACCAAGAAGCTTGTTCAATTCCTTTACAAAATCTTTAAACCTGTTCAGAGGTATACGCGCTCCCGACGCCTGCGGATGACCTCCTCCAGACCCATCAACCGCTTCCGCCGCGTCCTCTGCGAGTACGTTCAGAGGGATTGAATAATCTCTTGAACGCATGGTTATGTCCAGGTAACTTCTCCTGGTATGTATAGCCAGACCGATCCTTGTTTTCGTTACAGTGGAAGCGAACAGGGCTGAAGGGCCCCGGAAACCGAAGAAGGCTATGTCTTTCACGAATCCCACATCCCCTATGCTCTTCGCCTGCTTCTTCACGATCTCGTAAAGATCGAATTCCTCGTTAACAACCTTTTTCGCAACCTTTACCAGACCAGGAACATCTGAAGGGTTGTTGCCTTCGGCTAACGTTCTCGCAATCATCCTTTTCGAGTCATACCTCTCGAACTTCTCGTCCTTTATGCCCAGAACGATCGTGCTCGCCTCGAAGTAGAGGGCCCGCGCATCCCAGTTCTTTATCCTCTCCTCAACAAACTCCGTATGCTGGGAGTAATCTCCTATCGCTCCGTAGATCGCGATCCATACCCTTTCTCTTGGGATTTCTTTCTGGAAGTATCTGTATACGAGCTCGGACGCGCTCGCCTCTTCATTCACATAGGCCTTCAGGTTCTTCGCTAGTTTCGCCTTCACCTTCTCTGGAAGAAAGTGATGATCGAAGTAGTAGATTTCACTCCCCTTCGCCCTCTCCTCAAGAAGTTTCACTACTCTAGATATATCCTTCCTTGTAATCGCTATGTCGGTGATTATTATCCGGTCAGCATCGAATTTCTCCAGATCCTCATAGAAAGAAACAGGTTTCGTGAAGAACAATTCCGCTTCCGGGAACTTCGAGAGAGCGATCGCTCCTGCACATATCCCGTCACAATCGGAATGAGTAAAGATGATTGTTTTCATAATAGAGAAAATTTGTCCTAACGGATATAAAAATAGAGCAAAAAGAACTTTTCACAGGCTCACACGCTGGAACTTACCGTCTTTAAATATTATCAATTCTGGTTTAATCGTGTTTTCCATCCAGTCCTCTGCCTTAGGAGTTCTATCATTGAAAAGCTTCAGACTTCCGTAATACCCACTGTGATCATAAGTAAGAACAACGTCTTCAGGCCTGGTTGGCAAGTTGTGATCCCCTCCATAGGTAGGAAGATCTTTTACTGAAGAAAACCTCCCTAGATCCGGTTTCTCCTGTGTGAGCTCAATTATTACAAACCTCTCAAAGGAGTCATCAAGAACGCAAAGTCCCAGATGCTTCTCTAACTTGAGCAACCTATACCTATCAATCATTCCCGCGGTCTTGAACAAAGTCGCTCCGAATGTATGCATATCCTCACAGTCCATCTCAACGCCTTCAAAGTCTCTACCGTGCTTAACAACATAGGCCTGGTTGGGTGTTAGCGCAAGTTCTTTAAAACCGAAATTTTCCATATCGCTACCATATTCGAAATCCATTTGACTCTCCAAAAACTTAAACATTCTTACTATATTTTTATTGCATTTCAATGGATTTTTTATCTGTAACTTATTTCTTTCAACTTCGATTCCTAGGTAACCCATTCTATCGTAAATCAATGCTGCAGCAGGAATATTAGTAGGCTTAATTGTTCTTTCTTCCTGGGTCAACTTCCCTTCATCTATAAGTTTCTTTTCTTCCATAACTGTTTTCAGAACCGCATAATCATCAGGAAGAGGATGTTCATCGGGGTGAACATTGATTGCAGGGAGTTTCGTCAAAATAGTAGCTTGAGGAGGCGGGTCTTCTGTTCCTCTAAAGTAATCAGTAGCAAGTGAGGATGTGATAGCACCAATGTTGTAACTCAGCTGTTTAAAAATTTTCTTAATCTCTTTATCAGTATATTCGTTCTTTAGGTGATAACGACAAAGTTCCTTTACTTTGTCTTCCATTTTGGTTCTAAAATTATCTTCCCTTCGAAGGCACATGTTTTATTCTTGACAGTAAATTTTTTAACTTTAACCACCTCTCAGAAATAATAATTTGAATCCTTGTCCTAATAATTCTCTCTCAAGTTTTTTAAATAACCCGATTTAATATTATTCATGGCTTTCGACATCACTTTGACAATGACTTACTTCGCTTTCTTACTCGGTTTCGGTGTGATCATAGCGAATCTTCTCAAAAAAGCGAGAATTCCCGACACCTTTTTTCTCCTCCTGCTGGGCCTTATATTGGGACCAACGGTCTTCATGCACCCCTTTGTTATGCAGTACGTCAACGTCGTGCTGGTTGATGTAAGCGCAATGGGAGCTGTCCCGGATTTCCTGCGTATACTAGCGCTAATCCTTGTCGTGTTCACCGGGACGTTTAATCTGAGCTGGAAGGTCTTCAAACGCTTTTCAGACGTTTCCGTTAACCTCGCCTTTGTCGGGGTTGTCTTCAGCACGGCATTCCTTGGTCTGATCGCCCACCTGATATTCGGTTTCAATCCCGTATACGCTCTCCTGCTGGGAGCGGTTATAAGCGGGACAGGTACAGGAGTTTTATACGCCTTTGAACACTCGCTCTCGAGATCAAGGAGAGCGCTGGCGATCATAAAGGTGGAATCCATCTTCAACTCGCCCCTCACAGTTCTTTTACCAATCATCTTCCTCGATCTTGTTCTGATGGAGCCAGGCGCTCTATTCGAGCCCATGAAATACCTCGCGCTCTTCTGGCAGATGATTGTCGCTGGGGTTGGGACAGGGATAATAATAGGGTTTGCGGTCTCAAAAATAATGAGAGGAATGCTGAAAGAATATTCTTCACTGATCCTTTTCTCAATCGCCCTAATAACCTACGCCCTCGCGGAGAACGTCGGCGGATCAGGCATGCTTGCAGTTGCTATCTGCGGTCTGATATCCGGAAACCTTGTCCTATCAGAAAGGGAAAAGGAAGAGGTTAAAAGGTTCGAGGACCAGCTTTCGGAAATGCTGAGGATTTCCGTTTTCACCCTCTTGGGGGCCCAGGTCATGCTACCATTTGATTTTAACCAGTTGCTGATAGCATTCATATTCTTCCTCATTGTGTTTTTCTCGCGGCCGATCTTTTTGATACCGACCCTGGGCAAGCAGAGGAAGAAATTCGACAGGAAAGATCTCGTGCTAATGAGCTTCGTCGCCCCCAGAGGTCTCGCAGCAGCTGCAATGGCCCCAATAATCGCGACCGTCCTGACAGGGATAGGATCTCCTGAAGTGGGGACCCAGATGGTTAACATAATATTCCTTGTGATCCTGTTCTCGGTACTCTTCTCAACAGTAGTCGCTGGAATAATGAGCACCAGGTATGTTCAGGACATGGGAAAGGAGGAGAAACCTCCAAAACCGAAAGAGCCGGAGGAACCAAAACAACCGAAAGAGCCAGAAAAACCAAGGGAAGAAAAATTCTTAGAAGAGGCGGAACAGGCAGTCGGATAGAATTTATTTTCTGAATGATTTTTCCAATTTTTCTATACACTCATCTATTTCCTCTTTATTAACATTGAGCGGAGGACGGAAGCGAATGGATTTCGGCCAGGAGGCCAGAACCGCTAAACCGTTCTTCCAACAACGCATACGGAATGAATCTCTCTGCTTCCTGCTCGGCATTTCTAACGCTAGGAAACACCCACGACCGCGGACGTTCGAGACCTTTTCGTTTCTCTCAGCGAGTTCCCACAGCCTTTTCACAAAATAATCACCCATCTTAGTTGCGTTATCCAAAAGTTTATCCTGCACTATGATCTCCAGATATCTCCTGCCCCTGACCATATCCACGAGGTTCCCGCCCCATGTGGAATTGATCCTGCTAGATACATAAAACACATTGTCTTTCACCTCGTCCACTTTCTTGGAAGCCATGATCCCGCATATCTGGGATTTTTTCCCAAACGCGATAATATCCGGTTTTATTCCGAAGTGCTCGAAACCCCACATCTTCCCTGTTGCTCCAAACCCTGTCTGTATCTCGTCAAGTACGAACATTATATCATTTTCCCTGCAAACCCTTTCGAGCGATTGCAAAAATTCCGGACGGAAATGATTGTCTCCTCCCTCTCCCTGTATTGGCTCTATTATAAGGCATGCAATACGTTTGGGATACTTCCTGAGGGCTGAATTTATCTGAGATAGCGATTTCTTCTCGTTCTTTTCCACTTCCTTTATCACCCCTTCAGTAACAGGGAAACGTAATTTCGGGTTAAGAACCCTTGGCCATTTGAACTTCGGGAAGTATTTAATTTTCGTATCCGCAGTGTTTGTTAACGAGAGCGTATACCCCGAACGCCCATGGAAGGCTTCCTTGAAATGTATTACTTTTCTCCCTAGTTCTCGCTTCGCGCCGCGATTGAAGTTCTTTCGTATCTTCCAGTCAATCGCTGCCTTCAGAGCGTTCTCAACCGCTAACGCCCCTCCGGCTATGAGGAACAGATGTTTCATGAATTTTGGCATGGCAAGCCTGCTGAAGACCCTAACGAAGTGAGCATATTCCTCTGTGTAAACATCCGAATTCGCAGGGTTCTCGAGAGCAGCAGATCTCAGCTCCCGGAGGAAATCCCTATCCCTCATTTTCGGGTGGTTGTGCCCGATAGGAAGGGTTGAGAAGTAGGAATACATATCCAGGTATTTCCTCCCTGTCCTCGCATCCACCATGTACGAACCCTTCGAGCGCTCGAGATCCACAACAATGTGAAAACCATCAACAAGAATTCTTTTCGCCAGAGTATCAATAACCTTACCCGGAGGAACATCCTCCGCAAGAAACCTGCTCTTTATCCGTGGCATGTTTAATATTTGTCAGAATTTATTAATTAACATATGAATGATCAGTCGGATTTTTTAAATCGTTATGCAAGGCTTCCATTTTTTCCAAGTTGTTTATGCATGCTATTATTCCCCCAAGTCCTATACTCTCTATAAGCCTTTCATAGCCCTCACCCGATGATCTTTCCCTGCCGGAGTTAATGTAGAAAGAAGCGTTTCTCACGTGCTCTCGTGCCTCTTCGAATCGGAATTCTTCCGCAGGCTTTAACACCCTAATCGATTCCTTGAAGACAAGAAATTCAGCCTCCGCAGGGTTCAGATCTAGATAATTATTGAGACGCTTTTTTACCAGTTTCTCATTCTGTTCATTTCCTATGAGCGCATATTCTTTCATGCTTTTGAACATCACTTCTCCTGGAGTAAGAAATTCATCCATCATTGTAGCGAACTTGTCCATCACCATACTTTTTTCTCTGCCCTCAAAACCTCCAATGTAATTCTCTATATCCTTTATAGTCCGTTTCACATTCAAGTAATCTTTATTTCTAACGTAGGCCCTAAGCAGATTGCGGGCCCCTCTCAAATCACGCATCACAGATTCTTTCATAATAATCACTTTAGATTTATTTATCAGTAGTAAATTATTTAAGCTTTCTACCACAGAATAATTCCCAAAACCTTCGCTATCCCGTACAGGAATATCCCCAGGACGAAATCTATTGCCCCCAAGAACAAATTCCCGATCCCTATTATGAAACTGAATATGGGACCCAGAAGTATGATTATTGCCACGAACAATATCAGCCACAGCAAACCCTTTCCGGCCCTCCTCGGATCTGCCCGGAAGGCGAAGAGCACGCCAACAACCATGCCCGCGACATGCGCGATGTGAGCGACCCCAGAAACAATTTCTCCATAGTAAACGAGCATGGTCTCGATGATCGCATATATTATCGCTATCAGGCCAAGGGGAAGAGGGAATATGTAAAGGTTTATCATTTTTTTAGGTTTCGTGAGCATCGCGTAGCCCATCAGACCGAACACACATCCTGACGCTCCTACAACAGGATTCACTGATGTGATTCCGTACGCGAGACTCCCGACAATCCCTGATACGAAATAGATCAATAGAAATCTCTTGGGGGTGAGCTCCTCTTCCAGAACCTTCCCGAAAAAATACAGACCAAGCATGTTGAAGAACAGGTGAGAGGCGCTAGCATGGAGGAAAAGAGATGTAAACAATCTCCATACCTGAAGTATTAGGGGAGAGGAAAACGCGAAAAGGTCGAATGTCGTTTGCATCAGATTCTCGGGCATGGAGAAAACTAGTTCAAAAATTATCACGTTCGCCAGTATAAGTGCCCAGGTAAGCCTACCCATAGATTATTCTTGGGCGGATACACTATTAAGATTTCATTTGGATTTCTCTTCCTTCGCTTCCTTCGGTGCGAGCACCTTCGCCAGTATGATTGTTACGATCACAACAACTACAGTCACCACGAAAGCCGCCATTGTCAAACTCGTAGCCCCTTCCGCGCTTTCGTACAAGGGTTTAAGCCATGCAGAGATCGCGTCTTTCCATACCAGTGCAGCCACAAAACCGAGGGCAGCTGTCATCAGTGTAAGCGTCTGCTTTTTGATCTCCTCAAAAACAGTCATCATATACAACCCTCCTTAATTTTAATTTTTATTTAGAAACGGGTCTTATATATTATGCCTAAAATAATCCTCATCCCCACCTCGCACATCGCTAGGGAAAGCCTGGAGAACGTAAGAAAAATCATCACGAAAGAGAAGCCGGAATGCATCGCCCTGGAACTGGATCTTAACAGGTATTACGCCCTGAAGGCAGAGGAGAAGGAAAGGTCAGGTTTCTGGGGAATGATAAAATCCTTCGGAATCTTCACGTCCCTGATATACTGGATACTTAAGAAATTCCAGGGGTACTTTGGAGGAAAAACCGGGGTTCTGCCAGGATCCGAGATGCTGAAGGGGGTTGAAATCGCGGAGGAACTAAAACTCCCCTTCGCCTTCATAGACCAGCCGGTCGAAAGGACGTTTTTCAATATAAAGAAAATCCCTCTTTCAGAGAAGCTCAGTCTGTTCTGGCTTTTGATAAAAGCGGTATTCGGTCTCGCTTACCCGTTCGGGAAGAAGGTGGAGATTGATCTCTCCAAGGTTCCGCCAAAAAAACTGATAGAAGAGGCCATGAAACAATTCAGGAAAGATCTCCCGGGTTTCTATAATGTCCTGGTGGAGGAAAGAAACGCTGTCATGGCAAGAAACCTGAAAGCCCTCGCTAAGAAATTCGATAAGATTGTCTGCGTGATAGGAGCCGGGCACGAAAAGGGATTGAAAAAATTGTTGGCACAATAAACACTTAAAAATCTTAAAACGAAAAAATAATTTTGAATGAGAACTAACAGACATATTATTGATTCTAGACAGTTCAAGGAAAGAGAGGTTCTAGAAAGGCTTTTTGAACTATCGGATGACATGAAAGCCTACAAGTACTTTGAACTTGAAGGGGGCCAGTACGAAAAACTTCTCCTCTCCAGTGAACCAAGAAAGAAAATTCTGTGTACGCTGTTCTACGAGCCTAGCACAAGAACAAGATTTTCATTTGAATCCGCAATGAAGTTGATAGGAGGCGATTTCATAAACACAGAATCTGCAGGGCATTTCTCTTCCGCAGCAAAGGGTGAATCGATTCCTGATGCAATCACAGTTATCGGAAATTATGTAGATGCGATTGTTATGAGGCATCCCAAGAGGGGCAACGCAAGACTGGCAGCAGAACATTCACCTGTCCCTATTATTAATGCCGGTGACGGTGACGGTCAGCACCCCACACAGACACTTCTGGACATATATACAATCAATGAGGAACTGGGAAGAATTGATGATCTGGAGGTGGGCATGGTCGGAGATTTACTTAAAGGGAGAACAGTACATTCCCTTGCTTATCTACTTGCACACCAGAAGAACATAAAATTGTATTTTGTTTCCCCGGGAATGATAAGAATGCCCCCAGACATTATTAAATACCTTGAAAGAAAAAACATCCCTGTGGAGGAAACGGCAGATCTCAAAAAAGTTGCAAAGAGGGTTGATGTTCTTTACGTCACAAGAATTCAGAAGGAACGTCTCAGACCTGAAGATTACGAAAAGGTTAAGGGAGTTTACGTGGTTGATGGGGAAATGGCGGATTCAATGAAAAAAGATTCAATAATCATGCATCCGCTACCAAGAGTTGATGAAATCTTAACCGAAGTTGATGAACATTCAAGAGCAGCCTACTTCAGACAGGCCGAGAACGGACAGTATGTAAGGATGGCCCTGTTAAAGACTATTCTGGAGCCTGATAAATACTGGTCCGAGTTTTTCAGCAGGCCGATCCCCAAGAAATAATTTTATTTAACCTACGGTTTAAACCATTCTATTTCATAGTATTCATACTTGGATTTTGGAAGAACGATCTTTTTCAGTTCGTAGTACGTTATTGAGGTTTCACGATCTGTTATCGAGAGCAAAAGATTAAGGCCTGTATCCTTCGCCTTCTTCAACATTGAGGCGAGCTCAACCCCTCCAATGTGCTCGTCTTCAGATACCGATACTAACACGTATCTTGGTTTATCCTTAGGGGTCTCTCTCACCCACACCCCTTTTCCTTTCTTCCTCCTGTAAGTCATGAAGTCTCCCTGATAATCAATGTAATCCTTCTTTTTCAATTCAGGGATCCCTAAGATAAACGTTTTCTTCACCCCGTGCGCAACGCGAACCGCTCTCGACCACTCAGAGATCAACAGTTTCTGCTCTTTGGGAAAAACATGGAGAACGTGCTTGGAGTGAACCCATTCCCCTCCCCTCACAGGAGAAGCTCCGGGGAAGTAAATACGAAAATGAGAACCGAATTTAAACCCTGTTTTCACAACGTAACCTTTCAATCTCCAGTCCTCGTATATCTCATACAACTGTTTGGCATACTCCCTTTTTTTAACAACTTCTTTTAAGATTCCCTCTGGTTTCATCTTCTTCCCGGTCTCGTTGCTTATAACCTCCAAGCCGAAGTGTTTCGCAAGGAAAATGGTCTCGAAGAAATTCAGTTTCGATTGCTTCCCTCTTTCCTGCTTGTACACTCCGTATTGCCCTATCCAGTATTTATCAAAAAGTTCTTTCCCAACCTTGTCGTTGTCCAGTATCGAAAACAGGGAATCAGGGTACCAGTAGGCCTTTGCCTTAAGTTTCTCAGGTTTTAATTTCTGGGAAGGGTATTTCTTGTAGGTTTTCTTCGAATGCTTACCCTGGACGTTTTCATTGAACCTTCTTACCACGAGACCGCGATCCCTCCAGTCCCTGTAAGCGTTATACCTTATGAACAGTCTCGGTTCTTTACCAATGAAATGTTTGGCCAGCGAATTGAAGTCGATCTCCTTCCCCCTCTTGTCCAGAACTACCGCATTCCTGAACATTATCAAATACATTGCTTCTTCGGGAAGTAGCGAGATCTTCCCCCCTTTCTGATTTCCGAAGAAATCATTCGTTAGTTTTCCAACTATCTCTGCCTCTTCCGCCCATATCCCCTTCCTAGGATCGAATTTCAGCTCAAGCATAGTAATACCTTTACCAACGGAATATATAAAATTAAAAAAACCCTTCAAGTTCCTGTTTTATTATTTCCTCTACCGCATCGGCCTCGAATTCATCCCTCGCAACAGTGACGCCGTCTATTACCACTGTTTTCTTCCCATCGTTGTAGTAGAACTGAACCTTTTTGCCGTTACATTTAAATCCACTCAAGAGTTCTCTTTCCAGACGCGAAGTCCAGATAGAATCAATGACTTCAATCCCAGCCAAATATTTCATGAATTTATCCGAACCTCTGGGCAAATGATGATTCACAGAACCTCCGCATATTTTTTCTTTCTGACTTTTCTTTGAAGGCTCTATCAATGTCATAATTAATTTTTTGTATTTGCAGCAGAGTTGTTGGTATTTTTTATTCAAATCCTGATCATCCCTATATTTTTTCAGACCCTGTAGGTCTCTTTTTAAATTTCTGATCTCCTTTTCAAGATTACTCTTCCTTATTTTCATGCCCCTAAAAGCCTTTTCCGATTTTTGCAAACTTTTTTCTAATCCGAGAATTTTATCCTTGAGCTCTTGTATTGAATTATTATATTGTAACTGTCTTTCTTGGTATTTTATGAGGTCATCTTTATCCTTTAATTTTTTCAAAATCTTTGATTTCTCAGCAGAAAAATACGGATGCACACTTTTGATTTCTTCTGTAATATCCCTGGGCAAACCTACAGCCTCTCCCTCTAGAAAACCAATAAGATCTTCATGTTTTATCACCTTTGGAAATTTAGGAAATTTCCTGTTAGTTTTTGATTTACCCTCTCCGTAATTAACATTCAAAATATAGTAACTGGATTTGGGGGATCTGAGGTATATTATTTTTCGTAAAAAAGGAGAAACTATTTCGACTTCTATTTCTTTATCAAAATCATTTATAGTATAAATCGTTTTCATATCTAATTAGTAATAACCTAAATCTTAAATATCTAATATCCTGCCAGATTTAAATTGAATTTTTTGGAATAATTTCCCAAAAGTCTTTTGAACTCTGCTCGTTCCCCATGAAAGAAATTGTAAAGCTTTCCACCACAGGGTCTGATCTCGTTTTCTTCATATTTCTTCATTTTCTTATTTTTTCCGGAGGCAAATCTGAGATCGGGAAATTTCAGATCAGAATTCTGATTGGGCATGTCCAGATTTATCCCGTAAAATTCCCTGTACTTCGTGCAGCCGGGGCAGCCACACCCGATTTTGTGTCCCCTCTCCCAGGGCGTCTTGATTTTTTCCTCTTCTCTACTTCTTTCAGCATACATATCCTTGCTCCTGGCAGTCTCTTTGGGCTCGTAGAGGTTTCGCAGCTCCTTTTTTATACTCTCTGCGTATTTCCTGAACTTTTCCTGATACTCTTTCAGATCATCAATGGATTCCGAATACTCCTCATCCTCTTCTTCCCTGTCCTCTTCCTCATACTCGCTCGGGATTTCGAATTTCAGATCCTTTATTATCTCCCCTATCTCCTCGATCTCCTCCAGCAAAGAATCTATTTCCTTAGTGTTCATTCTCACCCCCTCTCTTTATGCCCTATTTTTTATACTTCTATACTATCTTAAAAAGCCTTAAATGCCCTATTTCTTCGTAAAGGTGCTTGAACTGTTTCCTGGAATGGCCAAAAATTGACCTAATTTTTTATATAAATATAATAGTACAAATATATAAATTATGAAGATTCGCGACCTTCTCAAGGGCAAGATCTCAGGTAAGGAAAAAGAATTCCTTAAGACTTCCTTCGATATAGTTGGTGATGTCGCTATCATAGAAATCCCGGAGGAACTTGAGAAAAAGGAGAAGGAGATAGCGAAAGCCTTAAAGAAGGTACACAAACATATAAAAACCGTTTGCAGGAAGATGAGTAAGAGGGAAGGAAAATACAGATTAAGAAAATTTAAGATAATTTTAGGTTCAAAAACCGAAACCATCCATAAAGAACATGGCTGTAAATTCAAAATGGACATATCTAAAGTTTATTTCTCTCCGAGGGAATCCCAGGAAAGACAAAAGACTGCTGAAAAAATAAAATCCGGAGAAATTGTAATGGTAATGTTTGCAGGGATAGGTCCTTATCCGATAATCATAGCAAAGAAAAATAAAAATGTGAAAAAAATCTATGCAATTGAGATGAATTCAAAAGCCTTTGAATACATGAAAGAAAATATCAGAATAAATAAAGTTGGAGATAAAGTTATTCCAATTTTAGGAAGCGTTGATGAAAAATGCCCGGAATATTTCGGAAAATGTGATCGAATTCTGATGCCTCTGCCAAAAGGATCTCATGAATTTCTCTCTCTAGCGATAAATTGCTTAAAAAAAGGAAAGGGATGGATTCATTTTTACTACTGGGCACCTGAAGACGGTTTTAAAGAAGCTGAAGAAATGGTAAAAGGAACTGTTCGAAATTTAGGAAGGAAGGTAAAGAAAATCGAGATACGCAAGATCCTTCCCTACAAGCCTAAAGTCTGGAAAATATGCATGGATATTGAGATTCGTTAGATCTTATCCAGGAATCTCAGTCTGTCCGCTGGTTCTGGTGCATGACTTGACCTTACCGCATGCTCTGAGGTAGGCATCCCTGGAGCAGGAACCCATTCCTCCTTTCTCTTTGCCTCGACATCCTCGGAAAAAACTCTTGAAAATCTCTCTCCGCACGATCTGCAAACATACGTGACTTTAAGAATAACCTTTATCGGCGTTGTGTTTTCCAGAACCTTAACTACTTCCTCATCCGAAACGTACGATCCCCCACTACACTTCGGGCAGTTCATAAGAAAATATTGGCGAAGCACGTATAAATTTGTTAGATTTAACGGGAGCTCACATAGATATGATCATCGTGACCTTCCTTTACCTTTGAATGCGACTTCCTGACCAAAGAACGAATTTTTCCAGGAGTTATCTTTATATTATATCTTCTTTGAAACTCCAACGAGAGATTATCAGCTGTCTCGCCCTCCTTCACCTGAACCTCTGGCCTGTCGTCTATCCCAATAGGCTGCGAGATACCGCCGCCAGTTATAAGATGTTCGATCATTGAAAGGATAAATTGATCGTACTTGAACGGATTCCTGTAACATACTTCCCCGTTTTTTTCAATTTCATACGTTTTCAAAAACTCGCCGAGTTTATCTTCACCTATCTTGAACCTACCTTTTATGTCCTCATACACCCTGTTCCTTTTTAAAAACACCTCTGATTCGTACTCAGTCTCGCAGAGAACCTTGAATACCTCTCTCGCTAACTTCCTGTAATTAATCATACCGCTCTTTATTCTTAAAGGAAAGTTTTAAAAAATGATTTATTCCTCAATTAGATTCCCTAAAATTTCCCGTTTTACACCCCATGGAAGGCATTTGCCTTCAAGAAGAAAATGGTATATGTTTAACTTACCAATTTCCCTTCTCATTTCTTCCCTGTCGCCGTCGGATGCGGCCCTGCAGGCTTCTATTTTCTTGTTTTCATACACTATTCCCAGTGCGGCTTTACCCATTCTTAAAATTTTTGGTAGATTCATCTCCTCTAATGGAGCAAGGATTTTGTAGGCAGTTTTATGCATACTTCCTACATGTTTCATCCATTCTGAATAATATTTTTCTAAGTATTCTGATGTACTTCTCCCCCCGGAATATCCGAACATTGGTTGTACTCCACTCATAGGAAATAAATAGAAGCAAAATCTTTTAAACCTTTTGCACGTAACCCGGATTCGGCTCGAAAAGAAGGCCTTCTCTCTTTAGTTTCTCTATTATATCATCAACCTCCTCCACCCCTTCTTTCCTAGCGAGTTTCTGGATCTCGGAGATAGAAATCTCCTTGGTCTTCTCAGACAGGTCGTTTATTATGTCCATTACCATCCGGATTCTCGACCTCTCGCTGGAGCTCACCGATGCCCCTTCCGCTCTGTCTATGTCTATCTGACCAGTTTCTGTATCGAATCCCAGCTGTGTAAGTGAGAACCTCATCAACCTGATCGCTCGCTGCGCGTCCTCCTTCCTTATCTCATTGTTTAACTGTATTCGGGCGGAGGCCTCTGCCAGACGGATGAGCGCCTCGAACTGACGGAGCGTGATAGGGATCGGACCGGCTCCACCCTCTGCTCGTTTTCTCATGTTTATGTAGAACCTTCTCATAATCTTCCCCGCCTCAGGCGTTAGGGTTGGCTCGCAATTCTGTTTGGTGTAAGCTATGTACTTCCTTATCAGTTCCTGATTTATCTTTGGTTTTGACCCTTCGAAATCTTCTTCCCTTGTCTTCAGAACGTGATCAACTATTTTCTTGTCCATCTCCGCCTGGGGGACGTCCCTCAGAGCGAACTTCAAATCAAACCTCGTGAGCAGGGTATCGGGGATGGTTATCTGCTTCGCTATTGGCATGTAAGGATCGAACCTTGAAAACTTCGGGTTACCTCCTGCGAGAACAGAGGTCTGAGCAGGCAAGGTCGCAACGATAGAGGCCTTTGCGATAGAAATACTCCCCTGCTCGAGCGCCTCGTGCATTGCTATCTGATCGTCCGATGTCATCTTCTCAAACTCGTCTATTGCGAGCAACCCCTTGTTCGTTAACACCAACGCTCCTGCTTCCAGAACCCATCCTCCCATGAACTGCTCATCCTTCGTAACGGTTGCCGTCAATCCTGCTCCTGTCACTCCCTTCCCGCTCACGTACTTCCCTCTAGGAACGATCTGCGGAACGAGTTTCATGAGCTGGGATTTCCCCGAAGAGGGATCCCCTATCAATAGTATGTGTACATCTCCTCGGAAGTGCGTCCCGTCCTTCAACGTCCTATGAACGCCTCCGAACAACTGGAGGATTATGGATTCCTTTATTTCCTTCATCCCGTAGAGCGATGGAGCGAGGGAATCAACAAGTTTATCATAAATTAACGGATCTTTCGTCATCTTTTTTATCTCCTTCTCGTCCTCTTTGGTTATTTCCAGGTGTTGCAAACCTATCTCCACAGGTTCAACAAAATTTGAGTCAAGATAAAAATCCAGTTTGACTGAAAAATATTTTCCTTTTGGGATCTCCCTCAGAATTCCCGTGATCTTTATCCTGTTCCCTGGATCCGTTAATCTCCTTCCTTCAGGCGAAACCAGATCCTCTGTAAGCAGGATGTTCAGCTGGGAAGGTCTCTCTCCCTCTGTCAGTTCGAACGGTTCATCTATCGTTATCCACCTTGTATCAATCATTTTCCTGTCAACCTGCTTCAGTCCCTGCTTATTCCCGCAATTCGTACACTGCATTGGCTTAAAAATAACATTGGTTTTCCTTGGCTGCACTATCTTCTCGTTGCAATCAGGACATTCCCATATGGTTTCTATAATTTCCGGGCGTATCTCACTGGCCCTCCTTACAACCCCTTCCACACAGCTGAATTTTCCGATATGCCTCGATCTCAGATCCCTTATGTTGGTCAGGTCAATCCCCTTAACCTTCAGTTTCACGGGATTCGGGAGCTCGATCTGATCCAACGACTCATACGCTATGCCAAAAAACCTTTCAGGGTCCTTCAAGAGAAGATCGGACAGATCAGGATCATAAAGTTTTGAGAATTCAATCACCAAGGGTCTCCCCTCATTGGAGGCCTTCATGAGCTCTTTCTTATACACCTTCTCCAGGAATTCATTGAATTTCGCCACCAACTCCTCATGCTTATGCTTTTTCGCCATACTTTCCCTTCCAACCTTTAGATTTAAAAAGCGAGTAATAAAAAATTGGAACCAAGCTTAAAATTCTTTTTGGTTTAAGATGATCAGTAATAATACATCTGATCCTTGTCCGATTTAGGGCTTATTACGATCTTCTTGACCGATAGACCGCCATCATCAGTTCTTTCAGCCTTTATCTTCCAGTTCCATGGCTTTTCTTTCAGAAGATGATCGCACTTTATGCCGATGTCAGCAAACATAGGGATTTTGTTCCTGATGCAGTCCATAGCGAATGTTGTGTCATCCCAGATAGGGGCATTCAGCTCGTTCCTGAATTTTATCCTTTGCAGGACACTCCTGTGGATTAACAAACACCCTGTCCCGTTCAGACCGACTCTCACCAATCTTGGGGTTTTCATTTCCTCCTCTGTCAGTGGCCTGACCAGATTATCCTCTTCAAAGGTATCCTCGTTCGCAGGGACCCTTATGACAGAGATAGGTTTCCCTTCGGGAGTGATGTTGTAGTAAACACCCGATACCACCTTCTTTTGGTGTTTGAGAAGGTCTTCAAGCACGGTTTTAGGAGGAATTACATCCTGATCCGCGCAATACATGTAATCGTAACATCCCTTGATAACTTTCTCCCTTATCATGTTCCTGCATTTAACGAGCCTGACCCTGGGATCATCAATGAACTCGATCCTCTCCACGGGAATCCCCATTCCCTTGACTTTATTAAAAAACCTATCCTCCTTTGAATTGTCCACCAGGAAGATATCATAGCTCGGATACGTTAGGTTACGAATACTTTCAATGAAGCGATCAAAACAGTATTCCATCAGATCCGTTACAGGGGCGCCAACCAGTATTTTCGGATGCTTCATACCTATAATTTTTAATTTAATTTAAAAAACAAATGGGCCGGGCAGGATTCCCAACGACCTTTTGGGTGGCGAGCCTTTTTTGACTCGCGGAAGCGTCTGGAAAAGGTTCGCATTGAACCTGCGACCTTCGCGTTGTAAGCGCGACGTCATACCACTAGACCACCGGCCCGGCTTATTCTAATTTGTTTCAATGTATTTATTAATTTTCAGAACCGGTAAAACTTTGAATTTTCAACAATTTTTGGCCATTTTCCGGCAATAAACCGATATGCTGAAACCCAAAAATAAAGTATTTAAGCACGTTCGTACATTATACAATCGAATACAGATTTTTGCCATCTTAAAACCCTTTGAAAGGAGGGAGGTCTACATGGCCAAGAAGAAGAAAGCAAAAAAGAAGAAATAATTTAAAGGTTTAAATTAGTCGGCAAATGGAAAACCGTTTCTTTGTTTGTTTTTGAAAACGCATGGTTGGGAATCCGGAATATGCAAAAGGGAGGTTGTGTATGTTCAGGCTAGAAGAGGATGAAGACTATGAAGAAGATGAAGAAGAAGACTTATGATTATCAGTAAATCCTTTATTTTTCATTTTTCTTATTTTTTATCCCTTGAAATCCAGACCCATTTTAAACGCTTTGAGATTCTTTTCCAGCCCTCTCGGGACCACTTCCTTTAAAGATTTCAGAATATGTTTTTTGCTTATAGGGAGCATGTCGTTCGCCAGCGCGACTCCTATGCACATCACGTTTCCAAATATCGGGTTTCCTAACTTTTCATAACAAATGTTAGAGGCGTCAACCATTATGATCTTTTTGGCAAAGGGCTCGATCATCTTCCTTACTTTCTCATTCGAAGGATAGGTCTGTCCGAGAAGGTTGGCATAAACAGGCTTCAGGGGATACGTGTCTACTATGAAATTCGTTCTATCCTTGCCCCCGTGAAAACATGCTCTCGCCGCCTCAATGGGCTCGAGTCCAAGTATCAAATCCGCGGATGCTCTGGGTATAATGGGAGAATAAACCTTCTTTCCCAACCTCAAATGAGTCGGAATTGATCCTCCCCTCTGAGCAAGACCATGAAGCTGGGTTCCCCTCACCTCGTAGCCATCCATGTTCGCCGCCCTTGCGACAATAACTGAAGTAACGAGAACTCCTTCTCCTCCCACGCCCGTTAGCAATATATTGTACGTCATTTCTTCTCCTTTTTGCTCTTTACAATCGGAGCAATGTCTCCTTTACCTGAGATCTGCATGCATACCCCACACCCCAAGCAGACATCTTCCCTAATGAAGACCCTGTTACCTCTCCTCACCATTGCAGGGCATGCGAATTTCTTGACCAGTTCTTTACAGTTAACTGATTTTTGATTAACCACCCGGAACTTCGTGAGCGTCCCGCCTTTCGCTCGAACCTCCCTCTTCATAACGAGCCTGCAAGGAGCTCTTGAAACTATAACGCAAAGTTCATTCTTCTTGGAGAACTCCCTGATCGTGGCCTGCAGGTTTTTCTGATCAAAGGCATTGACTACCCGCACGTTCTTTATCCCGAAGGAGCGGGCAACGTCTTCTATAAGAACAGGTTTCCTTCGAATGCCCATCCCGTCAATTTCTGTCCCTGGATGCGGTTGGTGACCTGTCATCGCGGTTATCTCATTATCCATGATCATAACCAGCGGTTTCGTCCCGTGCCTCGCCATGTTCACGAGACCCTGCATACCGTTATGGAAGAACGTGGAATCCCCTATGAACACAACAGCCTTCTGTTTGCTTACCTTCTTTATTCCATGGGTCAGGCCAAGACTCGCTCCCATGGATATCATGAAATCCTGCATCTCGAAGGGCTCGAATATTCCGAGAACATAACAACCAACATCTCCGGCCCAGACAACATCTTCACCCAAAACCTTCTTCACCGCGTAAAAGGTCGATCTGTGGGGACAACCTGGACAAAAAACAGGTTTTCTAACAGGTAGCTTGATTTTTTTCAAAAGCTGTTCATGTTTCTTGAATTCATGCTTTTTCAATTTTAGGATGGGAGCAAGGGCATCATAGACAATATCGGGTGTGTATTCTCCAACCCTAGGGAGAATGTCCTTGCCATATATTCGAACGTTTGGATTAACATCCTTCGCGACCCCACGGACAAAGTTCTCCACCACAGGCTCTAGTTCTTCCACAACTACCACTGTCTTCAGACCCTTCAGGAACTTTGAAACAAACGCCTTCGAAATGGGATGAGTAAGGTTCAAGTTCGCAATCTTGACATTCGGAAGCTTCCCGAGCTCTTTGACGTATTGATAGGATACGCCGTTTGCTATTATTCCCATGCTACCTTTCCCTTCAATTTTATTGAGTTTCATTCCGAATTCCTTCTCAATTTTTTCGAGTTTTTTGTTTAGTTTCGAATGCAGCACTTGCAAATTCGGCCGGATGTTGTAATATCTCTTCAGATCCTTGACAAACTTTCCTGTTGTCTTTGGCTTTTTTATTTTCCCCAGCTTAACAGTCCCTGCTGAATGCGAGACCATCGTGGTCGTCCGGAGGACAACGGGAACTTCGTATTTCTCCGAGATCTCGAATGCAAGTTTCGTGAAATCCTTTGCCTCCTGTGTATCAGAAGGCTCTAAACAAGGGATCTTCCCCATCCTGTAATAGAAACGAGTGTCCTGCTCTGATTGTGCGCTGCTGTGTCCCAGCGGATCGTCCGCGACCATGATGACGAACCCCGCTCGCACACCAGTAAATATCACAGGGAAGAAAGAATCGCTGGCCACGTTAAGACCGAAGTGCTTCATCGCCGTTAGCGACCTCACACCTGACCAGGCAGCTCCAGCACATACCTCCAGCGCGACCTTCTCATTAGTGCTCCATTCAAAATAGAAACTCTTGGTCTCCTGCGCGGCATCAGACAACGTCATGGGAACTTCAGAGCTCGGAGTTCCCGGATAGCATGCAACAATCCCCACTCCGGCTTCCATAGCCCCCCTCGCGATCGCCTCATTCCCGAGAAGAACAACCCTTTTTCCTTCATTTGCGAGAACTTCAGGATTTTCCATAGAACACCCCGGATATTAATAATTGTCTCCGTTAAATAAATCCTTTTACCTAAACTTTCTTCCTTTTCCAACACCGTGCATCATTCTGTAAGGTCCACCCGTGCTTGTCACAAAAGTATTGAAAAAATTGGACATAAGCGACAAAGCCTGGTTGAGGATCTCTGTGTAAATTAAATAAAACTTCTTATCAGCACAGGGAAAACCCTGTTCAGTCCATGCCCTACCCATGCCCCGATTATGTTTTTCGTTTTGTCCGTGACCATTGTTAGAAGGATTCCCTGCGTTATTGTGGAGATCAAAAAAGGCGAAAGGAAATGTTGAGGGTGTATGAGCACGAAACCGAGGATCGATGTAACATACGCTATCTTCCGTTCGGTCTTTGCAAGCAAATAAATAAACAGAAATCCCCTGAAGAAGAACTCTTCTGTAAATGCTTCAAAGAACATGATGATCCTGTAGGGAAGATCGATGGATGTTGTGGATATTAGAAAGACTGTAATGATTATAGTGATCACTCCAGCGAGCACGCCATAAACCATACTCTTCCTAAGATTTTCTTTCCTTATGCCCAGGTTCGACAATATCGCTTTCAACTTCCACCTTTCCACGTAGAAAATAATGATTATCGGCAGGAAGACGAATAGAATAAACTTCCCTATGGTATATCCGAAGAGAGGAATAGCCTGGCTTAGATAGTAGATGAGTGGATAGAAAACAACCATCGTCAGCGAGCATATTATTATCGCCAGGATCGGTTTCAGGTTTTTCCTCCTGTTCTTCAGGCTATATGCAAGGGGAATTAATAGGACGATCAAGAACGGGGCTATGGGAGAGGTCCAGAACATATTTTATATTGTGGTAAAGCATAATTTATTTGTGATTTCTATGAGGGTTTGGGACATACCTCCGGATAAGCTGTGCAGAAATCATCTGCTTGGCGAGCACAGGGAAATACATGCAATCTGGTCCATACTTACCAAGAGTAAGAAGGGATATTCCAGGCACCCGGAGACCCTTAGGTGGATAGGGAAACTGAAAGCACTGTATGCAAGGCATGAAAAACTGGCGAGGGAGATGTGCAAGCGGGGGTATGAGCATAGAAGCTGTCTTGACCAATCCCTGGCAAGGGGAAAGGGAAAACAGGAAAGGTTTATCAATTCTGCCGGAGAACAGATTAAAATCCTTAGTAATAAAAAATGCGGCTGCAGGGTCTAGATGTTCAGCACCCAAATACTGTAATTAAGCAAAGCCGCCACACTCACCCACAATATGTAGGGAACGAGAAGGAGACCCGCCTTTCTCGATATCCTGTAAAATAATATGATGTTTACAAGAATTGCTATCCACAGGAAAATGATCTCAATAAAAGCGAAAAAGGGATTTTGCAGCCCGAAGAAAAGGACAGACCACATAACGTTCAATACCAATTGAATGCCAAAAACAGATATCGCTAGTTTTACATCTTTCTTCTCAGGACCCCTGTCCCAAATAAGATACAAGGAAATACCCATGAGCAGGAACAGGGTTGTCCAGACAGGGGCGAAAACCCAGTTGGGAGGCGTGAAATCAGGTTTCTGTATAGAAGCGTACCAGGTGGGGATGGAGGGGGCGGTAAAAACCGATCCTATCACTGCGGCAATCTGGCATATAATGATGGCAGCTATGAGCTTGACAATTTTATTTTTATTCATTCTCTCTATCCTCCAAGTAAGATCTTAATCACCAACAGGAACACTATACCTATTATAAAGAAAACAAAAGATAAAAACGATCTCTTCATGTTCTCTTCCTTATGAAGCTCGGGTATTAAATCAGAGGAAGCGATGTAGATGAAGCCGCCTGCAGCGAACGGCAAAAGGAATGCAATCGATTCCGGGGTGTACAAAAGGAAGAATCCCACGAACCCTCCGATTATGCATGTGATCTGGGCAAGGAAGTTGAAACCGAGGGCTCGAACCTTCTCAAACCCTCCATAAACCAAAACCCCGAAATCTCCGAGTTCCTGGGGTATCTCGTGAAGTATTATTACCAGAGTGGTGATCCAGCCGAATGCAACACTCACCATGAAGCTTGCCGCAATCACGACTCCATCAATGAAGTTGTGTATCCCATCTCCGATCAGTACGAGGTGCGTAAAGGGATGGACATCACACTTTCCCTCGTGACAGTGTCTCCAGTGAAGAACCCTTTCCATCAAGAAGAATATTATAAAACCTATGAGAAGATAGATGAAGGACGTCATAACTTCCATTTCAACAAGCGATTCCGCTATCAAATGAAAGAAAGCTCCGCTCAGCAGAGCGCCCGCGGAAAAAGCAACGAGTATTATCAGTATACTTTCCAGGGATTTTTCCCTCATCCACAGCGTTAAAACACCTATAAGGCCTATGAAGCTGTTTACCACGGTCGCCAACAGTATGAACAAAAAAGTTTCAGGACCCATAAACCAATAATTGCCCTCTGGGATTTAAATTAATTTAAAAAATGCGCCGACCGTTCGTAAAGAAGGAATATTACCTTGAGCACATATCTTCAACTATATGTAGCTCAGATTTTAGACCTGACCTCTTGTTCATTTCGTCAAACGCTGCCTGCAATCCCTCAAGATTTTCGGTCTTCCAAGAACACCACATCAACTTCTTATCGTTTTCAATCCAGGCTCCAAGTAGTTTTGCAACTCCCTTAGATTTCACATCTTCTGCAAATTTTAAGGCCTGCGTGATCAAAAACTCTTTTGGAATATCTCTTTCCCAAGTGTTTGTTCCCATAACTATCATTTTTTTCACCTCCCTACCTTATAATTATGAAATCCAGAAACTTTACACTTTTGCTTCACGACTTCTGATCTTCCTGATCGCCGAAACCAGGATCGCGAATGCCACCCAAGCAATTATAATCGGCCAGAATGGGAAATTAAATGTCCACCACCCGGCGTCGTTCCCGAGCCAGACAATCGCACCAACCAAAACAACAAAGGCAATCACACCCCAGAAGATCGCGTCATCCCTTTCTTTCGGAGTTACCATTCATCCACCCCTTAATTAATCTTGATAGTAGATTTAATGTATAATAAAAGATGCCGTTACTTACAGCATCCCTTCATGAACCCTCCGCACATCTCCTTACCTTCTTCCGTGCATTCCACGCTGAATCCCCTTTCTCCGCACTTAATTATTGCAACTTCCTTTCCGTCACATACGATTTTGCATTCTTTGCATTCCATTTTACCCACCTCCTTAATATCGGTCACCCGATATTATATAAAACACCACTGATATATAAAGTTATCGGTTATCCGATATATATTTAGGAAGAGATGAACCTTTTATATAGGACATCCGATACTATAATTATGGAATGCTGCGACATGAAAGGATTCCTCTCCTATCTTGTATTATGGAATCTCAGTAAGAAGAAGATGACTGGAGCAGAGCTAGCGAAGGAACTGGAAAAAAGGAAAGGAACAAAACCCAGCCCGGGGACCATATATCCCGCCTTAAAGGAACTGAAAGAAAAGGGCTTCATAAAGGCAGACAAGAAGAAGGTTTATTCTTTAACCAAAAAAGGACAAAAGGAGCTAGAAGACGCGTGCAAATTTTTCTGCAAGATGTTCTACGACATGAAAGAGATGTCCAAATGTTGTGAATGTTTTAAATAATATAATGTACCGACCGGGATATTGTATGCAAGACTTATATATATATCAAAAAATAAATTGAACTATTGCTGAGGAGGGGTTGATCAAATGGCTGAGAAAAAAACTGTTAAGAAAAAGGCGGTTAAGAAAAAGGAGAAAGAGCCCACTTGGGATGAGATTGGAGAACTTGTTGGAAAAAAAATTGAAAAAGCTTCAAAAGAGGGCAAATTTGATTGTAAGTCTTGGACTAAAGAGAAGATCCAGTGTAGCGGAACCGGAGGTTGCATTTATTTTTTGGGATTCATTGCTTCACTGATATATTACGTAACTACTGCCCCAGACCTATGGGGTGCTGTTGTGGGGTTCTTCAAGGCGATCTTCTGGCCAGCTTTCCTTGTTTACGGATTGCTGTTATTCATAGGGGCGTAATCAATGATATGATGCGCCGACCGGGACATTCAGACCGTTTTCCGTTGACGCTTTTCTGAAAAGGGTCATTTGAACCCGGGTTACAGGCTTGGGAAGCCCGTGTCCTAGTGCCCGCAAGTCCTTCTTGCGAAGTGAAGGCGCCAGGCTAGACTATCGGCGCGTTCAGTTTTATATTGATTACCTGATTAAAAAACATTTATTAGAGACTCGATTTTAATATTAACTATGTTGAAAAAATATCTTGTTTTCGGTCTCTCTCTAACTCTTGTTATTTTTCTTTCCGGTTGTTTGGAAGGTCTAACCCCCGAAGCCCTGGCTTATGCGAATCCTCTCGTGGAGCAGTTTATGGAGCAATATCCAAATGCCCAGATCCAGATTACACATTTCACTGCTCTCCAGAGTATAAGGCTGGTTGAAAACATAAGCATAGATTGCGGTAAGAATGTGACGCCCAAGGACTTCTACAGGATCACGATAGATGATCCTGACAGCGGATTGAACGTAATTGCCTGGATAGACTGGGAAAACAAAAGACTGGAGTGCGCTGTTAAATACGGAATGGGAGAGGAAAAAACAATCTCGAAACCCGAAACACCTATCCAGACCTGTACATCACATGCGGAAGCGAAATGTTACGGAGATCACGTATACTGGTTTGATTCCTGCGGCCACAAACAGGAAAAGAAGGAGTATTGCCAACAGGGATGTGAACTCGGCTTCTGCAAGGAAAAAAGCCATTGTGAAAGGGAGGGCGGATACTGCATTTCAAAAACCGATGTGGCAGGTTGTAAGGAAGATTATGTATTGAAGGAAGAGATCGACTGCCTCGAAGGTAAGGTATGCTGTCTTCCCAAGTGCGAATCACACGCAGAACTTAAATGTTACGAAGGACATGTATTCTGGTATAATTCCTGCGGTCACAGGCAGGAGAAGAAAGAATACTGCTACCATGGATGCTTTGAAGGGAAATGCAAGGCCGCTCCCGAGGCTTTCTGTGGAACATCAACAGAAGGTCCCTGCGAAACAGATGACAACTGCACAACCGGGGGATGTTCCAGTCAGGTCTGCCAGAGTGTAAACGAAGATCCGGTTTCAACAACGTGTATATATAAGGATTGCTACAATGCTGCCGAGTATGACATGGTTTGCAAATGCGTCGAGGGCGAATGCAGGTGGAAGAAGGAGTGCGAATCCCACCACACGTACAAATGCTATGAGGGGCATGTTTACTGGTACGACTCCTGCGGAAACAAAGAGGAGAAGAAATATGCCTGCGAACACGGATGTGAGAACAGGCAATGTAAAGGATATTGCCAGTCACACCACGAATTTAAATGCTATGAAGGTCATGTGTACTGGTACAATTCATGCGGTAACAAGGAAGACAAGAAACAGGCATGCGAATACGGGTGTTTTGAAGGAGCGTGCATAGAAGGGTGTAGAGACGAAGAACATGAATGTTACTTCGGTGAGAAGCCTTGCTGTGAAGGACTGGTCGAGGTTCCTTTTGGTGGCTACGATCCTAATATCAGCACATGTATTGCAGCGACCTGCGGATGGGTATGCAGGCCATGTGGAAATGGAGTATGTGATGNNATGTGATGAAAACGAGGATGGATGCACGTGCCCAGAAGATTGCGGCGATGTATGCATAGACTCCGATGAAGGAAAGAACTACCATGATTGGGGGACTGTAACAAAAGGTTCAACCTCTGCCTCAGATCACTGCAACCAGGACGGAACGCTCACCGAGAAGTACTGCGAGAACAATGAGATAAAGGCAGAGACAGTGAACTGTTCAGAAGGATACGAATGTCTGGAAGGGGAATGCATAGAGAATATTTAATTACCCCACCTCTTTCAATATTTTTTCACCGTGATGGATCGCTTTCTTCAGAAGCCACTCATCATAACTTTCCTTGTGGATCTTTATGGGTTCTTTCAGGGTCTTCCAGTGCCATTTAAGTTTGACATTTTTCGACCGGATGTTAAAACCAACCTTCCCCTTAGGATTTTCGAAATCCTTAACTTCAAAGAAATTCTTGTTGTTTTTTATTTGATAATTATCCCACCATATCCTTAGGTGCCCTCTTTTCAGACCTTTCTTAACGAACCTGTCAATCCACTTCTTTTGATGTGTGTCGTAGTCTCCCACCAGATGCAGACGCTCCAGTCTTTCTCCCTTCTTCAGTTTCTTTTCTCTGCACTTGTTCAGAATCCAGTCTTCAAAGCTCTCCTCGTGCATCTTTATAGGCTTTCTGGGGGTCTTCCAGTGCCATTTCAGTTTTAGTTTTTTCGAACGGATATCAAGACCCACCTTTCCTCCCGGATTTTCAAAATCCTTTACCTCTATGAAATTCTTGTCATTCAGAACTTCGCGATTCTCTTTCCAGATCCAGAAATGCCCTCTCTTTAAACCCCTCTTAACGAATCTCTCGATCCAGGTTTTCTTGTCAGGATCAATCTTTAATTTCCATTTGCCTTTATTTCGTCTCTCCAGAACAGATATCGCTCTTTCCAGTCTTTTCTCAGTCGATTCAATAGGATCCTTTCTTTTTCGAGCCATGAGACCACCCTGGGAAAATAACCG